>OLSO01000134.1_pt1 | contig 73587 bp, 66 predicted proteins | sample 1672441 | NCBI WGS metagenome assembly OLSO01 (sample SAMEA3136686, study PRJEB25190) | human gut metagenome | biome: human gut; feature: human-associated habitat; material: faeces | place: Austria | collected 2013 | reverse complement strand
AATATCAAATATATATAATTATATCTAACTAAATAAATATTCGCTTGTTAAAAGCCCTATGTTTTTATGAAAACGTTATTTTAGAGTTCAATGTAATTACATATGATAAAATAATTATAGTTTTTTATAAAAATAATAAAAAAATCATTCGTATGATTACATAAAAAAATGCATTAAAATATAGATCGAATCTATACTTTAATGCATTTTATTTTAATAATTAATTATCGCCTGTTTTTTGTTGAATAACTTTTTCAGCTATATTAGCTGCATGATCTGAAATTCTCTCTAAGTTACTTAAAATTTCTAGATATATGATACCATTATCTATACTACAAAGATTATTATTTAATCTTCTCATATGATTTACTCTACATGATTCTTCCATTATATCTACTTGTTCTTCCATTTTTATAACTTTACAAGCTAAATGTACATCAGAAGTAACCATAGCTTCTAATGCATAAGTATATGATGAAATAACTTTATTATACATATCGCTTATTTCATTTTGTCCTTGTTCTGAGAATGAAACTTGACCATATATTGCTGATTGTGCTATTTCTGCTAAGTTTTCAGCATGGTCACCTATTCTCTCTATATCATTTACTGTATTGAATAATGCATCTACAGTTTCTCTATCTTCTTCACTTAATGGTGCTTTAGATAATTTTAAAAGATAATTTAATATAGTTTTTTGTAATTGATTTATTATCTTTTCTTGCTTGAAACTTTTTTCGATAGCATCAGTTGATGCTTCTAATATACCTTCCATAGCATGGTCAACACTATATCTAGCTTTTTCACCCATTCTAGATACTTCTTTTATTGTACTAGCTAAAGCTATTGGTGGAGTTTGAATCATTCTGTCATCTATATATTTGATTACTCTTGATTCATCTTCTTCTGTCTCATCATTTTTATCTGGAACAATTTTCATTGCTAATTTAACAATTAGTTTGTTACATGGTAATAATAATAAAGTTGAAACTATATTGAATATAGTATGTACATTTGCTATTTGTCTAGCTACATTATTTGGATCCATTTTAACAACTATATCTACTACGAAACGATTTAAGAATACTAAGAAAATAATTGTTCCTAATATATTAAATATTAAATGTATCATAGCTGCTCTTTTAGCATTTTTGTTTGCTCCGATACTTGATATTAATGAAGTTACACAAGTTCCTATATTTTGTCCATATAATATAGGTAAAGCTGAAGCAAGTGGAACTAATCCTTGAGATGCTAAAACAACTAACATACCCATTGCTGCTGATGAACTTTGTATTATTGCTGTTATACCAAATCCTAAAAGAAGTCCTAAGATTGGATATCTTCCGAATGTAGCTAATAAATCTGTAAATCCTTTATATTCTGCTAATGGATTTACTGCTACTTTCATAGATTCCATACCTGTAAATAGTAAACCGAAACCTATAAATACTTCTCCGACTTGTTTATATTTTTCACTTCCGCCAAATAAATATAGTAAAATACCTATTCCTAATGCAAGTGGAGCTAAACCAGTTAAATCAAATGATACTATTTGAGCTGTTATTGTTGTACCAATATTTGCACCCATAATTACTCCAACTGCTTGTGGAAGTCCCATAAGACCTGCATTAACAAAACCTACTACCATTACAGTTGTGGCACTAGAACTTTGTATAACTGCTGTTACTACAGCACCAAGAATTACACCCATAAAGATGTTTTTAGTTAAAAGTTCAATAATTTTTTTCATTTTAGATCCGGCTACTTTTTCTAATGATTCTCCCATTAGGTTCATACCGTATAAAAATAGACCTAGACCCCCTAAAAGACTTATAACGATTTGCACTTTATTCCTCCTTAAGTAAATACATCATATTCGAATTTTAATTAAATTCATATTTAAGTACATGTTTATTTTATAATGTTGCAACTATAAACTTCAATACTTTTTTTAAGGTTTGTTAATTTCTTAATATAAACTTAACATAAGTATTACATGTATTCACACATAAACCATTTAATTCCATTTTTTCAGTGTTTTCAGAGCTATTTTTTTATATTATTTCATTGAAGAATATCTTTCTATTATCTTTTCAGCACATTTTATACCATCAACAGCAGCAGTTACTATACCTCCTGCATATCCTGCTCCTTCTCCACATGGGTATAATTGTTCTAAAGTTACAGATTCTAAAGTTTCTTCATCTCTTACAATTCTTATTGGAGCTGATGATCTAGTTTCTACACCAGTTAAAACTGCATCTCTCATAGCAAATCCGTTTAATTTTTTATCTAGCTTTGGTAGAGCTTCTTTCATAGTTTCACATACGAAATCTGGTAGGCACTTTCTTAAATCTACAAAAGTATATCCAGGTTGGTATGAAGGTTTAACCTTACCTAATTTTGTTGAAACTCTATCTTCTAAGAAGTCTCCTACTAATTGAATTGGAGCATTGTAATTTCCTCCACCTAATTCAAATGCTAATCTTTCATATTTTCTTTGGAACTCAACTCCTGCTAATGGATGGTCACTTCCAAAATCAGAAGGTCTTACATTTACTAAGAATGCACTATTTGCGTTTTCTTTATCTCTCGCATGTTCACTCATTCCGTTAGTAACAACTTCACCCTCTTCTGATGCTGATGCTATTACTGTTCCTCCTGGACACATACAGAATGTATATGCGGTTCTTCCGTTAGATGTATGTTCTATTAATTTATAATCTGCCGCACCTAATCTAGGATGATTATAAAATTCTTTATATTGAGATTCATTTATTAATATTTGTGGATGTTCTATTCTAGCACCTATTGCAAATGGTTTTTGGTTTATTTTTATTCCATTTTCATATAGCATTTCATAAGTATCTCTTGCACTATGTCCAATTGCTAGTATTACTACATTTGTTTCAATAACTTCTTCTTCATTAACTACTACAGATTTTATTTTTGAATCTTCCATATTAATTTGAGTTACTTTTGAATCGAATTTTACTATACCACCAAGTCTTATAATCTCTTCTCTTATATTTTTTACGACATCTTTAAGTATATCTGTTCCAACATGAGGCTTATTAGAGTATAAGATTTCATCTGGTGCACCGAAGTTTACAAATTCAGTTAATACTTTTCTACATCTTATATCTTTAATTCTTGTAGTTAATTTTCCGTCTGAGAAAGTACCCGCTCCACCTTCTCCAAATTGTACATTAGAGTTATTTTTAAATTTTCTTTCTTTCCAGAAGTTTTCTATATCTTTCGTTCTATTGTCTACATCTAATCCTCTTTCAAGCATTATAGGCATATACCCTCTTTGTGCTAAAACTAAAGCTGCAAATAATCCAGCAGGACCACTTCCGATTACAACTGGTCTATGTTTTAATTCTTGATTTCCAGATTCAACACCGATATATTCTCTTTGTTTTATTTCTACAACATCTTTTAATTTTTTATTTAGAAGTTTACTTTCATTTTTTACAATTACATCAACAGTATATACAAAGTCTATCTTTCCTCTTTTTCTTGCATCTACTGATTCTTTATATATAAAGTATTTTTGTAAATCTGATTCTTTTATTTTTAATTTTTTTAGTACACTACTTTTTATTTTTGATTTGTCGTCATCTATGCTTAATTTGATATTAGATACTCTCAGCATATAAACATCCTCCATTTCTATTTTGCAATCTATCTTTTTATATATTCATTTTCAAAAAGATAGCGAACTCTTAGAGTTCGCTTTTTATTCGTTAAAGTTTTTCACTTATAAGTCCTCTTATTACTTTCATGTTGTTGAATACTTTTTCTAAGAAGTTTTCAACCTCTTCATTGTCTAATAGAGCTATTTCTAATTCATCTTCTTGTGATATATTTTTTGATTCACAATATGATTTAGCTATATTTATTAATTCTTCTTTACTCTCAGAAGATAAATCGTATTCTTTAAAGTCTATGATTATATATTGTTTTATTTTCTCTTGGTTACCTTCGTTATAACCTATTTCTATATGGTATATAACTCCGAATAAATTTTGTGGTTCTTCAGCACCTTTATACACTGGTACTGCTGGGTTTGATTTTATAAAATTAGTTGATACTGCAATAGGATTTCCTAAAGTAAAACTCATAAAAATACCTCTTTCTCTGTAATATACTTCTTTTTATATTTTATCATTTTTTTTATATATTAAAAGACTTTTACATAAATTTTATTATTTTATTTGACTTAAATATGTGAAATTTAACGAAAAAATACCCTATAAAGTAGTATTACCGTATTTTAACTACTTTATAGGGATATTTTTAGCTTATTTTTAATTCTTTATATCTCTTACTTAAAGTTTTAACGCTGATGTTGTATTTTTTCGAGATTTGTCCTTGTGTCACTGTATCATCGCTGTCTTTTCTAACTTCGTATTCAATGGCTGCTGCCCAGCCATTCTCACTTCCTGTATAGGATTCATATGTCTGTTTAAATTTTTTCCATTCTTTTATGCATTGTTCTTTATACTTGTCTTCTACTTTCGATATTAATACGTCATATACTTTACACTGCTCTTTTGGTTGTTTGCTTTTATTAGTTTTTGTCTTTTTTTTATTTTTATCTTGCTTATTTTCTAATTTATCACTTTTGGACTCTTGCTTGAGTTCTTGTTTTGGTTCTTTTTTAATTTTTTTATCATTTGTAACTTCTTTTGTATTTTTATCTAGATCTTTCTTCTCCTCTGTCACCTCTAATAATGGTTTTTCTTTAGGTGGATCTTCCACCATTAATCTTGCAACTATATTATTTTCTATTTTTGATTCAATTTGCTGCTCAATTTTTGACATTGATATATTTTCTATCTTAGATTCAATTTTTTCTGCTTTATATATAGGTATTCTCTCTATCCTAGTCGTCAACTGCTCTTCTGTCTTTTCAACATTGCAATCCTTATTCTTCACTACCCCTTCCATATGCTTAGCAATTATAGGTTCTGACTTTTTAGTAGCTGATTGTGAAGTTATTTCGGAAAGTTGTTTTTCAAGTTGTAATTCTTTTTCTTTTAATCTCAATTCTCTTTCTTTGAGTAATTTTTCTTTTCTAATAAGTTCTAATCTAGCTTTTATTTCTTCTTGTCTCTTTGTCGTTTCTATTCTTTGTTTTAATTTATCTTCTAATCTCTTATTTCTTCTATTTCTATCTTTAAATCCTTCTGGATTTCTTGATTTTCTTGCCATTACTTGTCTTCGTGGTTTTTCTTTTAAAGTAACTTTATTATCTTCGTCGGATTTGGATGTTGTATCTACCAGAGCTGAATTTGATTTTATTGCAACTACCCCTTCATAATCAACATCTGCCACAATTTCATGTTGGGCTTGTCCCATCACCAGTTTTCCTTGTTTATCCTTATCCTCAATTTTTTTCATAGCTACTTCTTTTTCTTTATGTGTATATTGTGGTTCTTTCATCACCATGTTTTCTGGATTTTTGTTATCTTGATGTTGTGATTTATTTATTGTTAGTTCTTTTGCTTTTTCTATTTCCTCTGCTACTTTATCTACTACCAGTTCGCGTGTTTTCTCAATTTCTTTTTGTGTTTTATTTACCACCAGTTCTTGTGCTTTGTTTACTTCTTGTTTTAACTCTTTATCTGGCACCAGTTCTGATGTTTTTTGATTGTAATTTGGTTTTTCTTTATGTCTTATTATTTCTTTTGATTTATTATTTTCTTGTGGTTTTTCTTGTCGTTTGTCTTTTATTGCCACCAGTTTTTCTGGTGTATTACTTTCTTCTTTGACTTTATCTATCACCAGTTTATCTACTTTTGTTGTAAGTTTATTCACCAGTTCTGGTAATTTGTCTTTTTGATTAATTACATTTTGTTCTTTCACCAGTTTTTCATCAATTTCTTTGCTATCTTTATTAATAAGATTTGAGTTTTGTTTTCTTCTCTGTTCTTTAGTCAATTTCGATTTTGTTTTATTTGATATGTTGTTAATTTCTTGAGTTGTATTTAAATCTAAGTCTGTTTTAAGTTCTTGTGTTTTAATATCTGTTGGTTGTTCTTGAATTTCAAAAATAGCTTCTTTTTCTGCCTGTTGAATTATTGTCGGTTCTTCTTTTGTGTATTCTTCTTTAATAAATTCAACTAATGGCATTGCTATTTGTCTCTTAATCTTTTCTTTTGTTTTTTGTGCTGTTTGTTCTTCAACTTCAAAAATAATTTCTTTTTCACCATGTTGAACTATTGGTTGTTCAAATTTTTCTTCTTTCATATTTTGTTTTTGAGCAATTTCTTTTTCTCTCTGTCTAACCATTAGTAGCTTTAATTCACGTTCTTTTTCTTTTTCACTCTTTGGTGCTATTGATTTTATATTGTTATGCACCACAGCATTGTTTAATATGCCTTCTGTATTATTACTTTCTTCATTGCATGGGGTTTGTACTATATATTCTCTTCGTGATTTAATTAAATTTTGATACATAAATTTAATATTATTTATTAAGCACTGTTTCTTTGTTTTGCATTTCTTTTTAGTCTGTTTATATCTATTGTCTATGTCATTTTTAATCTGGGTCTTTCTACTTTCGCTTATTTTAATTGTTTTGTCTAAGAAAATTTTAGTTCCACCTACATTGACGACCCTCGCGAGTAAGAACTCACCTTCCTTATACAAACTAAATAAGTCAATGTCCTCTACATATAAGTCTTCATTTAATAGAATATCTCTCAGTAACACCTTATTAATATCTTTCTCTTTAACTTGATATACACTCATGTATGAGTTTAATGTATTTTCAATTATTTCTTCATCAGTTTTATTGATATTTGCTTTATTTTTATTAAGATAATCTAGCATTATACTACTTTGTTTGTTGTATTTAAAATTTACTAGATAGTATACGTTCATTACATTTTCTAATTCATAATTTGTAATTCCAAAGTCTACTTTGCATTTGTTTTTATATGGCTTTTCATATTCACTAGAGAATTCTATTACCTTTTTCATTATAGTGTCAAATTGTCCTTCCGCTAATTTAACCCTATTTCTCGCGATGTCTTTTGCTTTGTCTTTTTCTAGGCAGCATTTTTTATACTTTCTTCCGCTGCCACATGGACAAGGTTCATTTCTCCCAATCACTTTAAATCCCCCATTCTTCTTTAGATTTTCTTTATGTCATAGCTTTTAGTCAATTAAATTAGTTTTCTATAAGAAGATGTTTTTTTCCTCTTAAAATTAATTATATTCATACTACATTTTCCTTTATATAACTCCATTGATTTACATTTATCACTTTGTTTTTTGATTATAGCCTTTTAAACGACTCTAAACGTCATAGTACAATTTATTTTTCTGTCTTGATCAGTTTCTGTTTGGGAATTTTCTATTTTTATCATTTCAATTGAGTCATATAAATCTAATTCTTTTAATTTTTTATCTATTTTAAATAGATTTTTTGAATTTGAGGAAAAATTCAATTCTAGTATTACTACTTCGGATTGCTCACCTTGTTCATATTGTTTATTTATAAAATTTATATCTACTAAATTTCCTATGCTCTTTTCTATTGATAAAATTATATCCTCTGCAACCTTTTCTTTTTCTGAAAATACTTGTATAGAATCGTCTTCTTGTCTTAAAGTTAAAATTTCATTCCTTTTTTCTTCTAGTTTAGTATTTTTCGCTCTAAGAGGATTTATATATAATAATGTAACTAGAACATAAATTGTTGCTATTATCAATAAAAAACATAGTGATTTATTCTTTTTTAATAGTTTCAATTTATTCCTCCTAATGTATATTCAATCTTAAAAAAGTATTTGTTGTCTTTCTTTTGTAATTCTTGAATATCAAATTTATTTATATTTTCTAAATCAGATACTTTTTGTAATACTTCTGTATCTTCACAATACCCCTGAATTTCTACTTTATTAGAGTCAGAATATATACTTTGGATTTTTTCTATGCCTATGATTGAACTTATTTCTTTTATTTTAGATAAATTTATTTTAGATTTTTCTTTATTTAAATTGTTAGATGATGAAGTATTAATCTCACTAGTTTTTAAATCTTTTTCATATTCATAATCTGAAATAAATTCATTAAGTTGGTTATTTTTAAATGAGTTTATCCCAATTTGTAATATTGTCATAAATACTATAATCAAAATACTTATTTGATATAAATTTAAATCTTTTTTATCTTTTTCAAAAATATTAATACATTTACTATTTTTACTCATTTTAAATTACAACTCCTATATTTACTAAATATTTGTTATTTTGAATATCTATTGTTTTGTCTGAACATAAATAACTTATATTTAATTTAGAATTAAGTTTATATACCTTAAATCCATTTTCTTTGAGTGTATTTATAAAATTATCTTCTTTTCCATAATAAAAAATATCAATATCTTTATCTAATAAGTTAGTTATATATTCTGAACTACTTTCTTTACTAAATACATTTGATGTATAAATTTTTTTCATTTTAATATAATTTAAAATTATTACATCATCCATATTTTCAATAACCATACAATCATTATTTTTTAAATTAATCTTTTCTCGATCTATCAATTTTTGTAATATATCAAAATTCATATTTAGATATTTATGTTTCAGATTTAAGCCTGTCGCTATATCTAAGCAAATTTTTTCTATTTCTTTTGGAAACAAAATTATCTGCAAATCCATTTTATTTTTTCTGTAGTCTAAAATTTTGTATTTTACTATGTAGTCATCTAAAGTTAAGAGACTATCCTGTAATATTTCAAAATTTATATATCCATCTAAATCTCTTTTTCTTATTTTGGGTAAATCCTTATGTTCTCTGATTATAATTCGTGAATTTTGAACGACGAAAAATACTTCTTTTATATTGTACTTTTTTATAATTTCTTTTAGATTTTTTATAAATTCCCTTTTTATATTTAATCTTTTGAGTTCTTTTATTCCTTTATCTATATTGATACAATCTATTACATCTAGCTTTAAGGGAGATTTATCTATTATTAATATTTCACTATCGTAATTATTTAGTTTAATTGTTATACAAGTTCTAATAAGATCACCTCACAATCCAAATATTATTCCTCATAATTTCCTTATTCATTTTATTTATGGAATTATTTATTTTAAATATTTTTATTCTCTTGGATAATATGTCTTTTTACCTAAAGTTACGGTTACTTTTCCGTTATCATCTATTGTAACCTCAAAATCACCAGCATCTTTTTGTTGTGATTTAGGAGTTGATTGAAGGTAGTTTTCTTTAACTAAGTTTTCAATACTAACTGCCTTTCCATCTGCATTAGCTAGTTGTGCTGCTGTAGCAATATTTGCCGCAGTCGTATAGTCCATATTCTTCTTTGCATCTTGTTGTACTTTTGTATAACTTGTCATTGCAATTCCTGAAAGGATTGCCATTAATGTTATTGCGATTACTACTTCAATTAAGCTGAAGCCATCTTTTTTATATTTCAGTATCCCTCTTTTAGATTTTGCCTTTAATATATTCACCAAATTTTCACCTATGTTTTTCATAAAATTCCTCCTTTGAAATTAGTTATTTTTAAAATGCAGAAACCATATTAAACATTGGAATTACCATCGCTATTACAATTATTCCTACTATAATTCCCATCACTAAAGTGATTCCTGTCTCAAAATACTTCATTGTGATTTCAATATTTTGCTCAATTTCACTTTCATAAAATTTATTAACAACTGCTAAAGTTTCTTCTAATCTACCTGATGCCTCTCCTACTGATATCATTCTTATAAAAAATGGCGAAAATAAATTTATATCATCAAGAGATTCACCTATTTTATTTCCTTCTTTTATAGAGTTATTAGCAATTGATATTTTTTTATATAGGTAATCTTTATCTATCACCTTCGCTGATATATCTATTGCACAAACTATTTCCACACCACTTCTAATTAGTATGTATAGTGATTTTGAAAACCTGTTTGTAATATCCATCAATCTATAATCACCTATCTTAGGCAATTTAAAACTCAATCTATATACATCATCTTTTAATTCATCGTTATTTTTAATTAAATATATACTTGAGATTATTAATGTAAATCCTATAAAAAATATAAGGATAAAATTATGTCTAAGAAAATTTGATACAGATATCATTATCTGTGTTATCGCTGGCATTGTTGCATTGCTTTGCGAATAAATTTCTTCATATTTTGGGACAACAATAAACAGCATAGCAAAAACAGACAATACTGTCGCAACAGCTAAGATGATAGGATATATACTAGAGCTTTTAATTTTGCCTTTTACTTTAGACTCTTTATCATAATAGTCACTTAATGTATACATAACTTGGTCCAGATTACTGCTTAATTCTCCTGTATGCACCATACTTATAAAGAAATTTGAAAATGCATTTGTATGTTTAAACGATTCGGTTATCGAATTTCCTTCTTTTATGCTATTTAATATACTTTTTATTATCGGTTTTAGTTTTTTACTAGATTGTTGTTCCAACATTTCTAATAATGATATGATGTCACTTCCTGATTCAAGTAAAATCCCTATCTCCTTACAAAAAATCTTTAAATCTTTTTCGTTAAGTTTTTTTCTAAAATTAAATAACGACTTTTTCTTTTTCATAGATGATATACTAAGCTTATTTTCTTTAGCATATTTTAATACTTCACATTCCGAATCAAAATCTAGATGTATTACCTTTCTTTTATTTTGTTCATCATATACAACACATTTGTAGTATTCCATAAATCACCTCTATCATTTTATTTTTATAATTTATAGATATAAACCATATCTATTACATTTTTATATGTTTTCTGCTAAGGTCATTGATGCAATATTTCTATAGCTATCATCAAATGTAATCATTTTTCCACTTTTTATAGCCATATCTTTTATTTCTTTATGTTTATTTATATCGCTAATACATTGTCTAATCTCATCGTCTATTTGTAGAATTTCATAAACTACAGTTCTACCTAAATATCCACTTCCATGACAATATTCACATGAATTATTTTCTCCATTACAGTATGGACATACCTTTTTAACTAATCTCTGCGCTATAACTCCAACTAATGATGCACTTATTAGATACAAGTCTACTCCCATATCTTTGAGTCTAGTTATTGATGAAACTGTATCATTAGTGTGTAATGTGCTGAGTACTAAATGCCCAGTTATGGACGCTCTTATAGCTATTTTTGCAGTTTCTGAATCCCTTATCTCTCCAACCATTATTACATCTGGATCTTGTCTCAACATTGCTCTTAAGCCTTTTTCGAAAGTTAATCCTACCTTTGAATTTACTTGTATTTGATTTATTCCATCCATCTTGTACTCTATAGGGTCTTCTATTGTTAGAATATTTCTCGAGATTTTATTTAAATCGTTTAATAGAGAGTACATTGTTGTGCTTTTTCCGCATCCAGTTTCACCTACAATTAATACTATTCCTGAATTATTTGATATCATTTGATTTATGATTTGTACGGCTTTTTGTGAAAAACCTATTTCTTCTTTCGTCTTAAAAAAATTATCTCTGTTTAAAATTCTGAGAACTGTCTTTTCTCCATAAGTTGTTGGAATTGTCGATGTTCTAATATCAATTAATTTATCTTTTATATTTATATCTGCTCGTCCGTCTTGGGGAAGTCTTTTTTCTGTAATATCAATTCCCGATTTTAGCTTTATAACTGATGTCAGTGGTATATGTAAATCAAGTGTATATCTGAATGCTTCATATAATTCTCCATCTACACGAAATCTGATTATGAGGTAATTATCAAAAGGTTCTATATGTATATCACTTACATTTTTAGACACAGCATTTTCTAATATTGTTTCAAAAATCTTATATGCATAATCTTCGTCTACTTCAATATTGTTTCCGTATGCTGCCTCGATTTCTTTAATTATTTGTTCTTCTGGATATTGTTTAAATTCAATATTTTTCCTTGTTATAATATTTAAATCTTGTATAGTGTTAAAATCAGCTCTACTTCCACCTACTACTAAGGTATCTCCATTTAATTCTATCGGTATTACTTTATATTTTCTTGATATTTTTTCTGGAATAATAGATAATAAATTACTTGATATCAATAGCTTCACTCCTCATTTCTAAATTTATTAATTGGATTATGTACTAGAAAAATACATTGTATTCATTATTTTGGAAATTTATTACTTTAATTTATACTGAATTGAAAATATCTTATAAAATGCAGCTTTCTCACAAGTATATACTTATAATTTATTAATAATACAAAACAAAAAGGAACCCAAAGGTCCCTTTTTGCAAATCTGTCCGTTTCTATTTTTTATATTTTAATATTCGATTTATAATTTCATCTTTTAATAATTCCACCTTATTAAAATCCATAGCAGGTACATAATAATCTTCAACTATATCATGGTTAAATTTAGCTCGTTTCAAGTTCGAAATAGCGTTATTCATTAAATAATCAACTAAATCTTTATCAATTTTCACATCATCTATATATTTCTTTAATTTATCTTCATCTATACATGTATTTAAGTCAATTTCCTTTTTATCCTTAAATCTAGCACTAGTCGTAACAGCTAAATCTAAAGTTGGAATATATACAGCTTGCAATTTATCTATTATCAATGGAAAATGATAAACTTCAACATCTAATCCTTTTTGTTGTGCTCTAGTATAAACAGCCTCTAGTAATGTAGTTTTTCCGCTTCCTATTTCTCCTTCTAGATAATATATATTTTCAACTCCATCAAAAAGACTATCTGAATAATCTAAATATCCTATTGGCGTTATTGCTGAACCAAATAAATGTCTTACATATGCTTTCTTTCCGCTAAATTCTACATCAGCAAATATTTTTTCAAGAAATTCATCTGTTACTTTACTTAATTTTGATAAGTCTATGCACTTTGAAATTTTTGATTCTACATCTATATAAATAGGTTCTGCTGATTTTAAAAATCTAAATGCTCTTTGGAAACATTCACTTATATCTTCATTACAAGCTTTTATTTTATCTCTATTTTGTTCTATTTTTTCTACATCCCAAAACTCACCAAAATTTAATATTTCATCAATAGCACCAGGTGTTTTAGGATCTACAGTATGAGGTGCAGTTGCATCTATCATAACAACATTGAGTTCTTTTATTACTATTCCGTCTAATGAGCTAGGGTCAGATGAACAATAATGTAGCTCTACATCATATCCCATCTTATTAAATTCCTTAGATATTTTTTTCATAAAAGATGATTTTCCAACGCCTGGACCACCTTTTAAGCAAAAAATTCTATTTACATCTTGTGGTATTATATAATCAAAAAATGAATAAAATCCATTTGCTGTATTTCCCCCTGGAAACATCTTTCTTATTTTGCCTGTCATAAACAGCCCCCCTAAAAAAAATTCTATATTAAGATATTTATTTAGTTTGATTTTTGTTACAAAAAAATAAACCTATGCCGAAAATTTTTCAAATAATTTCATCATAGGTTTAAAATACATTAAGATTTTATTGTTGTGATCAACTAATAAATATAAGTAGTAGTCAAAATTAGTCTACTGTTACTTCATATCCATGTTTATTATATTGATTAACTATTTCGTTCCAAACATCTTCTACACCAGTTTTCTTGCTTGAAGATATAGGAATTATTTTTTCTTCTTTTTCTAATTGTAATTTCTTTCTTATTACGCTCATGTGTTTTTGGTATTGCCCTTTAGATATTTTATCTGCTTTTGTAGCTATTACAACACATTCATATCCAAAGTGTTTTATCCATTCATACATCATAACGTCATCATTTGTTGGTTCATGTCTAATATCAACTAATAAGAAAATAGCACATAATTCTTCTCTATCTCCTAGATAAGTTTCCATTATATTTCCCCATTTGTCTTTTTCTGATTTTGCAACCTTTGCATATCCGTATCCTGGAAGGTCAACAAAATAGAATTCATTGTTTATTAAATAGAAGTTTATAGTTCTAGTTTTCCCTGGAGTCTGACTAGTTCTTGCAAAGTTTCTTCTATTTAATAATGCATTTACACAAGAAGATTTCCCAACGTTAGATCTACCAACTAATGCTATTTCTGGTAGTCCCTCTGCTGGATATTGATGTCTTTTTGTTGCACTCATTTTTATTTCTGTACTTCTAATTTTCATTTCTGTCACCATCTTTTACTAGAGCTTGCTCTAATACCTCGTCTAAATGTTTAACTAATACAAATTCCATTTGATCTTTTACGTTTTGTGGTATTTCATCTAATTGAGCTTCACAATCTTTTGGAAGTAATACCTTTTTGATTCCTGCTCTATGTGCTGCAAGTAATTTTTCTTTTATTCCACCAACAGGTAATACTCTACCTCTTAAAGTTATCTCACCAGTCATAGCAACATCACATCTTACAGGTATATTAGTTAATGCTGAAATTACAGCAGTAGCCATTGTTACACCAGCAGATGGTCCATCTTTTGGTGTTGCTCCTTCTGGAATGTGTATATGGATATCTTTAGTTTTGTAGAAGTCTTCAGGTATGTTGAATTTATCTGAAATTGATCTGATGTAAGAAATTGCTGTTTTAGCAGATTCTTTCATTACATCTCCTAATTGACCAGTTAATACAACTTGTCCCTTACCTTTTAGTACATTAACTTCTACGTTTAAAGTTACTCCACCAACAGCAGTCCATGCAAGCCCTGTAACCATACCAATTTCTGGTTTAATACCAGCTAAATCAAATGTATATTTGTCTTTTCCTAGATATTCTTCTAGGTCTTCTTTTGTAACCACAACTTCAGTTAAAGTTGGGTCTTCTACATATTTTTTAGCTATCTTTCTGCATATTTTGCCGATAGTTCTTTCTAGAGTTCTGACACCAGCTTCTCTAGTGTAGTAATTTATAATATCTCTCATAGTCTCGTCATCTATTTTTACAAATCCTTCTTCAAGACCATTTTCTTCGATTTGTTTTTTAAGTAGATATTTTTGAGCTATGTTTAATTTTTCTTCTTCTATATAACCAGATAATTCGATTATTTCCATTCTATCAAGTAATGGACCTGGTATTGTACTTAAACTATTTGCTGTAGTTATAAATAAGATTTTAGATAAATCAAATGGTATTTCTAAGTAATGGTCTACAAAGTTTTTATTTTGTTCTGGGTCTAAGACTTCTAACATTGCAGATGCAACATCACCTTTATAATCAGATGCCATTTTATCTATTTCATCTAATAAGAATACAGGGTTCTTAGTTTGAGCTTCTTTTACGCCATTTATGATTCTACCTGGTATAGCAGCAACATAAGTTCTTCTATGACCTCTTATTTCTGCTTCATCTCTAACACCACCAAGAGAAATTCTCACGAATTTTCTATTCATAGATGCGGCAATAGATCTAGCTATAGATGTTTTACCTACCCCTGGAGGTCCAACTAAACAGATTATTGGTCCTTTTAATGATTTAGATAAAGTTCTAACTGCTAAGAATTCTAGTATTCTCTCTTTAACTTTTTCCATACCATAGTGTTCATTATCTAAAACTTCTTTGGCTTTATTAATATCTAATTTGTCTTTAGTTTCTTTGTTCCATGGTAATGAGAATATCGTTTCTAAGTAGTTTCTGCTTACAGAAACATCTGGTGAAGCAGGTGATATTCTAGAGAACTTATCTATTTCTTTACTTATTTTTTCTTTTGTATCTTTAGGTGCTTTGATTTTTTTAAGTTTAATTCTGTATTCTTCTGCTTCAGAATTAATATCTTCTTCATCACCTAATTCTTTTTGTATAGCTCTAAGTTGTTCTCTTAAATAATATTCTTTTTGAACCTTATTCATTTGTTTCTTAACTCTTAGAGTTATTTTCTTTTCTATTTTTAATATATCTATTTCTTCTAAAAGGATTGAATATAAAAGCTCTAGTCTTTTTGCTATGTCAAACTCTTCTAGTATTTCTTGTTTTTGTTCTGGTTTTAAGTATATATTAGAAGCAATAGTATCAACAAATCTATCTGCATTTTCTATTTCTTCTAAAGATACTAGTATTTCTGGAGAAACTCTATTTCCTATGTTTATATATTCTTCAAAAGAGTCTAAAACATTTCTTACTAAAGCTTCTATTTCTATATCATTTTGAGTTGTAGTTTCATTATATATTATTTCATCTACAACAGCTTCAAAATATCCTGCATCTTGGTTAACTTCTTTTATTTTACCTCTTGATATACCTTCTACTAAAACTCGTACAGTATCCCCAGGTAATTTTATCATTTGTTTTACCTTACAAATTGTTCCGACATGATAGAAATCTTCTTCTGTAGGTTCATCTATTTCTGCCTCTTTTTGAGAAGTTAAAAATATTAACTCATCAGCAAGCATAGCTTCATCTAAAGCTTTTAATGAAACTTCTCTACCTATATCAAAATTTAATATCATATATGGAAAAATTGCTAATCCTCTTAGAGGAATTAATGGTAATTTACGTTCTATTTTAGTGTATTTATTTTCCATAATTTCACTCCTTAAATTATTTATACAATTCTGCTGTCTTACTAAAAATCTTATAGACAATACACTAATTTCCCTAAATATATGTTTATATAATAATATATCTTAATGAAATTTTTATATTGCTTTTTATATTATATATTTACATAGTTTAATTTTCAACATAAATACAAATATACTACTATTTTTTACTTTTATTATCCAACCCTATTCATCAATAATTTAATGTTCAAAAAAAGGAGCTAAACAAGCTCCTTTTTAAATCCAATTTATATGCATATATATATTTAAAATATATATTTATTATGCACTTTCTTCTTGATTTTTAAGTACCATTACTGGTTCACTATCGCCTTCTACAGCTTTTTTAGTTACTATTACCTTTTTGATATCGTCTCTTGATGGAACTTCATACATGCTTTCCATCATAACACTTTCAACGATACTTCTAAGACCTCTAGCACCTGTATTTCTATCGATAGCTTTTTTAGCAATAGCTCTCAACGCTTCGTCTTCAAACTCTAACTCTACATTATCTAGCTCTAATAATTTTTTATATTGTTTTACTAAAGCATTTTTTGGCTCTTGTAATATTCTCATTAGTGCATCTTCATCTAGTAGTTCTAATGTTGCAACAACAGGTATTCTACCTATAAATTCTGGTATTATACCGAATTTAAGTAAATCTTCTGGTAGAACTTTTGAATATATTTTTCCTAAATCTATATTCTTTTTACTTTCTATTTTTGCTCCAAATCCAAGAGTTTTAGTTTCCCCACGTCTTTGAATTATTTTTTCTATTCCATCGAAGGCTCCACCTAGAATAAATAATACGTTTGTTGTATCTATTTTAAGAAATTCTTGATGAGGATGCTTTCTTCCACCTTGTGGTGGAACATTTGCAACTGTTCCTTCAAGTATTTTTAATAATGCTTGTTGAACACCTTCACCACTAACATCTCTAGTGATAGATGGATTTTCTGATTTTCTTGCTATTTTATCAATTTCATCTATATAGATTATGCCTCTTTCTGCTTTTTCTATATCGAAATCAGCAGCTTGGATAAGTTTTAATAAAATATTTTCAACATCTTCTCCAACGTAACCAGCTTCTGTTAAAGATGTAGCATCTGCCATAGCAAAAGGAACATTTAATGTTTTTGCTAATGTTTGAGCTAATAAAGTTTTACCAGAACCTGTAGGTCCTAATAAAAGTATATTACTCTTTTGAATTTCTATATCTTTAGAAGTTGCTTTTTTGCTGTAAATTCTCTTGTAGTGATTATATACAGCTACTGATAATATTTTTTTAGCTCTTTCCTGACCTATGACATAATCATTTAAGATTTCCATCATTTCTTTAGGTTTTGGCAGAGATAGAGTATCTTCTTCTAAAGTTTCTTCCATCTCTTCTTGTATTATTTCATCACAAAGCTCAACACATTCATCACATATATAAACGTTTGGCCCTGCAATTAATCTTCTAACTTGATCTTGAGTCTTTCCACAGAATGAACATTTTAATTGTCTTTTATCTTCATATTTTGACATATTAAGCACCTCTTCCTAAAACTACGCTCTTTCTTCAATTACTTCTTTTCTATTACTTCATCGATTAGACCGTATTCTTTTGCTTCTTGAGCACTCATAAAGTTGTCACGTTCTGTATCTTCTTGTATTTTTTCTATTGGTTGCCCAGTTCTCTCAGAAAGAATTTGATTTAGTCTTTCTCTTATTTTTAGAATCCATTTAGCATGGATTTCTATGTCTGTAGCTTGACCTTTTGCTCCACCTAAAGGTTGGTGTATCATTATTTCGCTGTTTGGTAATGCAAATCTTTTTCCTTTTGCCCCTGCATTTAATAAGAATGCACCCATTGAAGCAGCCAAACCTATGCATATAGTGCTAACGTCTGGTTTTATATATTGCATAGTATCATATATAGCCATACCAGCTGTTACACTACCACCTGGAGAATTTATATATAGATGTATATCTTTATCTGGATCTTCAGCCTCTAAAAATAATAACTGTGCTACTACTAAACTAGCTGTAGTGTCATTTACTTCATCACTTAAGAATATAATTCTATCTTTTAAAAGTCTAGAATATATATCATAGGCTCTTTCTCCCCTACCTGTTTGTTCTACTACTGTAGGTACTAATGCCATAATTCATACCCCCTCTATTCTTTGTGGATAAATTTGTAGTAGTTTATTAAAACTACTACAAATCAGATTTTATTTTATTATTATGCTATAACAGCATTTTCAACTAAGAAGTCTATAGTTTTTCTTATTCTTAATTGACCTTTTATATCTTCTAAATCAGATGGTTTTAAAGCTTCTTTTATTTGAGCTAATGTCATGTTGTAAGCTTCTGCCATTTTAGCAGCTTCTGCTTCAACTTCTTCTTCAGTTACTTCTACGTTTTCTGCTTTAGCTATTGCATCTATAACTAATGAAGCTTTAACTGATTTTTCAGCATCTTCTTTCTTTTCATCTCTTAATTCTTGCATAGATTTACCAGTCATTTCTAATAATTGTTCTACGCTGAATCCTTGGTATTGTAAAGAGTAGTTAAGTTCCATTATAGAGTTATCTATTTGAGCATTTACCATAGTTTCTGGAACTTCTATTTCTGTGTTAGCAACAACTGCATCTACAACAGCGTTTCTTTCTTCACCTTTAGCTTTTGCAGCAGCTTCTTCTTCAGCTTTAGCTTTAACGTCAGCTCTTAATTCTGCTAAAGTATCGAATTCAGTAGTATCTTGAGCGAACTCATCGTTTAATTCTGGTAATTCTTTAACTTTTACTCCATTTACTTTAACTTTGAATACAACTGGAGCTCCAGCTAAATCTTCTGCATGGTAGTCAGCTGGGAAAGTAACGTTAACGTCAACTTCTTCTCCTGCTTTTTTACCTACTAATTGATCTTCGAATCCTGGTATGAATGAACCTGAACCTATAACTAAGTTGTGTCCTTCAGCTTTTCCACCTTCGAAAGCTACACCATCTTTGAATCCTTCGAAGTCTATGTTAGCAGTATCTCCATTTTCTATTTCTTTATCTGAATCTACTAATCTAGAAGCTCTTTCTTGTAATTCGTTTAATTTAGCATCTACTTCTTCTTCAGTTACATTATAGTCAACTTTAGCTACTTCTATACCTTTGTATTGACCTAATTCGAATTCTGGTTGAACTTCAACTTCAACAACTAATACTAATCCGTTGTCTTTGCTTATTTCTTCAACATCTATGCTTGGTCTGTCTATTGGAGCTAATTGTAACTCATCTAATGCACTTGGGTATACTTCTGGGAATACTATATCTATAGCTTCTTCGTAGAATACTCCTTTTCCGTAGTTGTTTTCTATTATTCTTCTAGGTGCTTTACCTTTTCTGAATCCTGCTATGTTAAATCTTCCTTTATTTTTATTGTAAGCTTTGTTTATAGCAGCTTCAAATTTGTCGTTGTCTATAGTTAATTTGAAATTTACAACGTTACCTTCTTTTTTAATTAATTCTGCTTTCATCTAACTTTATCCTCCTAAATATATATGTAATCATTTTAGAATAATTTTAAATTTAATTCTAATAAATATCTAACTCTTTAATTATATCACAACCATTTTTTTATTTACAAGTGTTCCATAGAATTAGAGGGTTTATATTTTTAGCCTTTCATAGGTAATTTCTCCATTTTCTACATCTAATATACCAATACCTTTGCTTGAACCGCCTCTAGGTAAAGATGTACTTCCTGGATTAATAAATATAATACCGTCTTTTTCTTTATAATATGGTACATGTGAATGGCCAAATATTACTATATCAGCTTCTTTATCTTCTGCTCTTTTTTGCAGCTCATCTAAAGAATACTTTATTCCATAATTGTGTCCATGGCAAACAAGAACTTTTTTGTCCTCAGCCATAAACGTCTCCTCATCCTTCCCTGGATCAGAATAAAAATCACAGTTGCCTTTTACAGCAACAACTGGTACATCAGTCACAGCCTCTAGATAGTAAGAATCATCTATATTATCTCCTGCATGAACAATCAAGTCGCAATATTTTAAGTACGGAATCGCTTTGTCCATTGCCGCTGTGAATCTATGAGTATCACTAACTATTCCTATTCTCATTATTATCCACTACCTTTATATTATTTATCTTCCTACTCTTCTTGATAATTCTTCTTTCATTAATTGTAGTGCGTTTGCTCTGTGGCTTATAGCATTTTTTATAGTTGCTGGCAATTCAGCAAATGTTTTATTGTATTTGTTTACTATAAATAAGTTATCGTATCCAAATCCATTGCTTCCCTTTTCTTCAAATCCTATAGTTCCTTCGCAAGTTCCTCTAACAACGAATTCTTTTCCATCTGGGAATACTACCGCTATACAACAAACAAATCTAGCATTTCTTTGGCTCATAGGTGTATTTCCTAATGATTTTAATAGTTTTGCTCTATTTTCTTCATCAGTAGCATTTTCTCCTGCATATCTAGCAGAATATATGCCTGGTTTTTTACCTATTGCATCAACTTCAAGGCCAGAATCATCAGCTATAGTTATCATTTTTGTTCTTTTTGCAACTTCTCTAGCTTTTATTAAGGCATTGTGTTCAAATGTTTTACCATTTTCTTCGATTTCTAGTCCACCAAGGTCGACATCTTTCAATGAATATATATTATAATCTAAGTCCTTTAATATGTCACCTATTTCTTCTAATTTGTGTGTATTTCCTGTAGCTATAACTACGTCATTACCATAATCCACACCTAGAATCTCATCAGCTATTTCACCTAAAGCTTCCCTTTGAGCTTTTAGTAACATTTTATTACCTTTTTCTCCTAGCTCTAGAAGTTTTTCTAAATCTTTTCTTGAGAAAGGACATTCTTCCCCTGTTCCTTGTAACTCAACAAATTCACCTTTATCAGTCATTATTATGTTCATATCTACTTGTGCTTTTGAATCTTCTTCATAACATAAGTCAAGTAAATATTCTCCATCTACTATACCAACACTTATTGCTGATACAAAGTTTCTAACTGGCATATGTTTTATTACTTTATCTTTATGTAATTTATTTATAGCGTCTAATACAGCTACAAATGCCCCTGTGATTGATGCTGTTCTAGTACCACCATCTGCTTGTATTACATCACAATCTATCCAGATAGTTCTCTCTCCCAATTTTTCTAAATCAATTACTGACCTAATAGCCCTACCTATTAATCTTTGTATTTCTTGACTTCTACCATCTATTTTACCTCTAGATGCATCTCTTATTTTTCTTTGTTGAGTCGATCTAGGTAACATAGAATACTCTGCATTTATCCATCCAGTTCCTGTGTTTCTTAGAAAGGGAGGAACCTTATCCTCTATAGATGCATTACATAATATTTTTGTATCACCCATTTCTATAAATACAGACCCCTCTGCATATTTTGTATAATTTCTAGTTATTTTTAAATCCCTAATTTGATCAAACTCTCTACCATCAATTCTAGTCATGTTTTTTCCTTTCTAAAATCAAATACTTCTCTTGAATATTAAATTCGTAAATTCCGTTAAATAACTTCATTCTCTAAATAATTCTATCACTACTTTGACTAATTTACTACATTTATAAGGTAAAATCAACTTTTATATAAGGATGATGAAGTTATTAACGGACGTTTTTGATTAATTTTATAAATTACTTAAAACCTCTTCGTTAGTTTTTAAATTTATTAATTGTAAAAATTTATCTTCGTCTATAACTTTTATGCCTAAATCATTAGCTTTTGTCAGTTTAGAGCCGGCTTCTTCACCTGCTAAAACGAAAGATGTAGATTTACTTACACTTGAAGTAGCCTTTCCACCTCTTTGTTCTATCATTTCTTTAGCATCATTTCGTTTTAATGTTGGAAGAGTTCCAGTTAAAACTATCTTCATTTTTTCAAATATTTTCGGTATATCTTCATTTCCTGATTCAATTAATTTAGTATTTACCCCTGCAGCTTTTAGTTTGTCTATAACTGATATATTTTTTTCTTCTTTAAAGAACTCTACTACACTATCTGCCATAGTTTGACCAAACTCTTCTAGGTTTATTAATTCTGATTCTGTTGCATTCATTAATTTATCTAAATCTTTAAATTCACTTGCTAATATTTTTGCAGCTTTTGTTCCTATTAGTTTTATACCTAGTCCATTTATAAATCTCCATAAATCATTTTCTTTTGATTTTTCTATGGCATTGATTAAATTAGTCGCTGATTTATCACCCATTCTCTCAAGAACTGATATTTGTTCTTTTTTAAGGTAATATAAGTCCGCTATATCTTTTATTAATCCTTCTTTTAATAATAAAGTGATTATAGATTCTCCTAATCCGTCTATGTCCATAGCTTCTCTAGATGCAAAATGGATAATTCCTCTTCTAATTTGTGCAGGACAAGATATATTTATACACTTAACTGCTGCTTCTCCTTCTAGTCTAACTGTAGGCTCACCACATACTGGACATTCTTCTGGCATGTTAAATGTTATTTCATCACCTGTTCTTTTCTCTTTTATAACTTCAACTACTTGTGGTATTATGTCCCCTGCTTTTTGAACTAATACTGTATCGTTTATTTTTATATCTTTTTCATTTATATAATCTTCATTGTGAAGTGTTGCTCTACTTACTGTTGTTCCGGCAAGTCTTATCGGTTCTAAAACTGCTGTTGGCGTTATTGTTCCAGTTCTACCAACTTCCACAACTATATCTAATAATTTTGTTTGTTTTCTTTCTGCTGGGAATTTATATGCAATTGCCCATCTTGGACTTTTCGCAGTATAACCCATTTGCTCTCTTTGAGCTAGGTTATTTACTTTTATAACCATTCCATCTATTCCAAATTCTAAATCTTCTCTATGATCAGTCCAATATTTTATATGTTCTATTACTTCATCCATAGTCTTGAATACTTTAAAATCTGGGCTTACTGAGAAACCTAATGTTTTTAAGTATTCTAATGATTCGCTATGTGTTTTAAATTGTTTAGAATTCATATCCTCTAAGTTAAATATAAATATATCTAGAGGTCTTTTAGCTGTTAATTTAGAATCTAGTTGACGTAAAGACCCCGCAGCTAAATTTCTTGGATTGGCATATAAAGGTTGGTCTTGTTCTTCTTGGATTTTATTTATTGCTTCAAAATCCTTTTTAGATATATAAACCTCTCCTCTTACTGTAAGTTCGTCTTTTTCATCTATATTAAGAGGTATATTTTTTATAGTCATTAAGTTTTTAGTAATATCTTCTCCAACAGTACCATTTCCTCTTGTAGCACCATTTTCAAATATTCCATTATTGTAATTAAGTCCTACTGATAGACCATCTATTTTAAATTCAACTACATATTCAACATCTTGCCCTACTGCATCTCTAACTCTTGAGTCAAAATCTTTTAAATCTTCCCATGAATATCCATTAGAAAGACTAAGCATCGGTATTTTATGTACAACTTGTTCAAACTTGTCTAATGGTTTCCCACCAACTCTATTTGATGGTGAATCATTTCTTTTTAATTCTGGATTTTCTTCTTCTAACTTGATTAATTCTTTCATTAAATTATCATATTCAAAATCTTCTATCTCTGGTGAATCTTGATTATAATATTTGTCATTGTGATAATTTATTAAATTTATCAATTCTTCAATTCTCTTTTGAGCACTCATACATTAAACTCCTTAACTTTTTATATAATCATAGTATTATCTAAATTCTACTTTTTTAATGCTAATATTAAATTAATAATATAAGATTATTTTTTAACTAAATATAAATTAGTCTTATTTATATTATCATAAATTTGTAGATTATTTTATAACCCAAGAAAAATTATCTTTATTTAAAAACTCTATTTTTTAATATCCTCTTTCTATATTTACTATATTATCTACTTGTTTGCCTTCTTTATATTTTTTTAAATTAGAATACATTAATTTCTCTACTCTTATATCATTTTTATCAGATACCCAACAATTATGAGGTGTAACAATTACATTGTCAGCATCCCATAGTGGGCTTTCTTTTGGAAGTGGCTCTTGTTCAAATACGTCTAATGCAACACCCTCAAATTTATCTAGATATTTTATTAAATCTTCTTCGTTGACGATTTTTCCTCTTCCAACATTTATAAAGCTAGAACCTTGTTTCATTAATTCAAATTTATCCTTATCAATCATTCCTATTGTATTTTCTGTGCAAGGCATTGTACTAACTACTACATCGCAGTTTTTAAATATTTCATTTATTTGATTTTTTCCAAAGCATCTATCAAAATATTCTACTTCACGTCCATTAGTATTGTACCCCCATATTTCCACTCCAAATCCATTAAGTCTTTTTGCAGCTTCTACAGCAATTGTTCCTGTTCCCAAAAAGCCAATTCTACTTCCATAAAGTTCACTTATTCCAAAATCCATATGCCAAACTTTATCTTGCTGTTGTTTATAAAGCATTTTAGATTTTTTATATATTTCTAATATGCACATAACTATCCACTCTGACATAGGTATGCTATATCCACCTCTGTTGTTAGTTACTTGTATATTTTGTTTTATGACTTTTTCTTTTGGTAATTGATCAAATCCTACACTTGTAAGCATTATATATTTTAAATTTTTCATTTTTGATATATCTAATCTTTTAAAAGGATTATAAGTGACTAATATATCTGCATCATCTACTTCTTCACAATTTTTGATTTTCGATTCAGATATTCTTATAATCTCATATCCTAGACTTTTTATTTTTTCTAATTGTTCGTCACTAATTTTTACAGTAATTAAAACTTTCATAATTATTATCCCCTTTCTATAGTTAATTTAATTATAATCAAAAAAAAATTGAGATACATATATCTCAAAACATTAAATATAATATTATTTTATTTTAAATTTATAGTTATTATTCATTTTTTATTATTTAATATCTTCACATATAACTTCTCCTGATTCTATATCGTACATAGCTGAAATGATTTTTAACTTATCTTGCTTTTCTAATTCACTTAAAACTTCACTTTTTTTCAAACATTCTACACCATATTTTGCATTTAATACTTCTGCCTTTCGTTGGTCTTTTTCAGTTCCAATAGCTTCTGAAACTTTTTCAGTTATAGACTTTATATAACTGTGTCCTTGATTTCTTACTGTTGCATCAACTGCTCCACAATGAGTATGTCCTAATACAACAATTAACTCAACTCCTAAATGTTCTGATGCATATTCTGCTGAACCTATTTCAAAATCTCCAATTATATTTCCTGCATTTCTTATAATGAATAATTCTCCCATACTTGCAGAAAAAATATGTTGTACTGGAACTCTAGAATCAGAACAAGTTATTATTGTTACATAAGGCTTTTGTCCCTTATTTTTTAATTCTTCACGCAGTTCCTGATGAAAAATTGATGGATTACTCTGACATTCTAAATAAAGTTTGCTACCTTTTTTTAATTTTTCTAGCGCTTCTAAATAATGCATACCATCTCTCCTTTTAATTATAATGTATGAAGTTTTTAAGTTTTTGCATTAATAAATTTAATTCCACAGCAAATTACAAATTCCTTTAAAATCTTATAATTTCTGCTTTTTAAAATTAATTTTTACCTATTAAAAAATCACATAAAAAATAGACCCTATATAAAAATAAGGTCTATTTCAAAGTTTATTATTTATGTTCTGCAAATTGTCCTTTAGATATTGCTTTTCTCTCTTCTTTTAAGTTGTATATTAATGTATTTAGTTTCCAGTCTATTGATACTTCTGTAACCATAGCAGTTAATGGTCTTCTTATTTTCATCTTTTTTAATCCATCTAAAAATCCAGAAACTCTAGTAGTCGGTATATTATTAAATATAATAGCTTTTTCACTCCATACTTCTTCATTATCATCAAGCATATTTCCGTCTAATATATCGTTTATTTTTGTATTTCCATTTTTGCTAGTTACAGCTATTCTATCTCTTATCCCAGCAAAATTGCTTACTGTTTTTATTGCTGCAAGTTCCTTAGCATTAAAATTAACTAATATCATGCAACTTCTATCATGTAAGTTTTGTTGTTCGTTTTCATTTATTTTTTTAAATGTCATAATTTATCTCCTTAAAATAAAAATTTATATTTTACTAACGTTGCTATTATCTGCAATTGTCGGTTTCTCTTTAATTTGAGCATGTGTCAATAATGTCAATATAGCACTTGTAATCAAAATAAAATAATATACTAATGCGCCATATAAAAGTACTGCATATCCCAATATTGATTTTGGAAATACGCCATTAAATATACTAAAAAATGTTATCTCATTAGCACCTATATTACCCGGAGTTGGTATAGGTGAAACAGCCATATATAAAAGTGTTTGTAAAGTTATTAAATAAACAAGATGATTTTGATTTAAATTAAATGATCTATATATCCAATAAGATATGCTAAAATACGCAGTAAGTTGGATTACTGTTAATACTGTTGTTTTAAATAATAACTTTTTATTTGTTATAAAAAATTTAACTGATATGCTGTATTCATCTATAAACTTATTTATTTTCTCTTCTTTATTTTTTAAAAACCCTAGAATTTTAAATTTTGAAATATGTTGTATTAAAAAACTACTTACAGCCTTTAGTTTTACAGGATTTAAAATTGCTAAAACTGCTATTAAAATGGTAAACGCATTTATTCCTAAACCAAGTATAACTAAAGATATTACCCCTAGTATTTGACTTTTTAATATTCCCATATTTAATACAAATAATACTGCACAGTATATAGTTACTACAGATTGATACAATAACGTTTTGTTTGTTATTATTCCTGTAGCTTCACCTAATGGAACTTTATATTTAGATAAAACATATATAAGCATAGGTTGGCTTCCAGATGCAAATGGTGTTACTAGGTTATAATAAAATCCCATACTAGCCAACTTAACGCCTAATAACTTTTCGTTTACTTTATATTGAGCATCAAGTATTTGTTTTAAAATTATTCCTTCTAAAATCATATATACTAAGATTGCACAGACTCCCATTACTATGTATTTTTTATTTATTATATCTTTTATTTTTTCTATAGAATTTATATCTAAATTTTGAAAAACTAAATAAACAGTAAAAATCATTAGAAATAATAGAAAACTATATTTTAATATTATATTCCTGTACTTCTTAAAAAACTCCATAATATTCTCCTCTTCACCCAATAAATATATTATATTGCTAATAAATAAAAATTTATTATATTTATGTATAAATATACTTTAAAGATTAATTATACCAAATATTTGTTTTACGGTTTATGATTAAAAATTATTTTTATTTCCTATAAATTTTGTACCTACTTTTTTACCTTCTAAAATATCATAAATTTTCTCAGGATGTTTTCCGTTAGTAATAATTGTATCAATACCTTGATTAACAGCTAATGTCGTAGCTTGTAATTTTGTTATCATTCCACCTCTTCCATGACTTGAACCTGATCCACCAGCAGATTCATATAACTTTTCATCAATACAATCTATTGTAGATATTAATTTTGCATCAGGAAATAAACGTGGGTCTTTGTTGTATAATCCATCAATATCAGAAAGAATTATTAATTTTGATGCCTGACATAATACTGCGACAACAGCTGACAACATATCATTATCACCAAATAATCTCTCTTCAGACTCGATTTCTGAATAACTGACAAAGTACACGCGAGCCTATCAAATGCTCTCAAATCACTCTTTCCATTTTCATTAGTTAATGTTGAAGTTCCAACCTTTACAACTACACGATTGTGATGCTTATTCATTTTCTACACCTCGATTATTTTTACTTATTATTCATACAAACTTATATTACTTATCTATAATTTTAGTGTAGCACTTAGTATATTATTGTAAAAGTGAATATTTATAATACTTAATATGATGATTTAAGATTTATAATTACTTATCTCCTGCTTAACCTCACTTCTAATATCTTCAAGGTCTTTTTTCTGATGCTCGCTCATTTTAAGTCCATAATTATTAGCCAATTCTAATATAATTTCACATTCATCATCTTCACACTGTAGCCATGCATAACTTAGTGCACCTTTTAATTCTTCACCATTTGACAATACTTTTGTGTCTTTATCATCTTCTATTAATTGTTTTTGAGTTTCTAACACATCTATATATCTAATCGCAAGTTCTTTTAGCTCTGGATTTTTAAAATCTAATTTTTTATATTTCTTTATTTTATCGATTTTCTGCTGTATAAATACGATTTGTTGGTCTTTTATTACTTTATCTTTTTCTTGTTGACTTAAATTATCAAAATCAACATCACTATAGTCTTTATCTAGCTCGGAATTGCTTATTAAAGCATATACATCATTTATAAATTCTTTATCATGGTAAGTTTTTTGTGTTTGGGATTCACTTTTTACATTGCTATTTTCAGTAGTTTTCTTAGTTGTCTTAATTTGACTAATACAACCGACTAATGTAGTTCCTAGCATAAAGACAAGCAATAAATTTATTACTTTTCTCATAAAAATCACCTCTCTTCATCAGTTTTAAAATATTTACAACCTCTTTCCTTAAATTCTCTAAAGTATAAAAATATCCTTCCTTTTTTAAACTACAATTACATACATAATTTCCTTGAAATTAAAAAAATTAGCTAAAAAACTTATTTAGCTAATTCCTTATTTTTATAATATATCCTGTTTTTTTGATATTTTTAATATATTTAAAAGTCTCTTCTTCGCCTTTTTCATCTAACATTACAAGTAAAAATTCTAACTCATCTGATGTCTCTTGATGAATTTGCATTCTACCTTTTGCTCTTAAAAAGTAGTCTAGTGGAGATCTATCTGTATATTTATCTCCCATATATATCTTGCTCGCTGCCACTCTATCACAAAACATCTCTATCAAATAATTCATAGGCATCTTCACTGGTTCTATAGTTCTAGTTTTAGTGTTATAATCCGTCCAGTATTCAAAGTGATGCTTGTTTCTACCTTTGTGATGCATCCATGCAGATGAATAACCCTTTGCTTCTCTTTCAGCTTCGTTTGGACTTCTAGTCCCCTGATAATACTTAGCCCCTACTATAAACTCATGAAAACTATATTTAGATAAATCATGCAGACATCCCTGCCATAAAATCCCTGCCTTAAAGCAATGTTTTATTACTTTATGCCTATGTTTAGTAATTGTGTTAAAGTGCTTACATGCGTTTATTATAAAACTGCTCAATAAAAAATCACACCTCCCATTTATTTTATTGTAATAGACAATTATTTATAATTTTCTCTCATATTATTATATTATTTTTTTATATAAATAATTTTACCATTCTTTTTGTATATTTTAAAATAAATTAAGGTTACAGTATTGAAAAAAATATTGCTAATTTCCAATTTATCGATATTTTATATATTAATTTTACAAAAGATATTATTTTTCTTTATTTTTCTTGATTAAATTACATTTTTATTAGATCTGCATTACAGCTCACCTAAATGTTACTATAAATTTATTATATTAAATTTTTTTAACAAAAAATCTGTTGTATTTTTTGCCAATTATTAATATAATATAGAAAAATAAAAAATTCCCTTGAAGGGGAGTAGCTTTCACACTGTGATAGTCAATCGTCATTTCGGATTTTATCCCGGTTGACTAGCGAGTACATAAACTTGTTAGCAAGACCTTCAAAGTAGATTTTAAATTTATTAATAATCTACTTGGAGGTCTTTTTTATTTGATAAATTTAATATTAGGAGGAATAAATATGTTTTATCAAAAAGATTCAGTTCAAGTTTTAAATGACTTAGATAGTAATTTGACTGGATTAACACAGGAGGAAGTAACATCGCGATTAAAAAATTATGGTCGTAATGTATTAAAAGAAAAACCAAAAACACCAACTTGGAAGTTATTTTTAGAAAGTTTCAAAGACCCATTAGTTATAATCTTGCTAGTTGCAGCAATGACACAAGTATTTTTAGGAGATACAGTTGAATCACTTATTATATTTGCAGTTTTAGGAATAAACGCAGTATTAGGAGTAGTTCAAACAAAAAAAGCAGATAGTTCACTAGATAGTTTAAAAAAATTATCAGTTCCAGAAGCAAAAGTAATTAGAAATAATGAGAAACTCACTATCTCGTCACAGGAATTAGTTCCTGGTGATATAGTACTTCTTGAGGCTGGGGATTATGTTCCTGCTGATGGTAGAGTTATCGAATCTCAAACATTAAAAGTTATTGAAGGAATGCTAACAGGTGAATCAGAACCAGTTTTAAAAAATGCTGATACTATAAATGAAGAAAGTTCACTAGGTGATCAAAAAAATATGGTATTTAGCGGTTCTATGGTTGTCTATGGTAGAGCTACTTATGTAGTTACTTCATGCGGTATGAATACACAAGTTGGTAAAATAGCAAACCTACTTGAAACTGCTGAAAATAAACAGACACCTCTTCAGCAAAAACTAGACGATTTCGGTAAAAAATTAGGAGTCGCAATAGTAATCTTAGCTACACTTATATTTGCACTAGAAGTTTTTAGAGGCGGCGATTTAATGAATTCGTTTATGTTTGCTATAGCAATTGCAGTTGCTGCAATACCAGAGGCCCTAACTTCTATTGTTACAATAGTTTTGGCATCTGGAACAAATACAATGGCAAAAAGACAATCTATAATTAGAAAATTACCTGCTGTTGAAACTTTAGGTTCAACAAGTGTCATATGTACTGACAAAACAGGTACCCTAACACAAAACAAAATGACAGTAGTTGAAACTTATCTTTATGGACCTGATAGCGATAAGTTCAATGGGTTTGATTATATAAAAGATTATACTAATACAAACTCTAACAATAATGAAAATACATCAGATGGCACTGAAATCGCTGTATGTGCTTGTGCAATACAAGAAAGATATTTAAGTTTATCTTCTATTCTTTGTAACGACTCAGATGTAAACGAAGAAGGAATAGAAATAGGCGACCCTACTGAAGTAGCTCTTATAAATTATGCAGAAAAATACGACGTAGATTATAAATCTATAAGAGAAAACTACACTAGAATATCTGAAATACCATTTGATAGTGATAGAAAACTTATGACTACTGTAAATTTAATAGATGATGAAAATATTATGTTTACAAAAGGTGCACCAGATGTAATATTTAAAAGATGTAAATACGCACTTAAATACGACGAAGTTGTAGAAATATCAGACGAAATTTTAGATGAATATAAAAAAATAAATGAAAACTTTTCAAATAGAGCTTTAAGAGTTTTAGCATTTGCTTATAAAAATGTATCTGATGAATTTAAACCTAGTTTAGATGATGAAAATAACTTAATCTTAATAGGTCTTATGGCTATGATAGATCCACCTCGTGAAGAAGTATTTGATGCAGTAAAAGAAGCCAAATCTTCTGGTATAAAGACAATAATGATAACTGGGGACCATAAAACTACTGCTGCTGCAATAGCTCGCGAAATAGGCATAATGGAAAAAGACGACCTAGCTCTTACTGGCCAAGAATTAGATTCTCTTACTGATGAGGAACTTGATAATAAACTTGAAAAAATATCAGTTTATGCTAGAGTTTCTCCAGAAAATAAAATAAGAATAGTCAAAGCATGGCAGAAAAAAGGCAAAGTAACAGCTATGACAGGTGATGGTGTAAATGATGCACCTGCTCTAAAACAGGCTAATATAGGAATTGGAATGGGAAGTGGTACAGAAGTTGCAAAAGATGCATCTGCAATGGTTTTAGTAGATGATAACTTCGCAACTATCGTAAATGCAATTGAAGTTGGTAGAACAGTTTATAATAATATTAAAAAATCAATTACTTATCTTTTCTCAGGAAATTTAGGCGGTATAATAGCAATATTATTCGCTGTGTTTGCTGGATGGGCAAATCCATTCACTACTATACAATTATTATTTATAAACTTGGTAACAGATTCTCTACCTGCAATTGCATTAGGTTTTGAAAAACCTGAAAAAGATACTATGAATAAACCACCTAGAGACCCTAACGAAAGTATTTTATGTAAAGATACATTGAAAGTAGTTCTTACAAGAGGTTCAATAATAGGTATAGTTACAATACTTGCTCAATATATAGGAATGCAGACATCAGATGCTTTAGGTGCAGCTATGGCATTTATAACAATTACATTGTCTAGAATAATACAAACATTTGCTGCACGTTCTAATAGCGAAACTATTCTTAGTTTGGGAGTTACAAGCAACAAATATGCACTAGGCGCAGTAATTATTTGTCTTGGAATGTTATCACTTACTTTCCTTCCTTTCATGAGAGGAATATTTGCAATACCATTGACATTTGAACTTAAAAACTTAGGTGTGTGTCTAGCTTTAGCAATAACTGCTGTAGGATGTATGGAAAGCAGTAAATTTGTTAAAACAAAATAATAATTAGAATAAATATAATCCTTTAGGAATACAGTTTAAGTGAGAAAGTAATTTATTTTCTCACTTATTTTTTTCTAAAAGATAATTTTGATATATTTATCAAATGAACAGGAGGTAATTTAATTGGCCAACTCTGAAAAAATTAAACATAGAAAAACAGGAATTGTCATAATTATAGCATCAATTTTAGTATTGATTATGCACATGTATATTTTATCAGCATTATTATTTTTACTTGGAATAATCGTTATTTTATCACCTTTTAAAACAGATACGATTGAATTGAACGGAACTTCTACTGATGATGAAGATTGTAAGTATCGAAATTGTAATGATTGTAATGATTGTGATGAAATAGATGATGAGTATTGTAATGAAGATAAAAATGACAGTGTCGATAATAAAGACGATATTGATAGTCAGATTGATATTTCTGAAGGTGAAGTCGATATTTTGCCAAGTGCTAAAACGGAAATTGAGACGAATGTTGATACTTTGTCAGGTACTGAAACAGAAATTGATCCAGATATCGATAATTTATCAAGCACTGAAATTAAAATTGAGCCGGATGTTTATGCTTTACCGAGTGATGAAACGGAAATTGAAACAGATATCGATACTTTACCAAGTACTGAAACAGAAATTGAGCCGGATGTTGATGTTTTGCCAAGCGATGAAACGGAAATTAAAGCAGATACTGAGGAAAATATAGATGATAATCCAATAGACTCAAGTAAAAAAGATGATATTGATGATTCTAAAAGCGAAGATGATAAGTAAGATGAGCATTAATTAGATTTTTATATAAGCTTAACTAACGATTTTAATAAACATTTTAATATTATACTAATTTAATCAATCAAATTAGGTCGCACTAAATTGTGCGACCTTTGTTTTTATATAAAATATTTTTATCTATATTTAGGTAGTGTATTAGCACCATGTGGTAATAATGCGACTTTCATGTTGTCGATTGAACCATTATTTAATTCTTTTGCTACTCTCAATGCTTCATCTAAAGTTTTAACAACGTGTATTTTTGTATTCTTAAATTTATCTGCTGGTATTTCAGTCACTAATATCATATTATATCTTTCTGCTGTATCAGAAAAATCAAATCCAACAAATCCACCTATTGAGAAGTCAGCTCTCAATGCTCTTTCTCTATCTTCCATATTTGTAAATTTAACAATTTGATCTTCACAATCTTGATTTCCAAATCCTTCACTACATTCTGATAGTATTATCATTGTTCCACCATCATCTATCATACTTTTAGAATTTGAAAGTGTTTTAGAAGTTTGATATAAGTTTATATCTTTTGGGAAACCGCCCGCACTAGCTATAACTAAATCTGCTCTTTCGTCAACATAAATACCGTCTATAGAATCTACTAATTCAGTTGCTGCTTTATGAGCTTTTATCCAATCTCCTGCAAATGCTGCTATTATTTGTTGGTCTGAATTTGCAACAACATTTAATAAATATGCTGGTTTTGCCATTGCCGCAGCTTCTTCTAAGTCATCATGGAATGGATTTTCTTTTGATAAATTTCCAGAATAAACATTTTCATTTATACCTTGTCCAAACCCAGGATTTAAGGCATTACAGTGGTTAGTATTTATAGTTTCTTTTCCTGCTATTCCAGGGACTAAGCTCTTTCTTCCTCCACCATAACCTGCTAAAAAGTGATACACTACTCCTCCAGTTAATATAATTTTATCTGCATCAATTGCATATTTATTTAACCATACTGGAGTTTTTCTAGATGTCTCACCCATATAAACTAAATGTTCTTTATCATCACATTGATGGTCTACTATTTTTAAACGTTTAAATAAATCTTCTCCTAATAATTCTTTATGTTCTGCGTCTGTTTGTATTCTATGAGTACCACAAGCAGATACGATGATTATATCTTCGTCTGCTATACCACATTTATTTAATCTATCAACTAATATTGGTAAATATGTAGGTATAGCTTGCCATTTTCTTGTTATATCAGATATTATTATTGCTACTTTGTCCCCTTTTTTAACTACTGTTGAAATATCTCCTGCTCCAATTGGATTATCTAAAGCATATTCTATATGCTCTTTTACACTTCTCTGTGGCAAATCCACAACATTAGACTCCAACTCGCAGGCAATTTGTGTTTCTGGTATATTTACTTCAAATTCAATATTACTATATTTCATAGTATGCATAAAATAACCCCTCCTCATATAAATGCCCATAGGCCTTCCCCTTTTTATAATAAGTTAATTTTATCACAAATTACTATTCAATGGAATTTTTTCATTTTATTTTATGTATATTTTTTCCATGATATAATAAACTTAGTATCTATTTCAACTATATTAATTAATCGAGGTGACTTATATGCCATTTGAAATAATAAGACAAGATATTACCGATATGAAAACAGACGCCATTGTAAATCCTACAAATAATAAACTTCAACCAAGTAGTTCTGGTGTTTGCAGCTCTATCTTTAAAAAGGCAGGATTTCAAAAACTACAAAATACTTGTCAAAAAATAGGCAGCATTAAAATAGGTGACGCAGTAATTACAAAGGGTTATAACTTAGGATGTAAATATATAATTCATACAGTTGGTCCCGTTTGGCGTGATGGAAAAAATAACGAATCTACTCTACTTTATAATACATATATAAATTGTTTGAAATTAGCTAAATATAAAAAGTGCAAATCTATAGCATTTCCCTTGATTTCTTCTGGCAATTTCGGATACCCCAAGGACAAAGCTTTAGAAATTGCAACAAAGGCTATAAAAGACTTTCTTTCTGAAAATGATATGCTCATTTATTTAGTTGTATTCGACAAAAAATCTTTTAAAATAAGTAAAAACTTATTTGATTCAATTAAACAGTATATAGATGATAATTACGTTGATGCTCATAAAGACAAACGCTACAAACAAAACATTGATATTTTAGATGACGTAGATTCTTCAACTGTTCTTTATAGTATGACTAAGCCTAAGTCTAAATCTAAAAAATCAAAATTATTTTCTAAAAAATCTTCACCTATAGAGATAAATGAAGAAGCTTCACCTCTTCCTTTTGAATTAGATGATGAAGAAAGTTTACTTCATGCTCTTTCAAATACTGAAGATACATTTTCAGAAAGTTTACTTAAACTTATAGATGAATCTGGACTAACGGATGCCCAAGTATACAAAAAAGCCAATATAGATAGAAGGCTATTTTCTAAAATTAGAAAAAACAAAGATTATACCCCTAGCAAATCTACAGTTTTATCTCTAGCAATAGCGCTTGAACTCGATATAAATAAAACAAAAGACTTGCTTAGAAAGGCTGGATTTGCCCTATCTCACAGCAATAAATTCGACATAATTATTGAATACTTTATATCTAACAATACATATGATATATATACAATCAACGAAGTTCTTTTTGCATTTGACCAAAATACACTCCGAACTTAAAATTTGTCGCATTCTAGGCGACCTTTTTTTTGCAACCTCTTAGTATACTCTAATTATATTAAACAAGGGTATTTAAAAATTAATTATAAATCTAGGAGGTAATAATGATGAAAGAGAATTTAACTGAATTAGTATTTATCTTAGATAAAAGTGGCTCTATGTCCCCTCTTGTCGATGATACAATAGGCGGATTTAATTCACTTCTTAAAAAACAAAAAAATGAAAAAGGTCAATGTGTAGTCACTACTGTACTATTTAATCAAAGCATTCAAATTTTACATAATAGAATTCCTATTGAAGATGTAAAAAACATGACCGAAAAAGAGTGTCAACCTATGGGCTCTACTGCTCTACTAGATGCAATGGGCTCTACTATTGATAAAATTAAAAATGATCATGTAAATACTCCAAAAGAAAAAAGACCTAATAAAGTTTTATTTGCAATAATCACAGATGGTGCCGAAAATTCTAGCACAGAATATAATCTTAAACAAATAAAAAATTCAGTCAGCGCATGTCAAGAATTATTAGGTTGGGAATTTCTTTTTTTAGGTGCAAATATAGATGCTATTGAAACAGCTAGTCAATTTGGAATTCCTAAATCTATGGCAGCAAATTATAATTGCGATTCAGAGGGTACAGAGCTAAATTTTGATGCAATAAATGACGTACTTTGTTGTGTTCGTAGAGATGAAGATATAAGTGATGATTGGAAATTGAAGATTGAAAAAGATTTTAAAAACAGAAGAAAAAATAAATAGTTTTTACTTTTTTATATAAAAATTAAATTTGCTAAAAGTTTTTTAAAAAATTGTCAGCATAAATTTATTTAAAATACACACCATAAATTTGAGATTATTCTTATGGAGGTGTAATACATCATATGGCAAAAGACAGTCAACCAGACAATAAAATGGCAAGAATGAAAAAATGTAATTGTCAAACTCCAATTACTAAAGAAAATCAAAATAAAAACAAAAATGCAAAACACAAATCAGTAAAAAACAATGATGTTTAATCTCTAAAATTTGAGGATATTCCCAAGTAAAATTATTATTTATTTTTGGAATATCCTCTTATATTTATTCTTTTATATTATAGAATTTTTTTCCTTACATATAAATTATATTGACTCCGTGTATACAATATATTATTATAATAGCATACAAAATTTTTATACAGAAAAGAGCCATAATAAGTGGCGTATTATATTTTTTATAATCGCTTTAGTACTATTTTGGTTCTGATCACCTTTTGATTGATAAATCAGCCAAATAAGTACAATACTTATTTGGCTTTTTTTGTTACATAAATTATTATAATTTGAAAGGAGAATGTCTATGGAAAAATTAAATTTACTAAAAGATAAAGAAAGCAAAGTATTTTTTCATTATTTAGTACCAGCAGTTTGTTCAACATTAGTTACATCAGTTTATCTTTTAGTTGATACCCTTATAATAGGTCAAGGCGTTGGTGCTTTAGGGATTTCTGCATTAAATATATTCATGCCTTTCTTTTTATTATTTAACGGAATTGGTTTATTATTTGGAATAGGCAGCGGAATTTTAATATCATCTGAAGATGGAATGGGAAATAAGAAAAAAGCTAACCAATACTTTGCAACTGGATTTGTATCAATATTATCAATAGCAATTATTTTAGGTTTAATATGGAATTATTATTTACAACCTTTATGTGTAATCTTAGGAGCAAACAGCGATACAATAGACTTAGTTTTAGAATATGGTAAATGTATAATGGCATTTGCACCAGTATTTATGATGTCTAATTACTTTGCACCTATTGTGAGAAATATGAAAAACCCTAAACTAGTTATGTGTGCTGTATTAACAGGTTCAGTTCTAAATGTAATTTTAGATTATGTTTTTGTTTTCCCAATGGATATGGGTATGTTTGGGGCAGCTGCTGCAACAGTAATAGGTAGCTTAACTACTCTACTTGTTTTATCTACTCATTTTATTAAAAAACAAAACAGAGTAAAAATAAACAAAGAAACAATATCTTTAAACCTTTTAGCACCAATTTTTAAATGTGGTTTTTCAAGCCTTATAATGGAGGTTGCAAGTGGATTTGTAATATTTATATTTAATATCCAAATCTTAAAATATATTGGAAATAACGGAATTGTAGTGTATGGAATAATATCTAACTGTGTATTAGTAGGTCTTGCATTATTTAACGGTGTGGCTCAAGCAGCTCAACCAATTATCGCAACTAACTTTGGTGCTGGACTAAATACACGTGTGAAAAAAGTATTAAAATACGCTTTAATAACTACAACTATAATAGGTGTTTCACTATTTGCAGTAGTATTTTTATTTACAGGACAAATTATTAAAGTATTTGTGCAAGCAAATTCTGAAATACTATCTGTTGGAATACCAGCATTAAGACTTTATTTAAGTGCTTTTTGCATAATGAATATAAATATATTAATATCTAGCTATTTCCAATCTGTAGGTAAAGAAAAAGTAGCTATATATATTTCTATAATAAGAGGATTCTTATTAAACATAGTGTTAGCATTTTTACTTCCATCTGTACTTCCTTCAACAGTACTTTGGGTAGTAGTTCCAGTAAGTGAATTAATCACTTTAGTTTGTATAACAGTTTATGCTAAAAGAAATACTTCTTTTGAAAATACATCATTAAATAAAGAATTAATATCTGCATAGAAAAAGGGAATGACCCTCTCGTCATTCCCTTTTCTAATTTTATTTTAGCATAATATTTTAGATTATTATTTATTATTCTGCATAAGCTGTTGCTTCCATAGTAGACTCAACATTTACTTCTTTTTCTGCTATTAAATCTTCTATTAATTCTTTTGATTCCATTAACTCTTCTAATGACATATTTGCATAATCTTTGTGGTTAACAGTTTGTACGTTTATACCTTGTTTTTTTAGGAATCCATCTACTTTAGTTTGATTTTTTTTGTATATATAATATCCTACTGCACAAACGCCTACTCCTACTGCTGCTCCTTTTAAATGATCTTTGTTTATTGCATCTAGTACTACCATAATATCTCCTCCTGTGTAGTTAATTTATAATATTTATTTAAGGTTAAAAAACATCCCTTCATTGTTAATGCTTCCTCCGCCTCTATATCCAAAGCCGGAGTTTAAGCTATTTTGTCGTTCGATTATTTCATTTGCAAATAATCGAAATGAATCAAGTTTGTTGTTGTTATTAATATCTTCAGATAAAATTGAGATATCATAACATGGTTTATCTTCACATCTCATTTTTGATTTCTCAATCTTTAAGATAAAAGTTTCATTTGATTTTTTAAGTATATGTCTGCCAAATGTAGTTATCCAAGTTACTAAAGACGCATTTAACATATTGCCTTCTTTTCCAATTGAATTTATTAAATACATTATAGACATCACCTCTGGGTCAATTGTGCCCCTTTGTCTCATTTCTGAATAACCATGTTCTACAATAGCCCCTACTGTAGTTCCTGTTGCCAACCATTTCAAGAACTCTTGAACCTGTCCTGTTGGACTTACATATTTTACTATTTTTGCCCCTAATATTAATATTATAGAATAATACGATAAAAGTGGCATATCTGTTTTGTTATTATTAGATATAAATTTTATTTTAGAAAATCCATATATCTCTGATAGTATTGTTGCTATTTTAAATATTACATTTTCCACGCTTATTTTTTTTGAATTAAACTCAACAAGCAGTGTTTTTATATAAGGGTTGTATCTTACTAATTTTATCCCTTCTTTTTTTGTAAAGAATTGATTTAATTTAATTTCATCTATAATAGAATGCGATAATTTTACCCTTATTCTTCCCTCAATCATATGTTCAACTAATATTACTGGATAGTTCAATTTAAAGTAACACCTCTATCTCTTATTTTCAATTTTTGAAAATAGTAATCTAATTGAATTTGAAACTACAAATATTGTACTAGAGTTGTGAAGTACAGCTCCCCAAAATACTGGTAAAACACCAGCTGCACTAAACACAAGTCCTAAAGTATTTATTCCTATAACCAATCCAAAATTTTCTTTTACTACTTTCATTGTCTTTTTAGATAAATTCATAACTGCTGGAAGTGCCATAGGGTCATCTGTTTGTATTACTACATCAGATGTTTCGATTGCAGCATCTGTGCAACCTCCTCCTAATGATACTCCTACATCAGCATATGCAAGTGCTGGAGCGTCATTTATTCCATCTCCAACCATTATTACCTTAGAATTTTTAGATTGTAATTTAAGTATTGTTTTTGCTTTATCTTCTGGAAGTAATTCAGCTTCATATCCATCGACACCGACTTTGCTCGCTACTATACTAGCTTGATCTTCTATATCACCAGTAAGTAGAAGAATTTCATCGACACCTTGATATCTTATATTGTTAAGAGATTTTTTCATATTTTCTCTCATTTTATCTTGAATTCCAATTACCCCTAATAATTTTTCATTTTGTGCTACATAAACTATACTTTGACCTTTTTTCTTTAAATTAAAGGCTTCATCTTCTAAAGTTATATCTATGTTATTTTCTTTTAAGAAAGTTTTATTACCTACTCTAATTATGTCTTCATCTATATTTGTTTCAACACCTTTTGCTATATGGGTAATTACTTCTCCATGCTTTGGTATTTTTATACCTTCACTTTTAGCTTTAGATAGTATTGCACTAGCCATAGGATGTGATGATGTTTCCTCTGCTGCTGATGCAATTTCAATCAATTCTCTCGAAGTTATATCTTGTGCTGTTACTATATCTAAAACTTCTGGTTTACCTTCAGTTAATGTACCTGTTTTATCTAGTATTAAAGTATCGGCTTCTGCTAATGCTTCTATATAGTTTCCACCTTTAATTAATATACCATTTTTAACTGCATTGTTTATTGTTGCTGAAAATGCAGTCGCTGTCGATAATTTTATACCACATGAATAATCTATTACCATCATATTTAGCGCCCTAGTTGGACTCTTAGTTGCTAGGTAAGTTGCCCCTGCTAAGAAGAAGTTAAATGGTATTAAGTAGTTTGAGAATTTATCAGCATAATCTTGTACTTTTGCTTTATTACATGCTGCATCTTCTACTAAGTTTATAATTCTTGAAACTACAGTATCATCTCCAGCTCTTTCTGTATTTATAACGATATTTCCGTTTTTAACTAATGTTCCTGAATAAACTTCACTTCCAATTTTCTTTATATGTGGAACATATTCACCAGTTACAGCTGACTCATCTACTATAGCTTCTCCACTTATTATTTTTCCATCGACGCATATTTTTTCACCAGTATGTACTACTATTTTGTCTCCTACTTTAGCATCTTCAACTGATATACGTTTAACTGCGCCATTTTCATCTTGTTTCCAAACAAATTCTTCATTTAAATCTATCATATGTTTAATCGAATCTCTTGTTTTTTTCATTGTATAACTTGTCATAAATTCAGCTATATCTGATAATAAAATTATTGTAAGTGCTGAAGTTGAGTTTCCAAGTAATATACTCGCAACTATAGATGAAATTGTAAGTGTATCTGCATTTGGGCGTTTGTGTTTAATCATCCCGCCTATCCCATCTTTAAATAGAGATTTAGTTAAATACAATGCTCCAAGCGAGCAAGGATTAAAAAATCTCTTATAAACAGGGAATATTTCTGCATAATTTGTTTTCTTTATTACTGAATAAGTAATTAAACCTGCATTTAATACAAGTCTCTTACCTATATCATTTACATCTTCTTCTCTTTCTCTTTCAATTATATTTGAAGCCTCTAGTTCTCTATGTTGTTTGTATGCATATAGATAGTATTTATTTAATATATCTGATATTAAATTTTTTAAGTCAGCTTCATCAATTCTATCTTTATCAAAAATTATAAGTATATTACTTGTTATATTATTTATTGTTACTTTTTTTATAAATCCTAAATCCATTATATCTTGTAAGATTTCTTCATTAAATTCTTTAAGATATCCGATAGCCTTACAATTTAAACGAATTCTCCCTGGCAATGAATGGACTATATTTAGCTCAAATAAGTCCTTTTTTTGTCCAAACACTTGCTATCACCCCATTTTTATTATTTATTATATTGTTTTTATTGCTTCATTTAATTTCTGCTCTAAAGTATCTATCACAAATTCAATATTGTCTTGTCCGTTTTCTTCAATCAACTTGAAGTCACCTAGAACTATATCTATTACTTTATTTATCCATTTTATAATTTTTTCTTCGTAAGTCTTTTTCGTATCATAATTTATAACTACGCTTCCAGTTATATAATTAAACTCTACGTCTGTTATACCCTCTAGCATTTTTAATCCCTGTACTACATATTTATCATATTCTTTTGCCTCTTGTGGTATTTTAGATGCATTACTTACTTTAAGTCTCAATCTCCCCGGTATTGAATGTACTACTTTAAATTTTATAAAATGTTTAATTATGTGATTTTTTATATTCATTTTATTAGCGCTTCCTTTCTCAGCTGATTAATATTATCTTGTGATAAGCGAGTATAACCACCATAAGCATGTAAGCCCAGCAGGTCTAAGGCCTGGTCTAGTTTTAATATCATACACTGCATATACACAAAGAAGTAGCATTACTGATGATTTTAAATCTAATATGCCACTAGTCTTTTCATATATTGTATGACTTAAACTCTCTACTATATTTGCACTTTCTCTTGTTATTAAAGATTTGTTTTCATTATGAGCTTCATCTTCTAATCCTAATACCTTTAGTATTATTCCTATAATAAGCATTGGCTGGATTGTTTCTTCATTATATTTTATAATTACTGTTCCAATACAAGGATTCACAGATATATCTATTATCCCCGGTATCTGTGAAAAAGTGTTTAATAATGCTTGCTCTCCCTGCTGATTTCCCTTTAATACCTTACATTGTATTCTTATTCTTCCTTTTATAGAATGTTTTACTTCTAGTATATCTTTGAAATTTGGTAGCTGTGGTTTATATTGATCCTTTTCTTGCTCAGATGTCAGTAAAAAACCCGATGCCAAAATCAACGCTGTTATTAAATTTCTGTTCATAGCAACCTCCTGTTGAAATAGCCGTTTCAATTATTTTACCACATTTTACCTCCAAATGCGACATTATATATTTCTATACAATCCTTACTCGTATACAAGAATAGCCCATATTCGATACGATAATTGTTGTTTTCGTATACAAATATAGGCTATTTATATATATTTCTTTACAAAATATATCTATTTATATAATGATATTTTCATCTATGCTATCATCAACTGGTAATATAATTGTAAATTTAGTTCCTTTATTTACTTCACTTTCAACATATATTTCTCCATTGTGCATATCGATTATATGTTTTGTTATAGTAAGACCTAGACCACTTCCACCTTTTACTTCAGTGTGCTCGTCTACTATTTGATTAAATCTATCAAATATTGCTGCATGATATTTTTCTTCTATTCCGATTCCAGTATCTTCAACTATTATTTTTACTTTGTCTCCTAAATCAAGAATATCTACTTTTATATCTCCACCTACTGGAGTAAATTTAGCTGCATTGCTCAGTAAGTTTATAATACAACGCTCTATTTCATTTCTATCGCATTTTATGATTTTTTCTTCTGTATTAGTATCTATAATTAAATTTAATCCCATTGATTCTATTGCATCTTTAAGACTAAGTGCTGATTCTTCAACTATATATACTATATCTTCTTCTTGAATATTTATTTTATATTTTCCATTTTCAATTTTAGTAGTATCTATTATGTTGTTAATTAAGTTTAGTAATCTCTTAATATTTTTATTCATAACAACCATATACTCATCTATCTTTTCTCTTGATATTCCTTTTGGCGATTTATTTAAATTAGTTATCAATTGTTCTACTGAACTTATCACATTTAATGGTGTTCTAAGCTCATGAGATAAATTTATAAAGTAATTATTTTTATTTCTCTCTACCTCTATAATTTTATCAAATAGCTGTTTGTTCGTTTCCATCTCATTGCTAAGTGCTTCTGTTCTAACAGCTACTAAATTATCTAATCTTTTAACTTTTGTACTATTGTAGCAGACTAGCATTATTATCATTACAATATAAGATATTATTGCACCTTTACTTTTCCAAAGTGGTGGTTTTATAGTAAATGTAACTTTATACTCTTCTCCCATTACACCTTTTTGGTTTCTCGCTTTTATTTTAAAAGTGTATTTTCCTGGGTCCAGCTTATTAAATAAAACTTGGTTATTACTTGTAGATGTCCATTCATCCATAACACCTTCTAATTTATAATAAAATTTTAAGTTGTTATTTCTGTATTGTGGTATAAAATAAGATATTTTTAAATCATTTTGATCATATTTAAATTGTAAATTATCTATATTTTTATATTTTTCTCCATCTACCATAAAGCTCTCAAATGTGATTGTTGGTTCGTAATATGAGAACATGGCTTCTTCGTCTGCTGGGTTAAAAATATTTAAACCTTTTATCCCACCAAATATAAACTCACCGTCTTTCGTCTTATACTCTGATTTATCATTGAATTCATTGCTTTGTAATCCTTCAGCCGTACTTAAATTTCTAAATTCATTAGTTTTTAAATCAAACTTTGAAATTCCTTTATTTGTACTTGCCCATGGATTACCATCATCATCAATTAACACTCCATAAACAGTATTGTTACTAAGACCATCTTCGTCAGTATATTTTATAGACGTTCCATTAGATTTATAAAATTTAACTAGACCATCACTTGTACCAATCCATAATATATTGTCATTGCCCTCGGCTATACATTTTATTGTATTTATTTCTTCCTTAGTTTCATGGTCAAATAGTTTAAAGACTTTTATCTTGTCTTGATTTACATCTATTTTTATCATAGAACCAGCTGTATAAGTTCCAAGCCAATATACTCCATCTTTATCTTCAAAAATTTCTTGTATATGAGCGTCACCGACTTTTTCTTTAATAGTCTTGTTAAGAGTATCTATCATTTTATCAACCGTTACTATCTTCTCAGTTTTTATATCTAAAATACTTATACCATCTTGAGTACCTATCCATAAATACCCTCGACTATCGATTAACAAGGATTCTATCATATCACTTGTCATCCCATTATTCATGGTGTATTTTTTGACTTTCATTGTCTTTCTATTTATCTGATTCAGTCCATAATCCGTTCCAACCCATACAGTATCTCCACTACCTTGGATAACACGTATCAAGTTGCTTGTTATATCATAAGTCCCTTCTCCTGCCGAAATCTTAATATATTTATTGTTTTCTCTATCCATAATATTAAGACCTTTATCTCTTGTACCTACCCATATTAGGCCATCTTCATCTTCATATACACCTTGTATTACATTTGAGCTTAAAGAATTTTTATTTAATGGATCGCTTTTATATTGAATTATTTTATTATTTGGATTAAATATACTAATTCCTGTATATGTTCCTACCCATATTAATCCTGTACTATCTTGCATCAGTGAATATACATTGTCATCTAATAAACTATTAGAGTCGTAATTATTATGATATGTATAAAACTTATTATCACCTAAGTATTTACAAAGACCTGAATCCGTACCTATCCATATCATCCCATTTTCATCTTGTATTATTGATTTTGTGGTGTTAGAAGGTATTGTTGTATCGTCATTTGCATCATGGTAGTACCTAATGACCTTATGTGTTTCACCATTTTTAACAAGTATTTTTATTAATCCGTTGTTATTGGTCGAGACCCATAGATTGTTTTCATCATCAATTAAAATAGAATTTATTCTGTCGTCTTTTAATGTTTCGACATTCTCATGAGAAATATATTGGGTGATTTTCATAGTTCCTCTATCCATTTTAATTAAACTTTTGTCAGTTCCTATCCATATATTATGAAAATTATCTTCTTCAATGTCCATTACATCTTCCTTGCTGAATACATCTTCTTCGCTTAAAGATACTTTGAACTTGTCGAATTCTCTATCATACATATATACATTATCTTGTGTTATTACTAAAACTGTTCCTCTTTTTGTTAATAAAATACTTCTTACTTTAAAAAAAGTATTTCCATCTTCATCATGCTCATAGTTTGTAATTTCTTCTGTTTCTAAATTTATTTTACTTATCCCCTTATTTGTTCCAACCCAAAGATTTTTTTCATTATCCTCTTGAATACTTAGAATATAGTTATTAATTATTGTATTTTTTTTATCTTTATCTGCTTTATATACCTTCATCTCAAACCCATTGTATCTATTTAAACCTTCGTTAGTACCTATCCATATATACCCATTACTATCTTGGTATATAGTTTGGGCATTCGATTGTGATAGTCCATTTTCTATAGTTATATGTTTAAAATTTATATGTTCTTGTGCTTCAGATATATTAGTTAGAGTAATTATAAAAAATACCGATACTAAAACTGCTAAAATACCATTTTTAAAATTCATAGCTTCACCCTCTATTATAGTAAATATTTGCTAAATAATATTTTATAAAATATTATTTAAAAGTTCAATCATTTAATCGTATATATTTGCTATCTTGTGTTATTATTCGATTATTTTCGATTAATCTTAAGTCAATATAACTTACTATGTATAATAAAATAAAAAATAATAAAAAATAGCACTAGACAGATTTTATCTATCCAGTGCTATTTTTTATTATAATTCTTGAGCTGCTTCTAACTCTTCTTTTAAATTATTTCGTTTATCTATTTTTTTCATTTTTATATAATAAGTCAACATAAGTGGTACTGCTGCTGATATCCATGCGATTGGATCAGATAAACATATACCTGTAAAACCTATAACTTTTGGTAATGTAAAAGCTACTGTAGCTCTTGCAGCTAATTCAAAGAATCCTGCCATCATTGGTACAAATGATTCTCCCATTCCTTGAAGCACGTTTCTATATACAAATATAAATCCTAAAGGTATAAAGAATATTGCAGAATAATTTAATACTTGTTGAGCATAATCAAATATTTCTGGCGTTGGATTTTCTATAAATAACATTACAAAATATTTCCCAAGTGTAACTAATACAACTCCAGCTATTAAACTTGTTATTATTGAAACTATATTCATTATTTTTATTCCGTGTTTTATACGATCAAATCTTCCAGCACCTAAATTTTGTCCTGCATAAGTTGCAACTGTAACACCGAAAGATGTAGATGGTTGCATTACTAATTGAAGAACTTTTGATGCTGCTGTGTAAGAAGCTATTACTACAGAACCAAATGTATTTATTGCACTTTGTATTATTATTATACCTACTGCAGTTACTGAAAATTGCATTGACATTGGTATTGCAATTTTTAAATGTGTAGTATAATATTCTTTTTCAACTTTGAAGTCTTCTTTTTTAAGTCTTAATATCTTGAATTTCTTATAGCTATATATAAAACAAAGGACTGCTGATACTCCTTGTGCTATATTAGTTGCATAAGCTGCTCCTGCAACCCCCATATTAAAGTTTATTATGAAAATTAAGTCTAAAATAACATTTAGAATTGATGCCACTATTAAGAAATATAATGGAGTTTTACTATCTCCTAATGCTCTTAATATTCCTGCTGCCATATTATATCCCGTTTGAGTTATTATTCCTGCATAAATTAATGTGATATATACCCTTGCATCTTCATAAATATTTTCTGGTGTATTCATCATATTAAGAAGTGGTTTTACTGCTAACAATGCTACTATTGTGATTATTACTGTCAATACTATAGTAAGTGTTATATTACTTGCTACTGCTTTTTTTACACCTTTTTCGTCCTTTGCTCCGAACTTTTGTGCTACCAAGACGGCAAATCCACTTGTAAGTCCTAATACTAGACCATTTACTAAGAAAAATAGTGAATTACATGCACCTAATGCTGCAAGTGCATTAACACCGACAAATCTTCCTACTATTATAGTATCGACCATACTATAAAGCTGTTGAAAGATATTTCCGATTAAAAGCGGTATAGTAAAATAAATGAATATTTTTAGTGGATTTCCCTTTGTCATATCACTAGTCATAATTATTCCTCCTTATATTTATTTAATTTTTAAAATTTATAATTGTATAAAAAGACCCTCCTTATTATTACTCGAATAAAGAGAGTCCTATTTATCTTGTTTATCTATACTTATTTTAGATAGTAAAATTACTTTAACGTATATTTTAACATCTTTTATTGTTATTGGCTATAGATTATTCTTATTTACATATATTTTATTATTTAGATACGTTTCCTGCTATATTAAGTGCATCCCATGTTCTAGCAAATGGTGGTGCATAACATAAATCAAGCATTCCAAGTTGTTCTGTTGTCATTTTTGTAAATATTGCAGTTGCAAGTACGTTTGTTCTTTGTACTGCGTCTGATTTACCTACTGCTTGTCCACCTAATATTACTTTTGTATCTGCATCATAAATTAATTTTATAGATATTTTTTCTTGTCCTGGACAATAATCAGTGTGATTTTTATCTGTTATAAATGTAGCTTTGTAATTTAAGTTCATTTTTTTAGCATCTGCTTCTGTTATTCCAGTTGATGCTGCTTCCATATCTAATAATTTTATACAGCTTGAACCTAATGTCCCTTGGAATGTTTCAGATTTTCCACCTAAATTAGATCCAACTATACGACCTAATTTATTTGCATTTGTAGCAAGTGGTATATAAACTTGTTGTTGTTTTACAAGGTGGTATACTGTTGCACAATCTCCAGCAGCATAAATATCTTCTATAGAAGTTCTTCCTTGATTGTCTATTACTATTGCCCCATTATCAAGCATTTCTATGCCTGTATCTTTTAAGAATGATGTATTTGGTCTTACACCAGCAGCTAATACAACTAAATCTACTTCTACTTCATCAGTATTAGTTATAACTTTAGTTTTTCCATCTAAAGTATCTATAGATGTTACCATTGAGTTAAAGTATAGTTCTATTCCATGAGCTCTTAAGTTTTCTTCAAGTATTTCTGTAACTTCTTTATCAAGTACATTTTCAAGTATTCTATTTCCCGAATTAAATACACAAACTTCTTTGCCTAATTCTTTTGCAACATCTGCTACTTCTAAACCTATAAATCCAGCCCCTATTACAGCTATCTTTTTAATAGATTTATCTTGCATTTTTGCTTTTAACTTTTCTCCATCTTCTACACTTCTAAGTGTATAAGCCTTTTCTATATTTTTTATAGGTGGTATTACAGTAGCTGCCCCTGTTGCAATCATCAGTCTATCATAATTATCTGTAAAAACTTCACCACTTTGTAAATTTTTCACTTCTATTGTTTTTGTTTTTACATTTAAACTTACAACTTCGTGCTCTATTTTTACATCTATTCCTGTTTCTCTAACTTTTTCTGGAGTTCTAACTAACATTCTATCTACATTGTCAAAATTACCCCCAACATAATAAGGTAGTCCACAAGCACCAAAAGATATATGTGGAGATTTTTCATATACAACTATCTCAGCATCTCTGTCAGTTCTTCTTAATTTAGCAGCTGCACTCATTCCTGCAGCAATCCCTCCAACTATAATTATTCTCATATTTCCTCCTAAATCTGTCTTAAATTTAGAGGACGAACCAAAAGCCAGAATTTCTCCCATCTAATAGCACGCCCTCTTATCTCAAAATTATTTTATTCTATTTTAAAAGAAATTAAACAGCTTTTTGAACTGTCTTATTTGCTTTTTCTTCATCTCTTTTTAAACTTCTATCTACAATAATTGAACTTGCTATTGTACCACTTACGTTTAACATAGTTCTACCCATGTCTATTATTGGGTCAACTGCAATTACTGCTCCAAGAAGTGGGAAGTATGCTTCCATACCCATACCAGATATAACTACAGATATTGCTATTGTAGCAGTACCTGGAAGACCAGCTATACCAAATGAACTAATTGCTATGATTACTAAAAGCATTATACAGAAACTTAAATCTATAGGTGTATTAGTTATTTGTGCAAGCATTATAGCTGTAAGTGCTGGATAAATTCCTGCACAACCATTCATACCCATATTTGTTCCTAAACTAGCAACAAAACTTGCAACCCCTTCATTAACATCAAATTTTTTCTCTAGAGTTTCAATTGTAACAGGTAATGTTCCTAAACTTGAACGAGAAGTAAATGCTATAATTAATGGTTCTGAAGCATTTTTTATATATGTTATTGGGCTAACTCCATTTAACATAGCTAATGTCATATGAACTACTAACATTATAATCACTGCTAAATATAGACAAACTATAAATTTACCAACAGATGCAAGTACACCTATTCCATTTGAAATTATAGTGTTTGCAAGTAAAGCTATAACTGCATATGGCATAAATTTAATTATTGTCATAGTTACACTTATTATTATTTTATAAAAAGCTTCAACCCATTTTACAAAAGGTTCAATAGTATCTGCATGTTTTTTGCTTAAACGTCTTATTGAAGTTCCTATAAATGCTGAGAATATAACTACACCAACTATATTTCCTTCTGCCATAGATGATACTATATTACTTGGTAAAAGTGCTCTTATTGTTTCAGATAAAGAAACTGCTTCTCTTATTTCAGCAGTGTTGTTTCCTGCATCAAATCCTTGACCAAGGTTAAATAATATTGCTAATACTATACCTGTTATAGCAGCGAAAACTGTTAAACCTATTAATGATCCTATTGTTTTTGTTGTAAGTTTTCCAAGGTTATCACCTTTCATATTCATTATTACTCTTGTTATTGATAATAATATAAGTGGAATAACTAACATTTTTAATAAGTCTATAAATCCACCACCAACAAATCCATACCATCCAGATAATTCACTTATCCAAGCTATATCCTTTGGTGAATCTGGGAATTTAGCAACGGCTTGTACTATAACTCCTAAAACTAATCCTAAAACTGTACCAGTAGTCATTCTTGTAGAAAAGCTAACCTTTTTCTTTTGAAGTACGTTGATCACTTTAAATAATGCTATTAATGCTACGATAAATGCCAAAGTTCTAAAATCACTAAGTTGTAAGAACTTTGTAAAAAAATTACTTTCTAACATTCCTCTTTCTCCTGTGTCTTTGTTTGTTTTTTATTTAATTTATTATAAACCCTATGTATATTATAGGATATAATACCCAAAAAAGTATATAATAATATTTACATTTTTTAATTTTTTTTAAAAATACTTCGGCTATCATTTTGATAACACCCAACCATTTCATTGTACTATCATTTTGATAATATTGCAATATTTTTTTATTTTTTTATAATATTTTCTATTATTTCTTTAAAATCCTATTTTTTGCAGTTTATTTTTAAAATCATTTTTTTAATTTTAATTTAATTTTTAATCCGATTTTATGGAAATATTAGCTTTTCTTTATATTTATTTTCAAATTTCTCTTATTTTTTACATTTTTCTATATTTTTTTACATTTAGTCTATACGTTTTCCTATTTTTCTTGTAAAATATAAATATAAAATTCAACAATTTTTAAAAAATTATTTATGGAGGTATATTATAATGGAATTAATAGGAATTTTGATAATCATTTTAGGTTTCGCCCTAAAATTAGATACTATAGCAGTTGTTGTTTCAGCTGGTGTAGTTACAGGATTAGTAGCTCACATGAATATAGTTGAAATTCTTTCAACTTTAGGGGAAGCGTTTGTCACTAATAGAACAACATGTTTATTCATGCTTACACTACCTGTTATAGGACTTTGTGAAAGATATGGATTAAAAGCAAAAGCAGTTATGCTTATAGAAAAAGCAAAAGGATTATCTACTGGTACACTTTTAAGTGGATATTCTTTCATAAGAGAGGCTACAATAGCAGCAGGTGTTGCACTTGGTGGTCACCCTCAATTTGTTAGACCTCTTATAAGCCCAATGGCTGAGAGTGCCGCTACTGTAAAATACGGTAAATTAGAAGAAAAGGATTTAGATAAAATAAAAGCTCATTCTGCACTTGCAGATAATATAGGTAACTTCTTCGGTCAAAACTTATTTATGGCAAACTCAGGTATCCTTTTAATAGTTGGTACTTTAGATTCTTTAGGAATGACTGTTGATCCAATGGCGCTTACTAAAGCTGCAATACCAGTTGCTATAATAGCATTTGTATTATGCGTTGGAAAAAATATATTACTAGATAGACAATTGAGTAGAAAATACAACTCTAAAAATAATGATTTAGGGGGTAATAAATAATGGATATGGCAACACTTTCAAATAATCTATTAGACGTATTTTATATGTTTATAGGATTATGTATGGCAATAACAATGGTGTTTACTTTAAAAGATAAAAATCATAAAACTAGAATAGGTACAGCCCTATTTTGGGGAATATTAGCATTTATATTTATATTCGCAAGAATACTTCCTTCTGTATTAGTAGGATGTCTTGTAATCGTTATAGCAATTTTATCAGCAACTAAACAAATTAATGTTGGTACTTTAAAACAATTAGATACAACTTTCACAGAAATGAAAGCTCAAAAATTAGGTTTAAAAATATTTGTTCCAGCTTTATCAATAGCTGTAATAGCAATGCTTGTTGCTTCATTTACAGAGTTTCCTGGAACTGTAGCTATAGGTATAGCATCTACACTTTCTTTATTATTAGCATTTGCAATAACTAAAGCTAAACCATCTGAAGCTGTTGAAGATACTAACAGAATGTTCCAAGCAATAGGAGTATTCTCTATATTACCACAATTATTAGCTTCTTTAGGTGTATTATTCACTGCTGCTGGTGTTGGTGATAAAATAGCTAGCATAATATCATCTGTTATACCTCAAGGAAATATACTTGCAGGTGTTATAGCTTACTGTGTTGGTATGGCAATATTCACAGCTATAATGGGTAATGCATTTGCTGCATTCTCAGTAATAACTGCTGGTATAGGTCTTCCATTCGTATTTGCTCAAGGTGGAGACCCAGTTATATGTTCAATATTAGCATTAACTGCTGGATTCTGTGGTACATTAGTTACTCCAATGGCTGCAAACTTCAACGTTTTACCTGCTGCATTACTTGAAATGAAAGATAAAAACGGAGTTATAAAAGCTCAAGCACCTTTAGCTGCATTATTATTAGTAGCTCACATAATATTAATGTATACTTTAGGGTTCTAATATAAAAAAACTATTATAATTGATTAAATAAATATACAACAGATTTTGATATATTATTCCGGAGTCTGTTGTATTAACTAAAGGAGAAATAAAAATGAAAGTTTTAATAACAGGATTTGATCCATTTGGTGGAGAATCAGTAAATCCAGCATTAGAAGCTGTTAAACAACTTCCTGACACAATAGCCGGTGCTGAAGTAATAAAATTAGAAATACCTACTGTTTTCAGAAAATCATTAGAGAAAATAGAAGAAAATATAGTTAAACACAACCCTGATATAGTAATATCTGTTGGACAAGCTGGTGGAAGATTTGATGTAACTCCAGAGAGAGTTGCTATAAACATAGATGATGCTAGAATAGAAGATAACGAAAAAAATCAACCAATAGACATAACTATATTCGAAGATGGGCAACCTGCTTACTTCTCAAACTTACCAATAAAAGCTATGGTTAAAGAAATGAGAGAAAATGGTATACCTGCTTCTGTATCTAACACTGCTGGTACATTCGTTTGTAACCACGTTATGTACGGAATATTATACATGATAGATAAAAAATATCCTAACATAAAAGGTGGATTTATCCATGTTCCTTATATACCATCTCAAGTTGTTTGTAAACCAAACACACCATCAATGGCTGCTGCTGATATAACTAAAGGTTTAGAGTTATGTATAAAAGCTGCTGTTGAAAACAAAGAAGATATAAAAGCTGTTGGTGGAGAAATCTGCTAATTGTAATTTAATAAATATGCAATAAATATTTACCCGGAATTTATATTTATTGAAAATAGAAGTATCGATGAAAAAGTCTTGTAGATTTAAATTCATCGATACTTTTTTAATGATTTTAATTAGGTTTTATTTATAAGTATAAATTTTAAATTTTCTATCCACCAATCCATATTTAACATCTGTTCTTTATTATTAAAATCTGTATTTATTATCAACGCTGCTAAAAACATTCTACATGCACATAGTAATCCAACTTGTAATAATGTATTCCATGTATTTTGTGTAAATTTGTATCCTTTATATTCTTCTAGTCTTTTTCGATAAAAATCTATTAGTATAGTTTTGTCTATATCTGCTTCTACAGAAGTTATAATGTACCATAATAAATCTAGTGTACATGGGCCACATCCGCTATTAGCAAAATCAATCATCTTTATATTGTTTTTATCTATATACAGTGTATTATCTGGTCTATAATCTCCATGTAAAAAAGTTTTTGGGAAATATGGATATAATTCTTCTATATTATTTAAATTATTATATTTTTCATATAAATTTTCTCCCAAGATGAGCTTTAGCTCTTTCCATCCTTCGTATACTTCTTTTCTCATATCTTCTGTATATTTAAATTTATCTACGGATAAAAAATTATAATAGCTTTCTGTATTTAATAAGTTCTCGTATTTATTAACATCATATTCTGTAAACTTTGAATGAAATTTCGCTAGTGTGTCTATATAATCCAAATACTCATTCATATGATTTTTGGAGCCTATATACTCCGAAACATCTTTCATTAAAATTGCGTATGTATCACTTCCTAAGTAATATCCTATATAAATTCCATCTATATATTCTTCAAGCTTTGGATATACGTTATCTTTAAATATTACTAACTCCCTACCCTTGTCATTACTGGCTTTTGCTAGCCAATCTTCTTGTAGATTATTAACTTTTAAGTAAAGGTATTTTTTATTTTTATTAGAGTAAAGTTCTATTTTATACATTTTAGATCCAGATAAACCTGATGTATTTATAGGATAAATATCTATATTTGTTAAGTTATCTATTTCTTTTTCTAAGTTTTCTTTGCTTAAAAGATCTCTTATAGATGATGCTTTATAAATATCCAAGTCATTCCCCTCCTTAAAATATTTATCCCAATTTTATATAGTATCACTCTTTTTTAATAGTATTACATTACTATTTTTTCTAATAAGCTTTTATGAGGAGAAGCGATAATTGATGTAGATGTTATTTCTCCCAATTTTGCAAGTTCATTTTCACATGATTTTATAGCTGATTTAACAGAAGATATTTCACCTGTCATTATCAAAAATCCCTTGCCGCCTAGCCCTTTTGCAATTCTAACTTCTATTAATTGGACATTCGATGCTTTTACTGCTATATCTGCAGCTTTTATTATTGTTAAAGCAGATATAGTTTCTATAGCTCCTATAGATTTTAAGTCCTTTATATCTGTAGCTCCAGCAATCGCTACAAGAACTTGTGGTGATACATTATTTATTATATGGCTCTCTACTAAAAATACATCTGCTATTGATTTTCCTCTTTCAACAGAATTTTTAACTGCACCGACATCTCCACTCACTACAATCATGTATTTACCTGGGCAAACGGGATTTGCTAAAACTAATTCTACATTAGCTGCTTTGACCATTTCATCAGCAGTTTGTATACCAATGGGAGTACTTTTTAGTTCTACTAAACCAATTGCTTTTTTCAAGTTTATCCCCTCTTTCTCATAATTTATCTAATAGATATTCTATTTATATTATTTGTCTGAAACAATGACTACTTTATTATCTTTGATTTCTTTTATAACACCACTAATACTTGCATGAATATTGCTTCCCAAACTATTTTTGTCTATTATCCCAACTAAGTCACCTTTTTGAACTTTATCCCCTACTTTAACTGCCACTGCACAAGGTTTGCCTATATGTTGATTCATCAAAATAGTAACACTATCTTCGTCTATTATTTTATCTTCAAGAGGCGACTTTCTATCAAATTCTGTAAGTCCCAGTTGTCTTATTAATTTATTTACTGGATATCTTTTAAATTCTCTAAAAGGGTGTGCCTTCTCTGGTTTATTGTTGCAAGTATTTTTTATATTATTTTGTCTCATAGTCTGTTTTAAAAAGTTGTTTAGTTTCCATGGTTGTAAATTCATAATACATGCATATTCACATAATCTACATCCGCAACATAAATAAGCATTTACCGTACTGATATTGTTGTCACATAGACTTCCATACGATGCTATTCTCATCATCTTATGTGGTTGTATAGCATGTCCTATAAGCCCCCTTGGACATACTTCACTACAATGGCTACAGTGCATGCATGATGTTTTTGCATCTTTTAGCATTTTTCCTATATCTTTTTGTAAGTCTTTTACTAATGAGTGGTCTTTAGGTAGTACTATAAGACCTTTTGTTGTTTTTGTAATTGTAGAATCTATATCTACAACTTTCCCCATCATTGGTCCACCATTAATAACTACAAAGTCAGTTAAACTTGTACCTCCAGCTAACTCTATAGCTTTTTTAACACTCATTCCTATTGGCAATTTTAAAGTTTTAGTATTATTTACAGCACCAGTAACTGTAACATATTTATCAGTTACTGGTTTTTCATAATAATAAGCATTGTAAATATTAAGCATAGTTTCTACATTTGATACTATAGCACCTACATTTAGAGGTATTCCTCCCTCTGGAACAATCCTCCCCGTAACTTCATATACTAAAACTTGTTCATCACCAGCAGGATAGAAGTTTTCAAGCTCGAATAATTGTAATTTATCATAATTCCCTATAATACTTTGTACACTCGAAATAGCTTCTTTATATTTTGATTTTAGTGCTACTACACCATGTTTAGCTCCAACATGTTCAACAACTAAACTTAATGCATCTAAAATCTCTTTTGTATGTAAAGCCATTAATTGTTGATCTACTCTCAACAAAGGCTCACATTCTGCCCCATTTATTATTACATATTCAGCCTTAGCATTTAACTTTGCATGGGTTGGAAATCCTGCTCCCCCTGCTCCTACTATCCCCGCTTTTTTAATAAGGCTTAATAAATCTTTTTCCATTTATTTCACCTCTTTATTTATTTAATGTGGAATCCTCCAACAAGTGTGCATCTTCTTTTTCTTGTAAAAGATTTAGCTGAAGTTAATCCTTCTCCAGTTGGACCTGCTATTGTAAATGTTGTGTATCCTTCTCCACCAACACCTATACCAGCATATGATGGTCCATTTTTAACAAATATTGTAGTTTGAATAAGTTTTGCCATTCTAGTTAATTTGTCCACGTTTTTAGAATGCATCATTGCAGTATGTCTGTTTCCATGTTCAACGTCTACTGCCATATCTATTGCTGTATCTACGTCTTTTGCTCTTACAAGTGGAAGTATTGGCATCATTAATTCTGTTTGGACAAATGGATGTTCTAATTCAGTTTCCATTAATATAACTCTTATACTGTCATCTACTTCTATTCCAATTTTGCTTAATATGTATTTAGCGCTCTTTCCTACAAATTCAGTTTTTATTTTCATATTGTCGTTTAATACTAGTTTAACTAATTTATCTATTGTTGATTTATCTTTAACTTCATATGCTCCATGTTGTTTCATATTGAAGATTAAATAATCGGCGATTTGATCTACTGCTATTATTTCTTTTTCTGCTATGCATGGTAGATTATTATCAAAACTACAACCATCTACTATATCTTTAGCCGCTTTTTCTATATCAGCAGTTTCATCAACTACAACTGGTGGATTTCCTGCTCCTGCACCTATTGCTTTTTTACCGCTTGATAATACTGATTTGACAACTCCTGGGCCACCTGTTGCAACTAATAATCTAACTTTGTCGTGTTTCATCATTATGTTTGCATTTTCTATAGATGGTTCTTTAACAGAAACAACTAAGTTATCTGGTGCACCAGCTTCTTTTAAAGCTCTATTTATTAATCTTATAGTTAATTCAGAAACTTCTTTTGCTCTTGGATGTGGGCTGAATACTACTGAATTTCCAGCAGCTATCATACCGATACTATTGCATATTATAGTTTCAGTTGGATTTGTTGTTGGAGTTATTGCACCAATTACCCCAAAAGGAGCATATTCCACTAACGTAAGTCCATCATCTCCCGCCATAGCCTCAGTTGTTAAATCTTCTATACCAGGTGTTTTGTCTATAGCTAATTGATTTTTAATTAATTTATATTCATATCCACCCATGCCTGTCTCTTCAACAGCCATTTTTGATATTTTTTCTAAATTTTCTTTTTTAGATAATTGATTTCTTATAGCTTTTACAAATCTATCTTTATCTGACATTGAGCAATCTAATAGTTTTCTTTGTGCTGTAAATGCAGCATCTATAGCTTCTTCCATTGTTGGAAATATACCCTCTCCACAATTATCTGAGCATTGTGGTTTATTTTCTGCTGCTTCTACACTTTGCATTACTTGTTTTACGATTTTTTCTATATCCAATGTATTTATTTCCATATTTTATCCCCCTAACCTGACTTTATTATAGATAAAACTCTATTTGTATTTATTTATGTATTAATTTAAATTAACTACAGATTCAATCGCATATTTAGCTACATATGTATCTTCTTCAACAGTGCCTCCACTTACACCTAAAGCTCCGACGACTTTGCCTTTGTATGTAAATGGTATCCCCCCACCAAAAGTAATTATTCGATTATTGTTGCTCTCTTGTATTCCATAAAGTGGGTCACCTGGTTTACATAAATTTTGAACATCTTCTGTCGCCATCTTTAAGCTGAGGGCTGTATATGCCTTATTTAAAGATATATCTATACTCGCTAAAAGTGAGTCTTCCATTCTCTCCATAAGTATGATGTGACCACCGCTATCGACTACAGAAATAACTACGGGTACGTTTATTTCTTTTGCCTTTTGTTCTGCAAAAGCTACCATTTTCTTTGCAGTTTGTAGATTTAAATCTACTGTTTTATTTTGATCTATGCTAATAGATTTTCCTGTCGTAACAGGTTTATCTATCTTTTTTTCTAATTTATCTGTATCTAAAGCCAAACTTTGTTCATCATCTTTGATACATTCGTTTATATTATTATTTAAATCTAAGTTTTCTTCACTTAAATTACCCTGAATATCTTTTAATTTTTCTCTAACTCTCTTTAATACTTTTACTTTTAATTCTTCAACTTCACAATAAAATTCTTCAACTCTTGCCAATGCATATATTGCATCAGACATTCTATTTACATATTTCATTACTTCATTTCTAACTGGCTCTATTCCACTAAGCGCTACTATATTTCGCTCTCCTCTTCTAACTATTGTTCTTGCAACATGAAGAGTCGCCGAAACTTGGTTTTTCCCTGGTACAACAAAGTGAGTTTGTATACCTACAATTTCAGTACATTCATCAACTATATTTTCTAAATAAGATATATCATCCTCAGAGATTTTGCCAGTTAACATCTCTCTTCCTTTTTTATCACTGGCAAGTTCTGCTCCAAGACTGAATATCCTCTTTTGTATTTTATTTATATATGTCCTTACTTTTTCGTTTTTTGATTGTGAATAAGCTAAACCCAACATTGAATTAGCTTCATCCATAATTCCATAACACTCAACTTTTACGCTATTTTTAGAGATTCTCTCTCCTCCATAAAGGCTTGTTTGTCCTTTATCTCCCGTTTTTGTATATAAATTAGCCAAACTTATCACATCCTAACCCTATACATCATCTACTTCAACACTGTCAACTATACCTACAACAGCTGAATCAATAGGAGAATTAGGTTTATTAAGTACATATCTAGCTGAACTACCTTTTGATACTAATACTACCTCTCCTACACCTGCACCAACTGAATCTACTACTATTTCACTGGTTTCTGTCGGCTGCAATGTTTCATTTAATTTTGATACTACTAGAAGTTTAAATCCTACTAAACTTTCATCTTTTGTTGTTGAAACTACTGTTCCTATTACCCTACCTAAATACATATTCTCTACCTCTTATTTCTTAATAATCTATTCTTGTTTTATTTTTAAATTTAACTTTTTAGCTTCTTCTTTTGCTAAATCTGTAATTAGAGAACCTTTATCTACAAATATATAGTTATAACCTCTATTTTCATAAACATCAGCTCTGCTTATTACTTTTTTGTCTAATTTAATATATAGTGAATTTTTATCTTGAGGTTGTTTTAAATCTATTGTTTTTTTATTATCTTTACTTTGATTATTTATAACAAGATTATTTGTATTTAGGTTCTTTTTACTGTATTTTTCAACTTTATAAAATAGATTTTCGGAAGTTGTTAATTCTATTTCATAACTTTTTATTGTTTCTAAATTATTTTTCAATTTATTTTTATAAGCTAAGCTTACATTATCACCATAAATAGATTTTCTTTCTTCATTTTCAATACAACACGCATTTAGCGATGCAATTATCTTCTTTCCACTCATCATAGCTTTTGAAACTATATTCGTGATTAAAGTATCACTAATGCAGTTTGCTATTTTTGATGCTGTATTTATCGTTAAACTAGGAATGATAATTAAATTATTTTGATCTAATAATTCTTTTATATCGGGCTTATCATCTTCTTTTATTACACTTTCTATATTTAGACTTTTCTTTATTAAATCTTCTGTTAATACTTCCTCAGCCGCTTTAGAAATTACAACTTTAAATTGCCATCCATTTTGTTGCAATTTATTTAAAGATTCTATAGATTGTCTAAATCCTATGCTAGCTCCTGTAAATAATACTAAAGCAGTTTTTTGTCTTTGTTCTAATTTTTCTATTACTTTATTTACGATATATTCAATTAATGCATTTTGAATTAAATTTTGTAATTCACTATTCAAATGCTCACCCCCTAAACGTTACAATTCATCGCTATACCTAGAGGTGTTACTAAAAGTGGTTCTATCGGTTTTACTACATCTACATTTATTTCTTTTTTAAATACTGTTGCAAATTCGTCAAAACAACAAGCCCCACCGACTACATAAATATTATCTACATCATATCCTTGTATATATTTTTTTACGATAGATGCCATCTTTTGTACTACTGGTTTTACTATTGTAAAAACATCATTTTCGTTTTTCTTGTCTTTTTTATATTCTTCAGCTTCTTCAAAAGATTTTTTTAAAAATCCTGCCAATACAAGTGTCATATGAGTTCCACCTGTAGCCTCATCTGCTGTAAATATTACTTCTCCATCTTTCAAAATACTTATACCTGTTGTTCCACCACCTACATCAACTACTGCCCCATCTGTAATTCCAAGGACTTCAGCTGCTGCAGTCGGCTCATCTACAATATTTACAACTTCTAAATCTGCTGATTCAACTACATTTGCTATTACCTTTGTATTTCCTTCTGTTATTCCTGGTGGAATAGCTGTTGCCGCATAAGTAAGCTTTGTCCCTAACATATCTTCAACTTGCTCTTTTAACATTCTTACTACTCTTGTGGCACCGATATAATCTACTACTATGCCGTCTTTTACAACAGTAGATGGATAAGTCGCCCCTGCTATAGGTCTATTTTCTTCATCTAAAACAGATAAAACTATATTTGCAGTTCCTAAATCAACCCCTACTTTTAATCTGCCTTTATAATCGTTGCTTTTTTTATCTCTTACTAAAGTAGAGAAATCTTCTAATATTTTATTACAGTTATCTAATTTCAAAATATCACCTATTTCCTGATAATTTTAACTAAGTCTCCATTTTTTAAACAACAAGCATTTGCCTCATCTGTATCTATATGCATTTCTAAAACATATTTGTCAGAAACTCTAATTAAAACATTTCCTAAGATACCTTTTCTTTTACCTTTAATTTCTACATCTACTATATCTTTATCATTTAGTTCTAATTTTTTTGCTGTTTCTTTATCCATATGGATATGTCTTAAAGCGGCTATAGTTCCCTTAGATGTTTCAACACTTCCCTTTGGTCCAATTATTTTTATTCCTGGAGTATTTTCTAATTTGCCTGATTCTCTTATTGGAGCCTTTATCCCAAGTTTAAATCCATCTGTTAATGAAACCTCAATTTGTGTTTCATCTCTTAAAGGCCCTAAGATTCTTACTTTTTCAATCGAACCTTTTGGGCCTTGGATAGTTACTACCTCTTTGGCTGCAAATTGACCAGGTTGTTTTAGATCTTTTATTTTTGTAAGTTCATATCCTTGACCAAATAAAAAATCTAAATCCTCCCTAGATAAGTGTATATGTCTATTTGAAACACCTATAGGGATTAAAATGTCATTATCTTGTTGCATTTTTTCTATAACTATTTTTGTAACTATACTTACTAATTCTTCTTGAGATATATTCATTTTAATCACCTATATATTTAGATTTAATTATTCAGCTCTTTTTGGTAATATTCTTTCAACATCTGTATGTGGTCTTGGGATTACATGTTTAGATACTATTTCTCCAACTTTTTCTGCAGCTACTGCCCCTGCATCTACTGATGCTTTAACAGCACCGACATCTCCTCTTACCATTACAGTTACTAATCCTGAACCTATTTTTTCATATCCTATTAATTCTACGTTAGCTGATTTTGTCATTGCATCTGCTGCTTCTATAGCCCCAACTAACCCTTTAGTTTCTATCATTCCTAATGCTTCACCCATGGCTTTTGCCTCCTATTTATCTTTATTATCCTTATTTTTATCTTTATTTTCTTTGTAGTGAATACAGTAAATTCTTAAATCTCCTTTTTGTCTTGGACATTTAGGGTCTTTACATATGTTACAAGTATATCCTTTAGAAGTTTCTTCACTTAAATCTTGGTTATTATAATCTGAATCTTCATCAGATTCCTGACTAGACTCATCTTGTACAGTCACTTCGTTATTTTTGTCTTCTATTATTTGTCCTTCATCTAAATCTTGATTATTTAAATTTTTATCATTTTCATCTTTTTGTTCTGACTCATCAGCTTTATCTCGATTTAAATTATCTTCTTTATCTGAAGGAGGGTTATTTTGTTTTACTTGTGGAATTTCTTCTTTTTCATCTTCATATCCCACAGTGCTTTCATTTCTTATAAGCATATCAATACTATCGCTTGGTCTTGGTATAACCATCTTCGTATGAACCTTGCCTAATTTACCTAAGGCTGCTGTAGCTGCACTTATTGCAGCTTTTACTGCACCTACATTACCCTCTATTTTTATTACAGTCATTCCGCTTCCTTTTGCAAACTCATATCCAACCAAATTAATATTAGCAGCCTTTAGACAAATATCAGCAGCCTCAATTCCAGCAGCAAGACCCATAGTTTCAATCATTCCAATTGCTAATTTGGACATATCAATACCTCCTTTGATATTACCCTAAATTTTCAATTTCTTTAAAAGGCATTCTTGTCACTAATCTTGCTGCATTTGCCCCTAAAGATCTTTTTTGTTTATCTTCACTTATAAATTTTATTTTGAATATTGGGCTTTCTTCTTTTAATTTATTATAATGAAGTACTATATAATTATTATCGATACCAATTCCTACACCAAGAGTCGACTCTAAACTTGCCTCATGTGCAATTTCAACAGCACTTCCAAATTGTTTGTCTTCTACTTGATATGGAATTCCTTCCTCTTCAATTCCCAATAGTATCTCTTTTATATATTCAATATTTTTGATGTTTTCGTTATAATAAACTTTTATTTGAGGTTTTTTACTTGCAAATCTCCCGATATTATCCAATAGCTTCACCTTCTTCAATAGAAGATAAAATAAGACCTGTAGCAACTGCATTTCTAGGGCCTTCACACCCTCTTATATTTGCTCTTCCGGCAACTATCTTGTACTGTGCAAGAGCATCTGTTACTAGTTGTGGAATTTCAAAATCAAGTGCTGAACCACCTACAAGTACTACAAATTCCATATCTCTTATATTTCCTGTTGGACTTACATCTGCCAAAGCTCTAAGGGCATTAGTTACAAATACTTTTTCTTTAGCATTTTTTCTTATTAATTTAACTTTTTCTAATGAGTAATCTCCCTCCAAAGGAATCATATTTCCTTCTTTTAAAATTACTATTTTTGCAAATACTTTTGAATCTAGTGGATTATTAAAAAATTCAACCGTTCCATCTTCATGTCTCAAGTTAAATAAACTTTCTACTTTTGCAAGAGGATATTTTTTGATATCTTCTGCCAACTCAAAGTCATCTATGCCTAGTTCTGATTTTATAAGCATAGTTACCATATTACCTGCACCTGCTAGGTGTATTGATTTTATGTGACCTTCGCGAGTTATTATAGATGCATCAGTAGAGCCTGCCCCCATATCTAAAATAGCGAGTGGCTTGCTACTACCTGGAGTTGTAAGCGCCCCTCTTATCGCCATATCTGCTTCTACTCCGCCTACTTCTACAGGTATTTTTAACTTTTGGCTTAGTTCATCTGCAATCATCTGCATTTGCAGTTTGTCGGCTTTGACCATTGCTGCAATTCCAACAGCATTTTCTAGCGCAAACTCTTTTGCAAGACCACCTTTTATATGTTGTGGTACAAATGTATCGACAGCTAATAAATCTTGAATTTTTATTAGATTTGGATGTTGGTTTGTAAGATTAGACATTACTTGTCTTACTCTCTCTAACATTCCCCCCGCATTAGTTCCACTTTCACCTTTTATATCATTTATTGGGCTGACGTTATTTATGCATTTCATTATCTCTTGAGCACCTGAATCTACATTTACCCTTGATTTTTTTGTTTGTCCTATTACTTCTAACTCACCTGCTGGGATACGTCTTTCTTTCACATCACCTTTAGGGGTTTTTATAACTACTGCTGATCTATTACCTATAAGAGCTCTAGCAATTGGAACAATATGTTTTGTCTCATCTGAAGTCAAATTAAATAATGTAGCTATACCATATGGATTTGACAATACTTCTATAACCTTACCTATTGGTGCTACTTCTATAGCTGCCAACATTCCTATAGGAACCTTATCTATTAAAGTTACTTCATCGACAATAGGTATTTTATGGTCTAACCTGTTATTTATTAAAACTCCATCATCATTTTTTACTATCGCCCCATTTATATTGAATATATTATTGTAATGATTTATTAATTTTGCAGCAAATTCAAAATTAACATGCTCGGGAACTACGACTATAACTTCTTTTTCTTTTACTTTTTCTAAATCTGTTATTAAAGCTGTAACACCTACTCCAACTCCCTGTCCTCCAGGAGTATTTGGGTTGTGTCCTATCATAGTAGACTCTGTTATTATTGTTTCTGTTATAGTCTCCATCGCAACATCACCGATTACTGGTGCTGCTTCGTTAACCCTAATTCTATCTAAATCACTTAAAGCTAAATTTGCTTTATCTAGAGCTTTTCTAAGGGAATTAAACACACCGTTGATATTTTGCTTAGTTCCCTTAATTCCTGTTGTTGGAACTATGCTACTAGATAAAAATTCAATTTTGTTATTTTGTATTTTAGCTAGAGCTACTTCAGTAGTAGCATTACCTATATCTATACCTGCCACTATTTCCATAGCATACCTCCATAAACATTAATTACTCAGCTCTTAATCTTCCTCTTAATGCGTAAACATCTGCTGCTTCTCTAACAAATGCTGCGTTTATTTTACAATTGTATTGATTTTCTAATTCATCAGCTATTTGATATAATTCAGCTTTTGTAGATCTATAAGGTCTTAAAGCATTGTATATTTCAAGTATTCTTTTATCTGGAACTGCAATAAGTTCAGCAGCTCTTCTAAGGTTTGATGCAAAGGCATCTCTTCCTACAGATTCTGCAACTTGAGCTTGCATTTCTAGTGTTTCTGGAGCTATTCTTATATCTTCAGATTTTATTTCACCGTTTATAACTTTATCTAAAGTTAAATCGTCTAATGCCATACCTGATTGAGCTTTTATTTTTTCGCTCATTTTTTCACCTAATGGGTAGTTTTCTGCTGTAACTTTACAACATTCTTTCTTAGGAGTGCACTGAGCTTGTGGTGCTTGAGTTTGTCCTAAATTTTTTAATACTTCTTCAACAATTTGTTTTATTAATACATCATTTTGACTCATTTTGAACCTCCCTATTATTTAAACTCAACTTTTAATTCTTGAGGTTTTTTATTTCTATCTGCATATTGAGTTTCTTTTATATGTAATAATGCTGCTATTGCTTGATATTTTGGTCTAGCCATTTGGTCATTTCTTACTGGAACTGGTGTTGGTGATTCGCTTTTAGCATATTTAGCTGCATTTTTACCTATAGCTCTATATGTTGGTAAATCTATTAATGGAGCTTGAGAGAATAATTCTACGTTACTAAGTGGTGGTAAATCTTTTTGATGTATTACTGTAGTCCCTTTAGATTGTATTCCTATTCCTATTCCTGAACCACTCATTTCAGCTGCATCATGAGCTATAAAAGAAACGTCTGAAGTTCTGTATACTTTTACAAATCTATAATTTAGACCTTCTTCTTCTATACCTGCTATTATTTCTTTTAATACTTTGGCGTGATCTATTCCTATTATAGTTTTAGTTTGATGTACGCCAAATGCTGGAGCTAACCCAATAACAACTTCGTCTGGTCTGTGGTCTGGAACAAAGTCCCCAACTTCAGTTATAAATAATTTACTTACTTCTTCTTCTGGCACTGGGCTAGCTACTGGTGCTGGAGCTTCTGCTTTAACTTCTTCTTTAGCAGGAGCAGCTTCTTGTGTTATCCCTTCTTGTGCTATTTCTTTTATAACCTCTTCTATTACACTTCTTAAAACTTTTTCATCTATTGCCATAATCTATCACCTCTCTTTTAATAATCCTCTGGACTCTTCGCGTTGTTGATGTTTTTGATTTCTTCCCATCTTTCACCTTCAACTTGATATCCTGTTTTTGGTCCAGCGTATGTATTAGGGCAGTTTACAGCACTTTGAACTTTGAAGTCTTTATCAAGTATTGCTGCTGTGTGTAAGTAATCCCCAGCAACTTTTTGTTTACTCAATTTGAATACGCTATCTGCAACATCTTCAAATCCTGCTTTATATAAAGCTTTTATTATATCTATTCCTGTAGTACCTCTCGCCATCATATCTTCTGCAGCTTTTAAATCTTCAACTACATTTCTATCTGGCATATCTTTACTACCATGTGCATAAGTAGCTGCTTCTACTTCTTCATCAGTTATTTCTGTTAATCCTAATTCTTTAAATAATCCTTGTATAGCTCTAGCAGCTTTATTTCTAACTCTTACTACATCTTCTTCTTTAACCGGTCTTAGACCACCATCTATTTTTAAATCTCTTTGGATTATATTCCAGTCATCATAATCTTCTGCATCCCAGTTAGAACCAGCGAACATATTATCATAGTTTGGAGTAGCACTATATCCTGAACATATAAAGTCAGTTCCTGGTACCATTTGCATTAATGAACGAGCAACTCTTCTTAAATCAGAGTGAGTGAATGTTTGGTCATTACTAGATGCACACTCTAAATCAAGCATTGCAGCTATTAAGTTTTCTGCTAATACGGCTCTTATACCACTTGGAACACCAGCAGGCACACCTATACAACTTACTGAACCATTTTGGATACCTTGAACACCGCAACCTTTAGTTACATATAAGCATCTAGATTCTAAGTAAAGCATTGATTTACCTTCAGCATATCCCATTTGTACTTCTGAACCTGTACCAGATGTAAATCTCATTTTTAATCCTCTTGATGCATAAGAAGATGCTAAGAAACCTTTAGACCATGGAGTATCATCACCATCCATGAAAACTGGTTCTGTTCCATATACTGAAACTGTTTCAGCATATGCAGTAAAACCTTTCATACCTAATTCAAGTTCAGTCGCTTCTTCAACTGCGCATTGAGTAAGTATACCTGGTCTACCAACTTGTGCACCTATCATTATTGCAAGTGCATTAAATGGTGCATATCTAACTATACCAACTGTTGTTTCTTGTTCATCAAATCCTCTAAGTGCAGCTTCGGCAGCATCTGCAGCTATTTGGATTGGATTGTCTTTTACATTTGTAACGTGGCATTGATTTGATGGTCTTTGTCTAGCTCTCATTTTTGTAAGAGCCATCATCATCTCTAATACATTTAATTGAGATACAACTTCTGTTATTTTTGCTGGAGTCATAGCAGTTGTCAAACCTACTATGTCAGCTCTTGTAACATTTATATCTACCAACATCCTAGCTAATTTTAGAGAATCCATAGCCATAACTTCTTCAGTTTTTTCTAGATTAATACCGTGGTCTGCTATAAAGTAATCTAGCATGTCGAAGTCTTTTCTTGTTTTTCCATCTAACTCTACAACTAAACCGTTTTCTAATTTTATACTTGGAGTTGGGTCATTTGGTCCTTCCATAGCTATTAAACCAACTTCTGGCCATTCTTTTACGAAACCGTCTTGGTTAACTGGTCTATTTTCTAATACTTCAAAACGTTTAGATCTCAAAACGTTCACTCTCCTTCTTTAATCGTTATTCTATTTAAACTCAATCCTTAATATCTATTTATATATATGGAACTGTAGTTGATGTTGGTTCTGTTCCATCTAAAGTTTTAAGAACTTTTAAACCTACTTCTCTTGCAGCTATTATCGCTTGTCTAACTGCTCCTGAATCTCCTGAGAAAGTTAATATAACTTCGTTTGAAAAGCTTGTTCCACCATTACCTGGAGTAGATACGCCTACTACATCTACGTTTGCCGCTTTGACAGCAGTATCTGCTAATAAAACACCTATTGCTGCTGGTGCACCAACTGTTATACCAAAAGATTTTCCTATTGGAGCTCCGAATGCTTTATTTAAAGCATAACTTGCTCTTGCAGTATATTGGAATTCTAAATGACCAGCAGAAGTTCCATATACATCACCAAAAGTTCTATCTAATTCTTTTAATGTAACTTCTACAGCACGTCTTGCATCTGATACATCTTCTGCTCCAAATATAATTAAAGAACCATGTCCTGCTCCACCTTCTGTATCTCTTGGAAGTTCGATTAATACTATTTCACTATTTGTAGCTTTTACTGCTTCATCTGCAGCGAATATTTGAGGACCTGCCCCTGTTCTATCCCCAATTATACCTATTGATCTATATTTAGGGTCTATTTTTAAAGCTTCATGTATACCTGCATCTAAGTTTGCTATTACAAGACCTATAGTACTACCTATAGCTGTTCCAACAAATTCTGTTAATCCGCAACCTGTAAAATTTGCTGTGCAAGGAGCTTTAGCTTCTTCTTTAGATTCGCATTTTTCTTCTTGTACTTCTTGTTTTTGTACTTCTGGGGCATCAGCCATTTTTTTCATAACCTCACCCATAATTTTTTGCATTAAATCTTCGTTCATATTTTATTCCTCCTTAAATTTATAGGTTTATAATTGTTGTTTTGGTAATATTCTTTCAACATCTGTATGTGGTCTTGGGATTACATGTATAGATACTACTTCTCCAACTTTTTGAGCAGCTACTGCTCCTGCATCTACTGAAGCTTTAACAGCTCCGACATCCCCTCTTACCATTACAGTTACTAACCCAGAACCTATTTTTTCATATCCAACTAAAAAAACGTTTGCTGATTTGACCATTGCATCTGCTGCCTCAATCGCACCAACTAATCCTTTAGTTTCAATCATTCCTAGAGCTTCTCTTTGCATATCTAGTAACCTCCCTCCTATTTCATACAAAATAAGATATTATTTAGAATTGATAAATTTGTTGCTATTTAATTTTATTTTTATTTACCTAATTAAAAGTGTATCTCAATTAATATGAGAATTAGTTGAACTATTAGTGCATATTTTGGCAAAAAAAAATTACCTTTTTACAGGTAAAATCTAATTTATCTTTTTTTATTGTATACGATACAATAAAATTTTGAATTTCAAACTATAATTTGTCACTTTTATGCCATAATGATAACAAAATATTATATAGTAATAACAAAATAGTATCATACAAACAAAGGCGAAGGTTTTCCTCCGCCTTATCTATTCATTATTTAGTTGTTTCTACATACGTAAATGCATTTTATTTTTTATGCACTGCTCTCTATACTCGCTAGGTGTTACTCCTACCTTTTTCTTAAATACTTTGCTAAAATAATTAGGTTGGTTAAATGCTAGTGATATAGATATATTTACTATAGGTATATTTTTATCAGCCAACATCTCTTTAGCTAAGTCTATCTTTCTATCTGTAACATATGTCACAAAGTTTATTCCAACTTCTTTTTTAAATATTTTGCTCAAGTAGTGTGGTGTTATATTTATATTTTTTGCAACTTCTTCTAATGTTATATTCTTTTTAATATTTTTTTCGACATATTGAATTGCCTCTTGTGTATAATCATTTAAATTGTTTAATTCTTTGTCGTATACTTCTTCCCCACTATCTGTTTCTAAACAATCTAAAAAACTATTTTTATCTTTTGGAAGTTCTTGATTATCCTTATCCATATATTTATTTATTGTCTTAATAATAATCTCTTCTCTGACTGGTTTTATAAAGTAATCATTTACTTCTAGTTCAAAAAGTGTTTCTGCTAAATTATAACTACAATCACCAGTGATAACTACTATTGGCATATCATTTTTCTTTATTCTAATATATTTACAAAGCTCTGTCCCATTAATTATAGGTATATTAATATCTATAATCGCTAAATCAATTTCTCTTTCATTTATTGTATGTTTAGCTGTTAGACCATTATCAACTTTTATTATCTCTACTTTTTCTTTAAATTCCTTTGAAATAATTAATTCTAAAACATTAGCAGACAAATATTCATCCTCTACAATTAATATCTTATACATTGTTTTCCACCTCAACCATAGGTATTTTTATATTTATGATAAGCCCTGTTGTTTTAAAATTAGCACTATACATCTCTAATTTATATTCTTGTCCATATAAACTTATCAGCCTTTGATTTATATTATAAAGACTTGTAGATTTATCTTTATTTTTATAATCAATATCTTCTATGATTCTCTTTATATTTTCTGCTGAAATACCATCTCCATTGTCAATTACTTCTATTATAAAGTTGTTACTATCCTCATATCCTTTTATTCTAAGTTCTGATGTTTTTATGTTTTTCTCCACTACATATTTAATAAAGTTATCTAAAACTGGTTGTAGTATCATAAAAGGACACTTGAGGTCGTGGTATTTTTTATCTATGGCTATGCTATAATTTATTTTTTCTCCAAATCTTACCTTTTGGATATTCATATAACTCTCAGCATAATTTATCTCATCATATAAATAAGTAATACCTTCGTTTTCATTTCTCAAACTATATCTAATTAAATCTGAAAAACTGTGTATAATATCTAATGTTTTTGGCGCTTGCTCTATATATGCCAAGTTTTGAATAGTATTTAACGCATTGAATATAAAGTGTGGATTTATTTGGTACTGTAATGTTTTTAATTTTAATTCCCTTAATGTCTTTTCTAAAGCTACTCTCTTTTTCTCTTCTTCTATCAATTTTGTTTCTTTTTGCATTAATTCTTCTTTTATCATATTTACAAATTTGTTTTCTAACATATATGTAGAAATCCTGTAAATTAGATCTGCTGCCGATTCTAAATCGTCATACTTTTTTTCTTCAATAGAATTGTAGCATTTTTCTAATTTCTCACCACTCCATTTTGATAACTTTCCAAAAGCCCCTGTTTTTTCGTCACATTCATCTTCATCAATTAACTTAGATTGTCCACCTAATATTGCCCCAATATAATTATTATTTATTACAAGTGGAACAGAAAAATCATATAGACCTGCATGGCACTTATATATGTGTGGTTTTCTATTAATTAATGATTGTATCCCTCCATATGCATCACATTTATAGCATTTATCTCTCCACTTAGGATCTTTTCTAATTTCTGTGCAAAAATTTGTGAAATTACTTGGAGTGGTAATGGGTCTTCCCTCATAATCTACTGTTACAGCAGCTACATTTGTTGATTTTGCAAATATATCCTGAATTTCTTGTAGGATATTAATATCGATTAGTTCTTCTAATTTAATATCTGTAACCATATAAAATCCCCCTTATTTAAAGACCATATAGTTAATATCTGGCCCTCCTATTAATAGGCTAAAAATAAATTTAAAATAATTATAAGATTCTATCAAAGTTTGTTTTCCATTTATTGTATATGTTAAATTTTATCATAAGTATCATAGAAATAGTAATTTTTATTACTCACAAGCAACTATTTTTTATAAAGTGTAATTTTTTATTCAGTTATTGCAAAATATTTGCTTATTATAAATTTATCATTCTTCTATGATACTATATTTATAACCTTGTTTTTCTTATATGAATAACGCTGACATAGATTTATATTTTGTAATTTCACATCTAAAGGGGGGAATATATTTTGAGTGAATTGTTTATTGTTATATTTGCATCACTTGGAATTGGTATTTATCATATAGGACATTATTTCTTATTTGATTCCAATTTATCAACTTATTTCAGAATATTATTCGGTTTAATTGTATTATTTTTTATACTTCGATTTTTATATTATAAAATAAGATTTAAGATTTCACTATCTAAAGTAAATATCGATATATATGATTATAAATTTTATAAGACTTGCAATAATCTGTTCAATAAGTTATCTTATATAATAAGCAGTTTTTTATATAATTCTATATCTGAATATAAATTCACTATAAAAGACTTCAGCATTACCAAAAACTACTCTACTAGAGAAACAAATGATACAGAGTATTATCTAAAATTGAGATTACGTTGGTATGCATATGTAAGGTTTACTTATACAAGAACTAGGATTGCTATAAAAAAAGCTGATAATTTTTCATTTGAACACCAAAACACTATGATTTTAAGGGCTTTATCTGAAGAAGATAGAGAGAAATACTTAAACTATAAATCTAAAATTGAAGAATTAGAAAATGAAAACGCCGAGTTGCGTGAAGAATTGAAATATTATAAAAATTTAAATATCCTCTTTTCAAAACGTAATATTTATGATAATATGACATAGTAATGAAAACTACTTGTTATTACAAAGAAAAACATAA
>OLSO01000116.1_pt1 | contig 81355 bp, 85 predicted proteins | sample 1672441 | NCBI WGS metagenome assembly OLSO01 (sample SAMEA3136686, study PRJEB25190) | human gut metagenome | biome: human gut; feature: human-associated habitat; material: faeces | place: Austria | collected 2013 | reverse complement strand
AGTAGCGCATGACTGTTAATCATGATGTCGTAGGTTCGAGTCCTACTGGCGGAGTGATAAGACACCTCAAGTTGTATAGCTTGAGTTTTTTTGTACCCAAAGATAAATAGGTCTGGAACAATTGTTCCAAACCTATTTAATTTTATTTAAGATAATCAGCTGTTTTGAATAACGGTTATTTTTCTGATGAAATAAGCGTAGCAACAAAATATGATACTTGCCAATAGACTAATCAATAAACCTGTCTTAAGACCATAGGGAATGAAGGTTAGAACAACTTTACCTTTCCCACTAGGGACATCGACTTTCATGAACCCCTTTTGAGCTCTATGAATCTTAACTTTTTTATGATTTATGGTCGCTGTCCACCCCTTATCGTATGGAATGGTGAAGAATAGTGAGGCATTCGTTTTACTGCTATAATCAACGAACACTTTATTTTTTGACGTAGTAACCTTGCTATCACGTTCATTAATAGTATCCATAGCTATCTGATAGTTTTGAGTATCAAGGGCATAAAAACTAGGATTATCAAAGGATATTGCTTTATTGCCAGGAAAACTAAGTTTGATGGTAACCATTGATTCTGTTTCAAAGTAGCCAAGATCGAAGAAATCAAAGGTATTGTCAGTAACTTGATTCCTTGTCACACCATTTACAGTAATTGACAGAGAGTGGTTATTGTCATCGGACCAAGAAATGTTAGGAATACTAACATAGAGTTGACTATGTGGTGGAGCGATAACTCGATAGGTGATTGTTACAAAATCTTTATTCGAGTTGCTAACGTTTTTAGCCACGCGCTGATTCAAAGACTTAGCATCTTGATCAAATAGTTGAGATGGAGCTCGTTTAAAATATGTTAAGTTAAGTCCAGATAGAGCATTTAGCAAGCTAGTTTGATTGTCAAGCGTATTGACAGTGAAGTCAATATTCTTGTAAATACCATCAGTTAAGATAGCAAGCTGGCTTGCATTATTATTTTGATAAAGCCCTATTGTTTTTTCAGAAGTTACGTGATTAAAACCATACTTATTAAGGTCAAAGTTCGATAAATTATATTTTATTCCGAAGAGACTATCAGCGATAATGGTGTTATTTTGGTAACGTAGGTTTAAATTAGTCCCTTCAGATTTGAAGCCTAACCTATCGAGTGTTGAGCTTGAAGCGGTATTTCGAATGGATGAAAACTGAGAAATACCATTATAATTGAATTTCATACTGTCGTTACCAGTTTGAGCCTCTAACCTTTCAGTACGGTAAAAAGTCTTATTCGCTTGCTTAGTATCTGAAACTAGTTTTGTAATGGCAGACATATTTCGTAGATAGCCTTCACGAGTTGGGAATACCCACTCATTTCCAAGAGCTCCAACAACATAGTAAGTACTTAATGCAAGCTCAAAAATGCAGAATAAGAAGGTGAAACAGCGAAAAACACTCCCAGGAATTTGCTGTCTAAAATAGCTAATAAATAGAATGGCATAGGCTAGAAGAAATGCTAAGCTTAATAGCCAGGAGACAGATTCAATAAAGCTATAGTGAGATTGGAAAATCCAAGTTAGTAAGTAAGCGGTACTCAATCCTAAGAAAGATAGGAGGAGTCTTTTAAAAGAAAAGTTTTTAATTCGGTTGAGTGTTTCTCCTGCCAAAAGAACAATTAGGAGAGATAGGAGCCAAGAATAGCGATGGAGAAACATGTTGGGTGCATGCATGCCTTGCCAAAACAAATCAAGAGGCTGTAAGTAGAAGCTAGCGATAAAGAAAGCTACTAATAGGAGATAACCTATACGTAATGATAGCTTGACTTCCCTACTAATAAAGAAAAGTAGAAAAAGAATCAAAGGTAAGATTCCAACATAGATCATAGGGATTGATCCAAATTTAGTAGTATCGTAAACTCCAACGAGATTTTTCGCAAAGAAGTCAAAATAATAGGTGGACTCTGTCAACAAACTTGACGCACCTGTAAACTTTTCACCATGTGTGGTCAAGTCAAGTAGTGTAGGTAGTAACATGACAGCACTACTTAAACCAGCGAGTATAGAGACAATTCCAAAGTCTATGAAATGAAGAATCTTACTCTTCCACCCCTTGATAGTTATCAATTGTACTATGGTGTAAAGGGTTAGGAAAATAGCCATCATATAACCAAAATAGTAATTTTGGATAAAAAGACAGGTTAGGCTAAAAAAGTATAAGCCCCGTTTATTGAATCTTAGTAAGAGATGTAAACCTAATATGATTAGAGGTGCTAGAATAAAGGCATCTAGCCAGGTATTAATTTCTAACTGACTGGTAGCGAAGCTCATCAAAGCAAATCCTGTAGAAAGACATAGGATGAAACTTCTTGACACTTTTGTAAAGAGCCGCTTAAAACTAAAAGCTCCTGATAACCCAATAAGCCCGAATTTAAGTAGTGTTATATAATAAAAAGCATCGGCCATTTGGTTGACAGTAAAGAAATAGTAAAGTGGAGACAAGAAGGAACCTAAGTAATAGCTTGTTAGAGCATAGAAATTAAGACCTAGCCCACTTGTAAAGGTGTAAAAGAGGCTCCCATCTCCATGAAGTATATTCCGAAGTCCAGTTGCAAAAATCACATACTGATGAAATCCATCACTTGTTAAAATAGTCCGCTCACTACCAGGATAGATTTTTTGGCTATACAGCACCCCTATCATGATTAGTACTGGCAAGAAAAAAGCAGCCAGATAAAATAATAAAGTCGTATGGTATTTTTTATTTGTCATAATGATACTAAGACAGGTTGGGATATCCCAACCTGCATCTTTTTATAGTTTAATCAGCCCATAGTGCTTTGACTTTAGCTTGCACTTCTTCATTTTCAAGGAACTCATCATAAGTTTCATCAATACGGTCAATAACCCCATTTTTAGAAACAACTACGATGTGGTTCGCTATTGTTTGGATAAATTCATGGTCATGACTGGCAAAGATAACAGACTCTTTGAAGTCACGGACGCCATCATTCAGACTTGAGATTGATTCCAAATCCAAGTGATTAGTAGGATCATCTAGAAGAAGGACGTTAGATTTCAAAAGCATGAGTTTAGAAAGCATGACACGTACCTTTTCTCCCCCTGAGAGAACACTAACAGATTTATTAACCTCATCCCCTGAGAAGAGCATACGCCCAAGGAATCCACGCAAGAAGGTATCGTCATCTTCACCTTTTTCGGCAAATTGACGGAGCCATTCGAGAATTGATTCACCGGATGCAAAGTCTTTAGAATTGTCTTTTGGAAGGTAAGAACGGCTAGTAGTAACACCCCATTTGATTGTACCTTCGTAGTCAATATCACCGGCAAGAGCACGAATCAATGCAGTTGTTTGAATATCGTTTTGACCGATGATGGCAGTCTTATCTCCTGGTCGTAAGATGAAACTAATATTGTCAAGAATAGTCTCACCATCCATCTTAACAGTGAGATTTTCAACTGTTAGAAGGTCATTACCGATTTCACGCTCTGCTTTGAAATTGATGAATGGGTATTTACGACTTGATGGGACGATTTCTTCTAGTTCAATTTTATCAAGCATTTTCTTACGAGAAGTCGCTTGTTTAGATTTTGAAGCGTTGGCAGAGAAACGAGCAACGAATTCTTGAAGTTCCTTAATTTTTTCTTCTGCTTTGGCATTACGGTCAGCCTGCAAGCGTGCAGCCAATTCTGAAGATTGTTTCCAGAAGTCATAGTTACCGACATAGAGTTTGATTTTACCAAAGTCAAGGTCGGCCATATGCGTACACACCTTATTCAAGAAGTGACGGTCATGGGATACGACAATGACCGTATTTTCAAAATCAATCAAGAAATCTTCAAGCCAAGAGATTGACTGGATATCAAGACCATTGGTAGGTTCGTCAAGAAGAAGTACATCAGGTTTACCAAAGAGTGCTTTTGCAAGGAGAACCTTGACCTTGTCACCATTAGCCAATTCACTCATGTTTTGATAGTGAAGGTCTTCTGAGATATTTAGATTCTGAAGCAATTGTGAGGCTTCGCTTTCAGCTTCCCAACCACCTAATTCAGCAAAGAGTCCTTCTAGTTCAGCAGCACGGACACCATCTTCATCTGAAAAATCTTCTTTCATGTAGATGGCATCTTTTTCTTTCATGATATCGTAGAGACGTTCATTACCCATGATAACAACATCGATAACGCGTTCTTCTTCATAGTCAAAGTGGTTCTGACGAAGGACAGAAAGACGTTCATCAGGACCAAGAGAGATGTGTCCTGTTGTTGGTTCGATATCACCAGCTAAAATTTTCAAAAAAGTAGATTTACCAGCACCATTAGCACCGATAAGACCATAAGTATTACCTGGCGTGAAGGCAATGTTAACATCATCAAAAAGTTTACGATCGCTAAAACGAAGCGATACATCTGATACAGTAAGCATATAATATCCTTTATTTTTATTCTTAACTACTATTTTACGAGAAATTAGACTTTATTTCAATCGATTTTATAAGGGATTAATAAAGTCATTTGGAACTCTTTGGTAATCTTTTTGGAGGCTAAATCCACGTCCCATAACTGTAGAAGCAGGAACAATGACGATAAAGGCAGTTTCATCTATTTTTTGGATTTCTTCTTGGACTTTTGGAACCTCATGAGTTGACAAGGTAGTCATAATCATATTTTGTGCATGTCCAGTATGTCCACCAAGAACTGGAATTTTTGTTGCTCCTCGATCAGCCACTCTAGTGATGTAGTTTAGGATTTGTTCACTATTTTGCGAAATGATTAGAAGATTTCGTGATGAATTGAGTCCGACCATCATTTTATCAATTGTAAGAGAAACAACTCCAAGTGAGAGAATGGAATACATAACAGTATCAGGAGGAAAGGCAATAGCACTGATTGCGACAATGATTCCATCAACAATAAGTAGTACCATTCCTAGTGGGAGTGGCGTATATTTGTTGAGAATTTGTGTGATAATTCCAGTTCCTCCAGTTGAGGAATTTCCATAAAAAACTATTCCTAGTCCTAACCCTAATACAATTCCCCCAAAAATAGCAGCCAACAAAGGTTGTTTGGTGAGTGTAGGTAATCCCTCAGTTAATTTAATAAAAGTTGGGAAGACAAGAGACCCATAGAAGGTTTTTAGGAGAACTTCGCGGCCAAGAAAGCACCAACATAAAATTAACAAAGGGATGGTTGTTGCTAAGACGAAGTTAGCATTATTCCAACCAAAAAGGGCGTTTAAACTAATGGCTAGCCCTCCGACACCACCTGAAGCAATATTATTCTTAACTAAAAGTGAGTTATAGCCAACCGCAGCAATAAAAGAACCGAGTGTAACTAAAAGTATGTCTATTATTCGACGTTTCATATAATATCTCCTAGAAATGATATTCTTATTATCAAGTCTTTTTAAGTTTCCGTCAAGTAATGACTATTTTGGTTGTATCTGAGGTTGTGTTTCACGTGAAACTAGAAACATAATCTTGACAAAAATAGATAAAACAATGTAGAATAATAGTCATCAGAAGAGTAATTCTATCCTTTTTTATAGAGAGCTGGTGGTTGCTGAAAATCAGTATGAAGGTGGAATGAATGGGCTGAAGAGAATTGACGATTAACGTGAACACATAAACGTTAGGTTTGGCACCCCTTATCGTGCAACTTCTTTGTTGAGAAGGTTTGAGATGATAGCTGCAGAAAGAGTTATCAACTGAGGTGGTACCGCGTATCAAAAGTGATTAACGCCCTCACGCATGTTTTTGCGTGGGGATTTTTTTGTATTAGAGAGGTAATTATATGACGAAACCTATTATTTTGACGGGAGACCGTCCAACAGGGAAACTTCATCTAGGACACTATGTTGGTAGTTTAAAAAATCGTGTCCTTTTACAAGACGAAGATAAATATAACATGTTTGTCTTCTTGGCTGATCAGCAAGCTCTTACGGATCACGCAAAAGAGTCAGAAATCATCAAAGAATCGATTGGGAATGTTGCTTTAGATTATCTCTCTGTAGGTTTGGATCCAGCTAAGTCAACTATTTTCATTCAAAGTCAGATTCCTGAGTTGGCTGAGTTGACTATGTATTACATGAACCTAGTTTCATTGGCACGTTTAGAGCGTAACCCAACGGTTAAGACGGAAATTGCTCAAAAAGGCTTCGGAGGATCTATTCCAACAGGATTTCTAGTTTATCCAATTTCTCAGGCAGCTGATATCACGGCCTTTAAAGCAAATTATGTTCCTGTAGGTAATGACCAAAAGCCAATGATTGAGCAGACACGTGAAATTGCACGTAGCTTCAATCATACTTATAATTGTGATATTTTGGTTGAGCCAGAGGGAATCTACCCTGAAAATGAAGCTGCAGGGCGCCTTCCAGGTCTAGATGGTAATGCTAAAATGTCTAAATCCTTGGGGAATGGAATCTTCCTTTCAGATGATGAAGATACTGTTCGTAAAAAAGTCATGAGCATGTATACGGATCCAAATCATATTCGTGTGGAAGATCCAGGTCAAATTGAAGGTAACATGGTTTTCCATTATCTTGATATCTTTGGTCGCGAAGAGGATGCTACTACAATTGCTGAAATGAAAGAACATTATCAACGAGGTGGTTTAGGAGATGTGAAGACAAAACGTTATCTTCTAGAAATCTTAGAACGTGAGTTAGCTCCAATTCGTGAACGCCGTTTAGAATATGCCAAGGATATGGGAGAAGTTTTCCGTATGCTTGAAAAAGGTAGTCAAGCAGCGCGTGAAGTTGCTGGACAAACATTGGCAGAAGTAAAAGAAGCAATGGGAATTAATTATTTCTAAGAAATAAAAAGTAGGGACTCAAGATAATCTAGAGCCCTATTTTTATTTGGAAAAAGGTTTTCTTAGAATCTTATGCGAAATCTGTTGACAAATCATTTTAGCATGATATGATATTATCAATTAAAAAATAGACTGGGGTTTCTGTACCTCAAAACTTTGAGAAAAGAGGACGATTATAATGTCAAATTGGGACACTAAATTCTTGAAAAAAGGTTACACTTTTGATGACGTATTGCTTATTCCTGCGGAAAGTCATGTTCTACCAAACAACGTCAACTTGAAGACGAAATTGGCTAAAAATTTGACATTAAATATCCCAATTATCACTGCAGCCATGGATACGGTCACAGATAGTAAGATGGCTATCTCAATTGCTCGTGCAGGTGGTTTGGGTGTCATTCACAAAAACATGTCTATTGCGGAACAAGCTGAAGAAGTTCGAAAAGTAAAGCGCTCTGAAAATGGTGTCATCATTGATCCATTCTTCTTAACGCCTGAAAATAAAGTTGCTGAAGCTGAAGAGTTGATGCAACGTTACCGTATTTCAGGGGTTCCAATTGTTGAGACACTTGAAAATCGTAAATTGGTTGGTATTATCACAAACCGTGATATGCGTTTTATCTCTAATTACGATACTCCAATTTCAGAACACATGACTTCTGAAAAATTGGTCACTGCTCCAGTTGGAACAGATCTTGAAACAGCTGAAAGTATTCTTCATGAGCATCGTATTGAAAAGCTACCTCTAGTTGATGAAGAAGGTCGTTTGTCAGGACTCATTACTATTAAGGACATCGAAAAAGTTATCGAGTTTCCTAATGCAGCTAAGGATGAATTCGGTCGTCTTTTGGTCGCAGGTGCTGTAGGGGTTACTTCTGATACCTTTGAACGTGCAGAAGCTCTCTTTGAAGCAGGCGCAGATGCTATTGTCATTGATACTGCACATGGTCATTCAGCAGGTGTTCTTCGTAAAATTGCTGAAATTCGTGCCCACTTCCCAGATCGTACTTTGATTGCAGGAAATATTGCAACAGCTGAAGGTGCGCGTGCACTTTATGAAGCAGGTGTCGATGTCGTTAAAGTAGGTATCGGACCAGGTTCTATTTGTACAACACGTGTGGTTGCGGGTGTAGGTGTTCCTCAAGTCACTGCTATTTACGATGCTGCAAGTGTTGCGCGTGAATACGGAAAAACAATTATTGCTGATGGTGGTATCAAATACTCAGGTGATATTGTAAAAGCTCTTGCAGCAGGTGGTAATGCTGTAATGCTTGGTTCTATGTTTGCTGGTACTGATGAAGCACCAGGTGAAACTGAGATTTTCCAAGGTCGTAAATACAAATCTTACCGTGGTATGGGATCAATTGCAGCGATGAAGAAGGGATCAAGCGATCGTTACTTCCAAGGTGCAGTTAATGAAGCGAATAAACTTGTTCCAGAAGGAATTGAAGGCCGTGTAGCTTATAAAGGTTCTGCTGCTGATATTGTATTCCAATTGATTGGCGGTATCCGTGCAGGTATGGGTTATACAGGTGCAGAAGATATTCAGGCTTTACATGACAAAGCTCAGTTTGTTGAAATGTCAGGTGCAGGACTTATTGAAAGTCACCCTCACGATGTTCAAATTACCAACGAGGCGCCTAACTACTCAGCTCATTAATAAACATAAAAGTACTTATCTCAGATAAGTACTTTTTGTTTACAGAGATATTTACAATAAGTTTACAACGTATTTACGTGATTATGGTTGTTGATAAAAGGGTTTAGGCGAAAATGATTTACAGCTTATTGGGTAACGCTTGTCACATGTGTCAATCACGAAAAATAGAAAAACAAGTCATTTAATCGACTTGTTTTTCATAAATATCACCATTCTTAACTAAGAAGGTCTTTAAATCAGGTGGTAGGTTACTCAGATGATCAAGTGAAGTTGTCGTCATGAAGGTTTGAACCTCTTCGTCAATACTTTCTAACAGTTTGAGTTGACGGTGATTGTCAAGCTCACTCATGACATCATCGAGGAGAAGAATAGGAAATTCACCTGTTACTTTTTTTATCAGAGCAATCTCAGCCATTTTTAAAGAAAGTATGAGACTACGTTGCTGCCCCTGACTACCGAAAGATGCGTTCATGTCATTAATGTAAAATGTTAAATCATCCCTATGCGGACCAACACCAGTGTTCTTTTTGAAGATATCTCTTTTGTGATTTTGCTTTAACGTGGTTAAAAATGATTCGCGAATAACTTTGTTATTTTCCAGTGGGATATTAGATTCGTAGGAGATTTTAAGGCGCTCTATCTGATTTGAGAGGTTACTATGATGTCTATCTGCCTCCTCCTCTAATTGCTTGATAAATTCTAGTCTATGTTCGATAACTCGTGTTCCAAAATCGGAAAGCTGTTCATCTAACACTGAGAGGAAATTAATGTCTACATTGTCAGTAGATTTGAGATAAGCATTACGTTGTTTGAGTACATGATTATAACTTGATAAGTCTGAGAGATAAACAGGCTTAATCTGTCCTAAATCAATATCTATAAATTTACGTCTCAGGCTTGGAGATCCTTTTACAAGTTGTAAATCCTCAGGAGCAAATAGCACCACAGTCATGTGACCGATATAATCGGATAATTTAGCTTGTTTGAGGTGGTTAACCTTTGTTATGCGTCCTTTATTAGATAAACTGATTTCCAGAGGTAGCTTCCCACTATGACGATGCACGATGCCGTTAAGTTTGAGAGTATTTTGTTGAAATTGAATCAGTTCTTTATCTGAACGGGTCCGATGACTACGTGTCAATGCTAGAAAATAGATGGCCTCAAGAATATTTGTTTTTCCTTGGGCATTGCGACCAAGAAAAATATTGAGATGAGGTGAGAAGCTCACAGAGGCTTCAGTATAATTTCTAAAGTGTTGAATATCAATTTTTTCGAGCCACATAGTTAGGTTCCTGGGAAACGAACGGGTTTTCGTTTAGTTTTATTGCTTTCTTTTGACGGATGTGCTTTTTGTTTCTTTTTATTATCCTGATTCATTTTTTTAACAATGGCAGCAACACGTGCTTTTTCAGCGACTGCTTTTTGATGTTCTTCAATTTCATTTGTCGTAGGAGCTACAATCGTTATTTCAAGTTCCTCAGACGGAATGGTAATAACATCTCCATAACGAAGTTTTTTTCCACGACGTTTTTCATCCTCACCGTTGAATAAAACGGTATTATTAGCCAAGAAACCTTTTATAGCTCCTCCACTATGAATGATACTTAATTCTTTTAAAAGTGCCTGCAGTGTGATGTATTCACCAAATAATTTATATTCCATAGTACCTCAACTTTCTCTTGAGATAAGATAGCATAAAAATGGTATAATTGGAAGCATAAACTTTTTAGAGGTTATCAATGAAAATTGCTGATGGTGTCTATGTACACTTCATTCCAACACAAAAATATAAAACTAATCGTATTGTTTTTCGAATGACAGGATCTTTGAATAAACAAACAATTGCTAAACGAGCCCTAGTTTCACAAATGTTAGCTACAGCCAATCAGACGTATCCAACAGTACAGTCTTTTAAAGAGAGACTAGCTTTTCTTTATGGAACACAGTTGTCAACTAGAGTGTCAACTAAAGGATTGACACATAGCGTTGACATCGAGTTGACATATCTGAAAGATACCTTTATCCCTACGAATGATGGATTGTTTTGGGAAGTGCTAGGATTTTTGAAAGAGTGTCTTTACAAGCCACTGTCAAGAGTAGCCCAATACCAAAATAAAGTATTTGACATAGAAAAACAAAATTTAATGACATACCTGGATGTTGACACGGAGAATAATTACTATTACAGTGAAGTTAAAGGAAGAGAGCTTTATTTTGTAAATGAGGGCTTGAAAGTTCCAAAATATGGTCAAGCAGAACTTGTTGAAGCAGAGACCTCGTTTACAGCTTATCAAGAATTTCAAAGTATGTTGACAAGAGATCGTATTGATATCTTTATGGTTGGAGAATTTGATGATTATCAAGTACTCCAAGGTTTACATCGTTTTCCTTTGGAGGGACGTCAAGTTGATTTACAGTTTAGCTATAGTCAACCTTATGTCAATGTTGTGAAAGAAAAGATAGAACCTAGACAGAGTAGTCAATCTATTTTACAGCTAGGGTACCAATTTCCGTGTCAATATGGAGATAAAGATTACTTTGCTTTAATTGTATTCAATGCCATGTTTGGTGAATTTGCCCACTCTGCTTTATTTACAACGCTTCGAGAAAAGGAAGGATTGGCTTATTCAATTAGTAGTCAATTTGATGTCTTTACAGGTTTACTAGAAGTTTACGCTGGAATTGAAAAATCTAATAGAGATCAGGCTATGCGAGGAATTAGTAGAGAATTGAATTACATTAAATTAGGACGTTTTTCAAGTTCTCTCCTGAATCAAACCAAAAAAATCATACGAATGAATGCTCTACTCTCTGAAGATCATGCCTTAACATTAGTGGAACAACGTTTTAATAAGGTGATTTTTGGCGATAAAAGTCTTTCATTGGAGAATTGGTTAGATGAGATTGAGAAGGTTACTAAAAAAGATGTTTGCCGTGTAGCGCGTCAAGTTAAGCTACAGAGTTTGTTCTTTTTAGAAGGAGTGTCTTAGAATGGCTGCTTTGAAGAAACGTTATTATCAAAAAATTGATGAAGAAGTTTATTCAGCAATTTTAGATAATGGTATGTCTTTATCAATCATTAAGAAAAAAGGATTTGTAGAAAAAGTCGCCTTTTTGTCAACAAATTTTGGGGCGCTAGATAATCACTTTTATATTGATGGTGAGTTACAATCTTATCCTGCAGGTATTGCTCATTTTCTGGAACACAAGCTATTTGAGGATGAGCAGGGAAGGGATGTGACATTGGATTTTGTCAAGCTTGGAGCTGATGTCAATGCTTTTACAACATTGGAGAAGACAACATATTATTTTTCTACCCTTGACCACTTTGAGGAGTCTTTAGAGCTTTTATTAAAGTTTACATCGAGCTTTACAAGTTCTGAAGATGCTGTCAATCATGAAAAAAGAATTATTGAACAAGAGATAAATATGTATCAGGATGATCCTGACTACAGAGTTTATCTAGGTTGTTTACAAAGTTTGTATCCTAATACTATATTAGGACAAGATATTGCTGGAAGTGTTGATAGCATTGAAGAAATTACTGTAAAGGACTTAAAAGATAATTTTGATTGCTTTTACAGGCCAGCAAACTGTCATCTCGTCTTAGTGGGCGATTTTGATGTTGGAAACATTTACACTCTTGTCAATGAAAAACAAAGTAAGTTTACACCACCTGAGAGAATAGTCGAGAAAGAAAAGCACCCTATTGAGTCAGATATCCAAAAATTAGATAGTCTTCAAATGGAGATATTCATCTCAAAACTAGCCATTGGTTTTAAGAGTGTTCCTTTTACTGATAATCGTATGAGAGAAAATATACTGGTACAGTTATTGTTCAATTTACTGTTTGGCTGGACGTCTCCTTATTATCAAAATTGGTATGCTGAAGGAAAAATAGACGAGTCTGTGTCAATTGAATACGAGGTATCTAATCGATATTCATTTGTCGTTATGACTATGGACACTGCAGAGCCTATCCGTATGTCAAGTTTAATTCGTCAAGTGATGACATCGGCAGATAAAAAACGATTGTTGACGGAAGAAGCATTGGATTTACAAAAGAAAGCCTTGTATGGTGAATTTTTACGTAGTCTAGACAATATCCAGAATTTAGGAAGTCAGTATTTAGCTTATTTTGAGAATGATAAAACATACTTTGATTTTGGTCAGGAACTGATGAGCATTACTTCCAAGGAGTTGAAGGATTTTTTGAATCACTATCTCTCAAATATGGAGATTACCGATTTTGTTGTCTTCCCTAAATAAGTGATTATTTGCTATAATAGAGACACGAAAACAAAGAAGAATATTAGAAAGGGGAAAAATGAAGTTACACTCTCTAGGTGAGCAATTACGTGCAGCGCGTATAAAGAAAGAGTTAAGTTTGTATGATGTAGAAAAATTTTCTGGAGTCGAAGCCCAGTTTCTTCTGGCTATGGAAATGGATCAACTTAAGGCTTTGCCAGAGGACATTCAGCAAGAGGCGCTTGAAAAGTATGCCACTTCGGTTGGTTTAGATGGAAAACGTCTGTTTGAGGAGCAGAGACAGAATGAGCAAAAACTAAAAAAAGAGAAGAAACCAGTTGAACGTAAGGAAGATACCTTAGCTGCTAAAGCTCCCATGTCACGCTTTTTAAAGCATAAACGTGAAGAAAAAAGAAAGTCTAACTATCTACCTTTACTAGTGCTTAGTGCGGTTTCGTTACTTATCATTTGTTCAGTAGGTTATATTATTATTAGACATCTTTCTAATCAACCTCAGGTGATAAAACCGAATACTATCTCTACAGTTAATCATCTATCAACGGCTAGTAAGGCTAAATCGTCACGAAGCATTTCTGAGGTTACCGTTTCGGGGGCAAATGTTACAACGACAACTCAAGGTAATCAACTAATGGTTGATTTCTCCAATGTAAATTCTTCAGTAGTTTTAGATGTGGAGTTATCAAAAGATAGTGATGACACATGGTTTTCAGTAGATAACTCAGATACTTCAGAGAGTTACCTCCTTTCAAAAACGAAAAATTCAAAATACTCTTTAGATTTTTCTGGTAAAACTAAACCAACTCAAATTATTATTGCTCAATCTTCAAAAGTAACTCTAAAGGTAAATGGGGAGTCACTTGATTTATCTCAATTAGATAAAAATACACCTAGCTACCTCACATTAAGAATCCAATAGAATCGAGAAGAAATGTTTAAAAAAGAAAATTTACCTAATTTATTGACACTTGCTAGAATTGTTTTGATTCCTATCTTTTTACTGATGACATCACTTGCGTCAAGTAATGTCATGCATATTGCTGCGGCGGTTGTCTTCGCTATTGCCAGTATTACAGATTATTTAGATGGCTATTTGGCACGAAAATGGCATGTTGTTACTAATTTCGGGAAATTTGCAGATCCATTGGCAGATAAGATGCTAGTGATGTCAGCATTTATTATGTTAGTCGGTATTGATCAAGCGCCAGCCTGGGTGGTTTCAGTTATTATCTGTCGTGAGCTTGCAGTCACAGGTCTTCGTCTTTTATTAGTGGAGAATGGTGGTACAGTTCTCGCTGCAGCTATGCCTGGTAAGATTAAGACAGTGACTCAGATGTTATCTATCATTCTATTATTGTGTCATTTGCATTTTATTGGAACAATTATGCTTTATATCGCTTTGTTCTTTACAATTTACTCAGGCTATGATTATTTCAAAGGTGCAGGTTTCTTATTTAAGGATACTTTCAAGTAGTACGATAAACAAATGATTGAAATAAAAAATTTAAAGTTTAAATATCATCAAGATCAACCATCCTATATTCTTGATGATGTATCGTTTCACGTGAAACGTGGGGAATGGTTATCCATTGTAGGGCATAATGGTTCTGGAAAATCCACGACAGCACGTCTTATTGACGGACTATTAGTGGCAGAGTCTGGGCAGATTATCGTTGATGGTCAAGAATTAACAGAAGAGAATGTCTGGGATATTCGTGATAAGATTGGCATGGTCTTTCAAAATCCAGATAATCAATTTGTTGGGGCAACTGTTGAAGATGATGTTGCTTTTGGTCTTGAAAATAAAGGTGTTCCCTATGAAGAAATGGCTTCAAGAGTTCAAGAGGCTCTGGAATTTGTAGGAATGTCAGAATTTAAGGATAGAGAGCCAGCTAGATTATCTGGAGGCCAAAAACAACGTGTGGCTATCGCAGGTATTGTAGCTATGAGACCATCTATTTTGATTTTGGATGAGGCAACTAGCATGCTTGACCCAGAAGGTCGCCAGGAATTGATTCAATCTATTAAAGCTATTCGTAAAGAATACGGAATGACTGTTTTATCAATTACTCATGATCTCGATGAGGTCGCTTTGAGTGACCGTGTTTTGGTTTTGAAAAAAGGTAAAGTGGAGTCTGTTTCAAGTCCTCGTGAACTATTTAGTAGAGGCTCAGAGTTAGTTGACTTAGGTTTAGATATCCCTTTTAGTGCATTATTAACTCAAAAGCTAAGAAATAAAGGTCTGATAGATTGTGAAGACTATCTGACAGAAAAGGAATTGGTAGAACAACTATGGGAATCTCTCTCAAAAATGTAAGTTATATCTATCAAGCGGGTACTCCTTTTGAGGGGCGTGCCCTTTTTGAATTGACAACGACGATAAAAGATGGTTCATATACAGCCTTTATTGGACATACAGGAAGTGGTAAATCTACTATTATGCAGCTCTTGAATGGCCTTAATTTACCCACTAGTGGTCAGGTTCACGTTGATGATACGATCATAACCAGTCAATCAAAGAATAAGGACATAAAACCAATTCGTAAGAAGGTAGGTTTAGTTTTTCAATTTCCAGAAAGTCAGTTATTTGCAGAAACTGTTTTAGAAGATGTTGCCTTTGGACCTCAAAATTTCGGAGTTTCTAAGGAAGAAGCAGAACAACGTGCTATTGAAAGTCTAAAATTAGTTGGACTCCCGGAAGAGTTTCATGGACAGAATCCTTTTGATTTATCAGGGGGACAAATGCGACGTGTTGCCATCGCAGGGATTCTAGCTATGCAACCAGATATTCTAGTGCTGGATGAACCGACTGCCGGTCTAGATCCACAGGGCCGGAAGGAATTGATGTCTCTCTTTAAGGAGTTACATCTTTCTGGAATGACGATTGTTTTAGTTACTCACTTGATGGATGATGTTGCCGATTATGCGACAGCTGTGAATGTTATGGAAAAAGGGCAACTGGTATTTTCGGGAGCTCCTAAAGATGTTTTTCAAAAGGTTACTTTTCTTAAAGAAAAGCAATTAGGTGTTCCTAAAATTACAGAGTTTGCACTACAGCTACAAGAAAAAGGTTATCAATTTGAAAGTCTCCCTATTACAATCGAGGAATTCGTAGAGGTGGTGTCGCATGGATAAGTTAATTATTGGACGTTATATTGTTGGGGACTCTTTTATACACCGATTAGATCCTAGAAGTAAATTATTAGCCATGTTGATTTATATTGTTATTATCTTTTGGGCTAATAATCCTTTAACTTATGCTGTAATAACTTTATTTACACTTTTCTTGGTTTTCTTGTCTAAAATAAAACTTGGTTTCTTTTTAGGTGGAATCAAACCAATGATTTGGATTATTTTATTTTCTACCCTATTTCAAGTTTTCTTCAATACAAAAGGGAGTGTGCTTTGGTCTATCGGCTTTTTAAAGATTACGGAAGTCGGTTTAAATCAAGGTTGGATGATATTCCTTAGATTTATCCTCATTATTAGTTTTTCCACCCTACTTACTCTAACGACAACACCTTTAAGTTTATCTGATGCAGTTGAATCACTTTTAAAACCTCTTACTGTTTTCAAAGTGCCAGCACATGAAATTGGTTTAATGCTATCTTTGAGTCTACGTTTTGTACCAACTTTGATGGATGATACGACTCGTATTATGAATGCTCAAAAGGCGCGTGGTGTTGACTTTGGTGAAGGAAATATTATTCAAAAGGTACGGTCAATAATACCTATTTTAATTCCTTTGTTTGCATCAAGCTTTAAACGAGCAGATGCTTTGGCGATTGCTATGGAAGCACGAGGCTATCAAGGTGGTGAAGGACGAACAAAATATCGTCGACTTTCATGGAATGGTCGAGATACCTTATCAATTATTGCTATTTTAGCTTTAGGATTAATGCTTTTTTATCTTAAGAGTTAATTCGTTGAGATAAATAAAAACTAGATCTTAAGACCTAGAAGTTTTAGATGGACGCCCACGTAGGCGTTCTTTTTTCGTCTAATCCCAACCTACTTGTAATATTTTTAATATCCCTAACAAGGGGATGTTATATTTCCAAGGTATCATAGATACATGGTTATAGTTCTTCAGCTTAATCTGGATTGAGAAATCCCTATATAGAGAAAGCAAGTTGATTTACCCATTAGTCATAAACAATAAAATAACTTAAAATCTTTGACTAATATGGATTGGACTATAAATAGATAAAGGAGCATCATCATGCAAAAAAAGAATACATCTAACACTAAAAAATTAGGTCTTTTTGGACTTGTTACAGTAGCAACACTTGGGGCAACAGCTTTAGCTAATGCAGAAACTTACACAGTTCAAAAAGGTGATACACTTTCAGCTATTGCTAAGAAAAATGGTACGACCGTAGATGAAATCGTTTCAAAAAACGGTATTCAAGATGCCAATAAGATTTCTATTGGTCAAAGCTTAACAATTAATGAAACAACTGAAGAGACTACAGAACCTTCAGCTACAACAGCTACAGCGGAAGCAGCTGTTGAATCAACACAATCAACAGAGTCTACACAAAGTGAAGATACTCAAGCGACCAATACAAATCTTTCTTCTTCAGAGGTAGCTGCCAAAGAAGAAATCGCTCAACGTGAGTCAAGCGGTAGCTATACAGCTCAAAATGGGCAATATTATGGACGTTACCAATTAGCATCATCATATTTGAACGGAGACTTGTCTCCTGAAAATCAAGAGAAGGTAGCAGATAATTATGTAGCAAGCCGTTATGGTTCATGGACAGCAGCTCTTGCTTTCTGGAATGCTAATGGTTGGTACTAAATCATTATTACTGACTTATGAGGAAAACTTGTAAAACCTCATACAAATAAGGGGAAAATGCCAGAATCTTGGCATTTTTTTATTAAAATGATAAATCATTGTAACATTAGACATAATACAAATAATCGGCAGTAATATTACTAAGTTATGATGAATGTAACTAGAATTAACTAGGAGGGATTTATGTTTAAAAAAAGTTATAAGGGACGCCGTATCAAATTAGCAGCGAAGAAATCATTGGCGGTACTAGTGGCAATTGTAACAAGTTTTATTGTCATTTTGGCAGTATCACTGTCTACACTAATTAATAAAGGGTTGGTTAATGCATTTTCAGATTCTGTTACCCCAGCACCTTCAACAGCATCAACAACGTCAGAATCGACAGCAGATTTAGTTAAATCAACAGAAATTAGCTCAAGCAAAGAGAATAAAGCTAACAAAGAAAAGGTTGAAGAAAGTAAGCCTCAGTCAGAAACAACAGGAGAATCGGTAGAATCAGCTGAAAAGTCTCAGTCAGATACTGCCACTATAAGCGCTGCTTCAACGAATACTGATACTACGTCGACTCAAATACTTGGAACAGCTCCTTCGGTTGCTGCAACTGGTAGTGGGTCAGTTGTTCTCTCAAATGGGAACACTGCAGGAGAAGTTGGTTCTTATGCGGCGGCACAGATGGCAGCAGCTACTGGTGTTCCTCAGTCAACTTGGGAGTCAATTATTGCGCGTGAGTCAAATGGTGATCATACTGCAGCAAATGGTTCAGGTGCATCAGGTCTTTTTCAAACAATGCCTGGATGGGGCTCTACTGCAACAGTTGAGGATCAAATTCAATCAGCCTTGAATGCCTATAACGCACAAGGTTTGTCAGCTTGGAATTACTAATATTAATAGAAGTTGGGAGCATGCTCTCAGCTTTTTAATTTGGATGTAGGTAATCTGTTTTATAGAGCTACTTGTTATTACTAGGTAGGGTATGGCCTTTTTGTTATAATAGGAATGAAAGGTATAGCAATGAAACAAATTTTTAAATCAAGAGAAAAGTTGTGGGTTTCTCTTATTATTATAGCTTTTGCTGTGTTATTGGTTACACCACAACTATTTACAAGAAAAGTCATTTTAGGTTCAGATTCCATCTTTCACTATAACAGGTTCTATGAAGCTGCTATGCAACTAAAAAATGGTAACCTTTCTTACTTTTTATCTTTATATGGATTCCAACAGTCAGGCCGCATTGTCAATGCTCTTTACGGTCCTTTTTTTGCCTATTTACAAGGAGGGCTTATTTTAATAAGTGGCACTTGGTTTCGTTATCAGATTGTGTCAAGGGTATTACTACATATACTAGCAGAGTCCTCAATGTATGCCTTGCTCAAGCAGTGTAAAGTTAAGACAAACATTGCCTTGTCACTAGGTTTACTCTATGCGACAACATTCTCTATCCAATACTGGACGATGCGTCAGGGTTTCTCTAGTTGGGGAGCAGCTTTACTACCTTTTTGTTTTATTCCAGCAATTCACTATGTCTTTTATCAAAAAGTAGAACCAATTAGACTTGCCTTGTCTATGGCATTGATTTTTCAGGTTCACGTACTCAGTGCTTTGATATTAGTGATGATGTATCTTCCTTTTTATCTTTACACTTTTGTAAAGTCTCCTATCGCTAAGAAAAAGGAAACCTTCGTTCAAGTCCTTATAGCAGTCATTCTATTCCTCTTACTGACTGTCAATGTCTGGTTAGTACTCCTATATTTGAGAGGGACTAATCATCTCTTAGATCCATTTATAAATAGAGAAATAGGTAAGAATGGGATAGATGGGACAGCAAGATATTGGCTATATACCCCAATTTCCTTAATGGTGTTACTCATTTTACAGTTTCTTTACGCTGTTTTGAATTGGAAGAAATTTGCTAGATGGAAAAAAATACTGCATTTTATTTATTTTGTCTTTTTCTTCTTGTCGACAGGTCTTTTTCCGTGGCAGCATCTAGTAGAAAATGGAAACACATTTGCTGAACTGATTCAATTTCCATTTAGATTCTTTGTTCCTGCCACCATTTTACTTTTAGCAATTACGGGGTTAACGGTCACGCGATTTGTAAACTGGCGAAAAAGTATTGCTGTTTTACTCTTTGCCTTTGCGGGTGTTGGTCTCATTCAGAATATGATGGATACTACCGATCGTGTAAAAACTGCGGCACAAGATGGTGAACTTATTTCCATTGTTAAACATACTTACGTTGAAGGAGATTACCAGACGATAAGTCTTACCATGAATGACAGTGACTTGTCACAGTTTTTAAATTTAGTTGTCAAACCCACACCAGATTACGTACCTATTTATGGGACAATAGGTAAGCAGAACACTTATGATCTTTATTACGAAAATATCGTTACGAATCAGAAGGCAGAAAAGCTACTAGAAGATGGTAATCTTGTATTAACTTGGCAAGCTGCTGAAGGGGAGGAACTGAATCTACCGATAGTTGTCTATAAAGATTCCATCTTGACACTAAATGGTAAAGAATTAGACAAGGATGCCTATAACTTGTCAACGATTGGTACACCGACCGTTTCATCACAAGAAGGACAGAATAAACTTGTGTTAAGTTATAAGGAGCCAGGATGGCTATTTGTAGCGTTATTGATTCCAATAATAGTCTTAGGAGTAATAGGTTTACAGTGGCTTTACACGAAAACAAGTATCAAAAAGGTTGCCTAGTGGTAACCTTTTTGCATTATTCTTTAATCATGATATAATTAAGCTTGCGTGCTTTTACGCTTCAAAATCGACCTTCAAATCGATATTTGAATAACTAGACCCTTCAAGTCTATGTTAATTTTTATTTGATGGGAGGAGTTATCTATGACTGATAATTCAAAAACACGTGTTGTTGTCGGTATGAGTGGTGGCGTTGATTCATCAGTAACAGCCTTACTTTTAAAAGAGCAAGGTTATGATGTAATCGGTGTTTTCATGAAAAACTGGGATGACACAGATGAATTTGGTGTGTGTACCGCAACCGAAGATTATAAAGATGTAGCAGCAGTAGCTGATCAGATTGGTATCCCCTATTACTCTGTCAACTTTGAAAAAGAGTACTGGGATCGTGTATTTGAGTATTTCTTAGCAGAGTACCGTGCAGGCCGTACCCCTAATCCAGACGTTATGTGTAATAAGGAAATCAAGTTTAAGGCTTTCTTAGATTATGCGATGACATTGGGAGCGGATTATGTGGCTACAGGACATTACGCTCAAGTTGTTCGCGATGAAGACGGCATTGTCCATATGTTGCGTGGTGCAGATAACAATAAAGATCAAACCTACTTCCTTAGTCAACTTTCGCAAGAGCAGTTGCAGAAAACGATGTTTCCTTTAGGACATCTACAAAAGCCAGATGTTCGTGAGATTGCTGAACGTGCAGGTCTTGCAACAGCCAAGAAAAAAGATTCAACAGGAATATGTTTTATTGGTGAGAAAAACTTTAAAGAGTTTCTTAGTCAATACTTGCCAGCTCAAAAAGGTCGTATGATGACTGTCGATGGTCGTGATATGGGTGAACACAACGGACTCATGTATTACACTATTGGTCAACGTGGTGGTATGGGTATTGGTGGCCAAAAAGGTGGCGATAATGCTCCTTGGTTTGTAGTAGGAAAAGATCTTTCTAAAAATATTCTTTACGTGGGTCAAGGTTTCCACCATGAGTCCTTGATGTCAACTTCTCTTGACGCTTCAATGATTCACTTTACTCGAGATATGCCAGAAGAATTTGAAATGGAATGCACAGCAAAATTCCGTTATCGTCAACCTGATAGTAAAGTTACTGTAAAGGTTAAGGGTGATAAAGCAGAGGTTGTTTTTGCTGAACCTCAGCGTGCTATTACACCAGGTCAAGCCGTTGTTTTCTATGATGGTCAGGAATGCTTGGGCGGCGGTATTATTGACCAAGCGTATAAAGACGGAAAAGTTTGTCAGTATATCTAACTGGAGTTAAGTAAAAACGATGAGTTCTCAATTTTTTTATGCATTTATGGCATTTTTCGCTATAATGAACCCAATTTCAAATCTTCCTGCTTACATGGCTTTAGTAGCAGATGATAGTCAAAAAATTTCACGAAAAATTGCTTTTAGGAGTCTTTTGATTGCCTTTGTTATTGTAACTGTTTTTATCTTTTCAGGAGATTTCATTTTTAAAGTATTTGGAATTACAATTATTTCTTTCAGAATTGCTGGCGGAATATTAGTGGCTGTTATCGGTTATCATATGATTAATGGTAATCATTCACCCAGCTATAAAGGAATGGAGCAGCAAGCAGTAAATTCAGATCCAATGTCTATTGCTATTTCTCCTCTTGCAATGCCACTTTTTGCGGGACCAGGTACAATTACAACTGCTTTAAGTCTGGCTAATGGAGGTTTGCAGAATCAACTGATAACCGTAGTTGCTTTTGCTCTACTATGTGTCATCACTTATCTCCTGTTAAGAAGTGCAAAACAAATTGCAGGCTTCTTGGGAGAAAATTTGATGAAAATTATAACGAAAATGATGGGACTTTTACTATTCTCCATAGGTATACAGATGATTATTGTCAGTGTGCAGACCTTGCTCAAACAGTGATTTGCATTGACAAAACGATTTGATTTGATAAAATAACTTTAACAATAGTCATGATGGTCAAAGCTCATGGATGTTGCAGGCTTTTTGTTCTGCACTTCTCAGAGTTTTGACTATTTTTGTGTGGTTTCGAAAGGAAGTAAAATGAGGCAAAAGGATTTTCGGACGAAAATAGATTCTACTGTTTTTGGTGTGAGAGCGACTGCTTTGATTGTAAAAGATAATCGCTTGTTTGTCATTGAAGATGAGGACGGCTGTTACACAATCGGAGGTGCTATTCAGGTCAATGAAACTACAGGAGATGCTGTAGTTCGGGAAGTCAAAGAGGAACTTGGTGTTACATCTAAAGCAGGTCCGCTAGCTTTCGTGGTTGAAAATCGTTTCGAACAAACTGGTGTTCACTATCACAACATCGAGTTCCACTACTTAGTAGACTTACTTGAGGAGGCACCTTTGGTCATGCAGGAAGATACAAAGCAATTACCTTGTCGTTGGATTGCTTTAGATGATTTACATACTGTTGACCTGAAACCGGCCTTTTTAAAATCAGCCCTACCAGACTGGGACGGAAAATTACGACACATCCATCTTGAGAAATAGGAGAAATAGAATGAATTATAACTTTATAGAAGAATACGATATCATTGTAATCGGTGCTGGTCACGCTGGTGTGGAAGCTAGCTTAGCTGCAGCCCGCATGGGATGTAAGGTTTTATTAGCGACTATTAACCTAGAGATGTTGGCTTTTATGCCATGTAATCCTTCTATTGGGGGATCTGCCAAGGGGATTGTTGTCCGTGAGATTGATGCCCTTGGTGGAGAGATGGGTAAAAATATTGATAAAACTTATATTCAGATGAAAATGTTGAATACCGGTAAGGGACCTGCTGTCAGAGCTTTACGTGCACAAGCCGATAAAGCCTTGTATGCTATGACAATGAAGCATACAGTTGAGCGTCAGGAAAACCTGACTCTCCGTCAGTCCATGGTTGATGAAATTCTTGTTGAAGATGGTAAGGTAGTTGGTGTAAGAACAGCCACAAATCAAAAATATGGAGCTAAAGCGGTTGTTGTCACAACAGGAACAGCTTTGCGTGGTGAAATTATCCTAGGTGAGCTCAAATATTCTTCAGGTCCTAATAACAGTCTTGCATCTGTTACATTGGCAGATAACTTGAGGGATCTTGGCCTTGAAATAGGAAGATTTAAAACAGGTACCCCTCCTCGTGTCAAGGCATCATCAATTAATTATGAAGAAACTGAAATTCAACCAGGTGACGAAAAGCCGAATCATTTTTCATTCTTGTCGAAGGATGAAGATTATCTTCAGGATCAAATTCCTTGTTGGCTAACTTATACGAATCAAGAGAGCCACGATATTATCAATAACAATTTACACCGTGCCCCAATGTTTTCAGGTATTGTCAAGGGTGTAGGACCTCGTTATTGTCCATCAATCGAAGATAAAATTGTCCGATTTGCCGATAAGAATCGCCATCAACTTTTCCTTGAACCTGAAGGAAGAGAGACTGAGGAAGTCTATGTGCAAGGCCTGTCAACTAGTCTGCCAGAAGATGTTCAAAAAGAGTTGATTCACTCAATTAAAGGTCTCGAAAAGGCAGAGATGATGCGAACTGGTTATGCGATTGAATATGATATCGTGCTCCCTCATCAACTACGTGCAACACTTGAAACGAAGTTGATTTCAGGTCTCTTTACAGCAGGACAGACCAACGGAACTTCTGGATACGAGGAGGCAGCAGGTCAAGGTCTAGTTGCTGGTATCAATGCGGCTCTTAAAGTTCAAGGTAAACCAGAACTTATTCTCAAACGTAGTGATGCCTATATTGGTGTAATGATTGACGATCTTGTCACAAAAGGAACCTTGGAGCCATATCGTTTATTGACATCACGCGCAGAGTATCGTCTCATATTACGTCATGATAATGCTGACATGCGCTTGACACCTATTGGTCGAGAAGTTGGTTTGGTTGACGATGAACGTTGGCGTATCTTTGAAATTAAGAAAAATCAGTTTGACAGCGAGTTGACACGTCTGTCAAAAGAAAAATTAAAACCTATTAAAGAGACGAATGAAAAAATTCAAGCTCTAGGCTTTAAGCCATTGACAGATGCCATGACAGCTAAAGAGTTTATGCGTAGACCAGAGATTGATTACGCCACAGCTACTCAGTTTGTAGGTCCAGCTGCAGAAGATTTGGACGCGAAGATAGTAGAGTTGCTTGAGACCGAAATCAAGTATGAAGGTTATATTAATAAAGCTTTGGATCAAGTAGCTAAGATGAAACGTATGGAAGAAAAGAGGATTCCAAAAAATATTGATTGGGATGCTATTGATTCCATTGCTACCGAAGCTCGTCAAAAATTTAAGAAAATCAATCCTGAGACCATTGGTCAAGCGAGTCGTATTTCAGGGGTCAACCCAGCAGATATCTCAATTTTGATGGTTTATCTTGAAGGTAATAATAAGGCCCGCAGGAAAGTAGACTAACGGTGCTAACACGTTTAAAAGCCTTTTAATTAAGGCTTTTTTATGTTATAATTGTTAGATTAAGAGGTTTTATATGAAAAGATTTCACTTTGCAACGATTCATCTTGTAATGATTGGGCTAATTCTTTTTGGAATTGCTACTATTTTTGTTCGCGTACTAAAATCGGAGTCTGCACTCATTTTTGCGCTTTTTATTATTATGGTAGTAGTTGTTGCCTTATTGCATTACCAAAAGACAACATATGAGTCCTTAGAAATAGAGCAATTAGATGAACTGAATCAGGATGTTGAAGATTCTTTGAAGACCCTTCTCGGAAAGATGCCTGTTGGGGTTATTACTTTTGATGAGAACGATCATATTGAATGGTTCAACCCCTATGCGAAGCTAGTACTTTCGGATGAAAATGGAAATTTCAATAAGCAGTTGATTGCGGATTTTATTTCCCAGAAACGAAAGGGGTCACCTTCGAATGTGATAACCGTTGGTGATAATAAATATGCCGCTTTTGTGGATTTTGACAATAAGTTGACATATTTTATTGACAATGTTTATGATCAAGATGAAAATGCTGATCCAAATATGACTCGTCCTGTTATCGGGATTATTTCAGTTGATAACTACGACGATGTGACAGGAAGTTTACCTGATGCCGATGTTTCAAAAATCAACACATTTGTGGCAGGGTTTATTTCTGAGTTTGCTAAGGCCAAGCATATTCATTATCGACGTATTGAAGGTGATCGTTTTTACTTCTTCACCAACTACAGTGTTTTGACAGAATTCATGGATCAAAAGTTTTCTGTCTTGGATGACTTCCGTCAGCAGGCTCAGGAGCGTGGTTTACCACTGACTTTGAGCATGGGAATTTCATTTGGTACGCTTAAGCATGATCAAATCGGTCAGGTTGCCTTGCAGAATTTAAATATCGCACTAGTTCGCGGTGGAGATCAAGCTGTTGTCAAGGAAAACGATGATCACAAGGAACTTCTTTATTTTGGAGGAGGTTCTGTTTCAACAGTAAAACGTTCTCGTACAAGAACAAGGGCCATGATGACTGCAATCTCTGATAAGTTGAAAACAGTCGAAAAAGTGTTTGTTGTCGGACATAAGAATCTCGATATGGATGCTCTAGGGGCAACTGTCGGTATGGCTCATTTTGCCAGTCAAATTGTTCGAAAAAGCTATGCTGTTTACGATGATACGGCTATGAATGCAGATATTGAGCGTGCAGTCGAACGGCTAAAAGAAGATGGTCAGTCACCTCTTATTACACTTTCAGAGGCCGAAGAGTTAGTCAACCAACATTCGTTGTTAATTATGGTTGACCATTCTAAAATCAATTTAACCTTATCTAAGGATTTTTATGATCGATTTAATGAAGTTATTGTTGTAGACCATCACCGTCGAGATGATGATTTTCCTGAAAATGCTGTTTTGACCTTTATTGAAAGTGGGGCGAGCTCAGCCTGTGAATTGGTTACGGAGTTGTTGCAATTCCAAGGTGCCCCAGAACGTTTGAGTAAAATCCAAGCCTCTATCCTTATGGCAGGTATCATGTTGGATACTAAAAATTTCTCAACTCGTGTGACTAGTCGAACCTTTGATGTCGCCTCTTATCTGCGTAGTTTAGGAAGTGATAGTGGAGAAATCCAAACGATCTCTGCTACTGATTTTGAAGAGTATCGACGTATCAATGAGCTAATTCTAGCAGGTGAACGTATTACAGATGATATCATTGTTGCCTCAGGTGATAATCCTAAATGTTATAATAATGTTGTGATTTCTAAGGCAGCAGATACGATGCTTGCCATGGCAGGTATCGAAGCAACTTTTGTTGTCGCTAGGACCAGTGATTCTACTGTGAATATATCTGCTCGAAGCCATAAAACGATTAATGTACAACGTATTATGGAGAAAATGGGTGGTGGAGGCCATTTCAACTTAGCGGCCTGCCAATTGCGAGACTGTAGTGTTGCTCAAGCAAAAAATAAATTGATTGAAACTATTATGGGAGAATTGGCTCCCAAGGAGGACTAAAATGAAAGTTATTTTCTTACAAGACGTTAAAGGTAAAGGTAAAAAAGGCGAAATTAAAGAAGTACCATCAGGTTACGCTCAAAACTTCTTGATTAAAAAGAATCTTGCCAAGGAAGCGACAAACCAAGCTATCGGTGAGTTGAAAGGTAAGCAAAAATCTGAAGAAAAACATGCAGCAGAGTTGTTGGCTGAAGCGAAGCAAGTTAAAGAGCAACTTGAAAAAGAAGAAAATCGTCTTCAATTTACTGAGAAGGTCGGACCAGACGGACGTACTTTTGGTTCAATTACAGCCAAAAAGATTGCAGAAGGACTTCAAAAACAATTTGGTATCAAAGTTGATAAACGCCATATTGAACTTGAACATCCTATTCGTGCGATTGGTCTGATTGAGGTTCCTGTAAAGCTTCATAAAGAAGTGAGTGCACAAATTAAACTTAACATCAAAAATAGTGCTGAGTAATTCGTTGACACTATAAGTAAATCTTGTAAAGGAGGGAATAATTGTGGCAGAAGCTCAAGAATTACGAGTGCAACCTCATGATTTAGTAGCGGAACAGTCTGTTCTAGGGGCTATTCTCATTAACCCGGAAAAGTTGATTACAGTTCGAGAATTTATCGAAGCAGACGACTTTTACAAGTATTCCCATCGTGTCATTTTTAAAGCAATGGTAACGCTGTCGGATCGAAATGATGCCATTGATGCCACGACAGTACGCACCATTCTAGATGACCAAGATGACCTCCAAAATATAGGGGGTATTTCTTATCTTGTAGATTTGGTCAATAGTGTCCCAACATCCGCAAATGCTGAGTATTATGCTAAGATTGTGGCTGAGAAAGCCATGCTTCGCCGTATTATAAATAGATTGACAGAGACTGTCAACCAAGCATATGAGGGCGCTACTGAATCTGATGAAATTATTGCGAATGCTGAGAAGGCCCTAGTTGATGTTTCAGAGCATAGCAATCGTAGTGGTTTCCGCAAAATATCTGAAGTTCTTGATGTCAATTTTAATACTTTGGAGATGCGTTCACAGCAAACATCAGATGTTACTGGGTTGCCGACAGGTTTCCGTGACCTTGACAAGATTACAACAGGTTTACACCCTGATCAATTAATTATTTTAGCAGCTCGTCCCGCAGTTGGTAAAACAGCCTTTGTACTGAATATTGCTCAGAATGTTGGTACCAAGCAAAATAAAGCTGTTGCAGTCTTTTCTCTAGAGATGGGTGCAGAAAGCTTGGTTGATCGTATGTTGGCAGCTGAAGGGATGATTGATTCCCATGCTTTACGTACAGGTCAATTGACAGAGCAAGATTGGAATAATGTGATGATTGCTCAAGGGGCATTGGCTGAGGCACCTATTTATATAGATGATACCCCTGGTATAAAGATTACTGAGATTCGTGCACGGTCTCGTAAATTGTCACAAGAAGTAGAGGGTGGTCTCGGTCTTATTGTGATCGACTATTTGCAGTTGATTACAGGGACGCGACCAGAAAATCGCCAACAAGAGGTTTCAGATATTTCAAGACAGTTAAAAATTCTGGCCAAGGAGCTTAAAGTTCCTGTAATTGCCTTGAGTCAGTTATCTCGTGGGGTTGAACAACGTCAGGATAAACGTCCAGTCTTGTCTGATATTCGTGAGTCAGGATCTATCGAGCAGGATGCCGATATTGTAGCCTTCTTATATCGTGATGATTACTACCGAAAAGAAGGTGAAGAACCAGAGAATGCGATTGAAGATAATACAATCGAAGTTATCCTAGAAAAAAACCGTGCTGGTGCGCGTGGAACAGTCAAGTTACTATTCCAAAAAGAATACAATAAATTTTCATCGATTGCTCAGTTTGAGGAATCATAATTTTCAGATTTAAGGAGATATATATACATATGAGTGATGCATTTGCAGATGTTGCGAAGATGAAAAACATCAAGGAAGCTATTAAGTCACATGAAGGTCAGCTAGTAGAATTAACCCTAGAGAATGGACGTAAACGTGAAAAGAATAAAATTGGTCGATTGACAGAAGTTTATCCATCATTGTTTATTGTTGAATATCAAGACTTCAGTTCTCAAGCAGGAGCTATTAATAATAGTTATGTTGAATCTTACACTTATTCAGATATTTTGACTGAGAAGACTCTCATTCGTTATTTGAGTCCTGAGGAACAAGCTGAAATCGAAAATAAATAAGAAAAAGCCTTTACTTGGGCTTTTTTTCGTGGTAAAATGTTAAAGTATGTGAAATAATAGCAGGATAAAATGAAGCTCGTCAACAGGAAGTCGGCTAGAAAAGTAACCTTTGCTGTTTGGGCGAAGTCTTTCTGAACGAATCAGGTTTATCTAAAACGTTATTTCCTAAAAATATTTTTTATAGGAGGACATTATTAATGTCACGTTATACAGGTCCATCATGGAAACAATCACGTCGCCTTGGTTTCTCACTTACAGGCACAGGTAAAGAATTGGCACGTCGTAACTACGTACCAGGTCAACACGGTCCAAACAACCGTTCAAAACTTTCAGAGTACGGTTTGCAATTGGCTGAGAAACAAAAACTTCGTTTCTCATACGGTTTGGGTGAAAAACAATTCCGTAACTTGTTCGTACAAGCTACTAAAGTTAAAGGTGGAACACTTGGTTTCAACTTTATGGTTCTTTTGGAACGTCGTCTTGACAACGTTGTTTACCGTCTCGGTCTTGCAACTACTCGTCGTCAAGCACGTCAATTCGTAAACCACGGTCACATCCTTGTTGACGGTAAACGTGTTGATATCCCATCATACCGCGTTGAAGTTGGTCAAGTAATCTCAGTTCGTGAAAAATCAGCTAAAGTTCCTGCTATCCTTGAAGCAGTAGAAGCTACTATCGGACGTCCAGCATTTGTATCATTCGATGCTGAAAAACTTGAAGGTTCATTGACACGTCTTCCAGAACGTGATGAAATCAACCCAGAAATCAACGAAGCACTTGTCGTTGAATTCTACAACAAAATGCTTTAATTTTAAAATTCATTTTGCAAAAAGCCCGTTGTTATGGGCTTTTTTGTTTATCTTAAATCATTGATTTTTGAGTTTGTTCAGTTATTTGTTTAGTTACAAGTTTGTTTTCTAATAAAAAAAGTCCCTAGTCTAATACAAGTGACTAGGGGGCGTAATATGATAATAGATGATTTTGAGGTATAAATTATTTATTATCCAATCCGCCTTCAAAATCTGCTGAAACATTTGAAACGTAGTTGGTGAAATAGGCTTCAAAATCTTTTTTTAGTTGGTCGTACTCCTCTTCGGAGTAATCTTTATCCTCTATATAAGCCTGAAATCTAGGAATTCCCAGATCTTTTTGGAGACGTTGGATTACTTCTGTCTTTGTCATAAGAACCTCTCTTTCATTCTTTATTTTACCATATTTCAAATTGTATGAAGCATGCATGTTGTTTTAAAGGTTCACTTTTGATATACTGTCAAAGTTATTTAAGAAGGAGGCTACTATGTCTATTATTACACTAATTTTAGCTGGGATTGTTGCTTTGGAGCATCTCTATATCATGTATTTGGAAACTTTTGCGACACATTCAGACACGACTAGTCGTGTTTTCAATATGAGCAAAGAAGAACTTCAACGTGATTCTATTACAAACTTATTTAAAAATCAAGGGATTTACAATGGTTTGATTGCTATATTCCTCTTATATGGGATTTTTACAAATAGTCAGTTACTTGTAACTGTTTTTGTACTCAATGTTTTCTTTGCTGCTATTTATGGTGCTATAACTGCCAATAAGAAAATTATTTTAACGCAAGGCGGACCCGCAATTTTGACCTTGCTTTCACTTATCATTTCCTTATTTTAAGGATTTTATTGTAAAAGAAAAAAGCTGCTTTAACTATTGAAATGGTTTGCAGCTTTTTTATGCTTTTGAAGTGATTTTATTGTGGAATAAATCGTAGAAGAAAGTCTGTCATTTCTTGAGGTGATTCTTTTTTACCTTTATTTATCCAGGCTTGACAAGCACCAAAAATAGCATGTGCAAAATAAATACTGGCATAGTCTTTCTCGAATCCTTTAAGAGCTCTTTCTTCAGCAGTGGGATCAATGAAGTCCTCAGCTATCATACGCTGAAGTTTATGTATCAGAAAATCTTGAATTTCTTTTGATCCATTGGTAGACAATAGAGCTGATAGGAGCTTTTCACGAGTGAGAAATTCAAAGATTTCGAGAAAGGCTCCCTCTTTCTTTCCTTCATATTTATCGAAGATATACTCTAGCTTGTGGAAAAGCTCTTTCTGATAACTATCAATCATTTCATACTTATCTTTGTAGTGGGTATAAAAACTCGAACGGCTAATCCCAGCTGTTTGAACCAGACGAATGGTAGTAATATCATTGAAATCTTGGTCTTCAAGACATATTACTAAAGCATCTAAAAGAGCTTTTTTTGTTTGCGCGCGTCTTTGATCTTTTGACATACAAATCTCCTTTTATACACTTTTAGACTATGTGTCCAAAAATCGATTGTTTAACATTGATTTTCAGGTAAATGAGTTTATAATTGATTATATCATAAAAATAAACACAATGTCTAAAAAGGAGAAATATGTTAGCAGAATTAAAGGCTCTTCTTAAAAGTCCAAAGCTCTGGATAACAATTATTGGTGTCTCATTGATACCTGCTTTATATAATCTAATCTTTTTGTCTTCTATGTGGAATCCTTATGGTAATGTCAAACACTTACCAGTGGCAGTAGTGAACAAAGATAAGAGTGCTAGTTTCCAGAATAAGATTCTGAATATTGGTCATGATATGGTAGACAATATGTCTAAAAACAAAAATCTAGACTATCACTTTGTGACTGAAAATGAAGCCCAAAAAGGAATTGAGGATGGTGATTACTATATGGTAATCACTTTTCCAGAAAACCTCTCAAGTAATGCAGCAAGTCTTTTGACAAATGATCCTAAGAAACTGGAAATTTCTTATCAAACAACAGCAGGACATAGCTTCGTTTCTTCAAAAATGAGCGATTCTGCCATGTCTAAGTTGAAGGATACTGTTTCTAAAAATATTACATCAACTTATGTTGGAGCTGTCTTTAGGAGTATGTCTCAACTTCAGGGTGGTATGGGAACTGCAGCGAATGGGGCTAGGCAATTATATGCAGGTGCAGGCGCACTTCAGTCAGGGAGTCAGACCTTATCAAATGGCTTAGGAACTCTTGCTGGATCTACACAAACATTGGCTACAGGTGTTGATACCTTGAGTTCAGGCGCGTCTGCCTATACTTCAGGTGTGTCAACTTTGTCAGGCGCTTTGTCACAGTTAAATGCGAACTCTGAGGCTGTTAATTCTGCTGCAGGTCAATTTGTATCAGGAGCAGAGGCCATGAATACCTTAGTTACAGGTGCAGATTCGTTGTCAACAGCGCTCAGTCAAATGGCTACAGCAACAAGTTTATCTGAAGAACAGCAAGCACAGTTGTCAACCCTATCAACTAATTTAACTGATTTAAATACAGCAATTCAAAATCTTAATACAGCGATAAGTAACACATCATTACCAAGTGGAACATCAACAACATCAGTAGATACAAGTTCAATAGCGACTTATCTTTCAAATATTTCTTCTGCAGCTAGCTCTATAGCTACAGCTAGTGCAACTGATAAAGCAAATGATTTGGCTGCGGTACAAGGAACAGCTGCTTATCAAAGCTTGACCGCAGATCAACAAGCAGAGATTACATCGGCAATTAGTAATGCAGGCTCTACAGCTAGTAGTTATGCTTCAACTATTGCATCTGATGTGTCAAGTATGTCAACTGCTTTATCTAGCTTGACAGGTACGACAACAACTAGTAGCGGAGATTCAAGTAGTTTGGCTTCTCTACAAACGTCTATTTCAGGCATTGCAAGTTCGGCGAATGCTCTTCTCCCTGTAGCTTCATCAACGGTATCATCAATGCAAGCTAATATTGCTAATGTCAATTCAGTACTTGTCAATCAATTATCACCAGGAGCAACTCAAGTGGCTTCAGGTGTATCAACCGCTCAAAATACTCTAGCAACAGGTGCAAGTGCACTTTCAACTGGTTTGTCAACTTATACTGGTGCAGTGTCAACGATTGCCAGTGGTGCTCAAACTCTAGATGCTAACAGTAGTAGTTTAATGACTGGTTTTGCTACTCTTCAGAGTGGTACAAGTGCTCTCAATACAGGAGCTCAACAATTAGCAACGGGCGGAAATACCTTAACAAGTGGATTGACAAGTCTGTCAACCAACCTTTCTACATTATCTGATTCATTAAACAAGGCTAATCAGCAATTATCTCTTGTTTCTGTAAACTCAGACAATGCCAAAATAGTTAGTGCTCCGCTTAAAGAGAAGAAAACTGATAAGGATAAGGTTGACACTAATGGTGTGGGGATGGCTCCATATATGATTTCTGTTTCTCTTATGGTTGTCGCTCTTTCAACTAATGTTATCTTTGCTAAGAGCTTGACAGGAAGAAACTTTACGAGCCGTTTTGATTGGGCTAAGAATAAGTTCTTTATCAATGGTATCATTACGACTATGGCTGCAATTGCCCTTTATATTGCCATTCGATTTGTGGGAGTTGAACCAAATCATCCATTAGCTACATTTGGTATGATTCTCCTTGCAGCATGGACTTTAATGGCGCTCGTTACAGCCCTTGTGGGTTGGGATGATAGATATGGTGCATTTGCTTCTATGATTATGCTCCTTTTGCAGCTAGGTTCTAGTGCAGGGACTTATCCAATTGAACTTAGTCCTAAGTTCTTTAAGGTCGTCCAACCATTCTTACCAATGTCCTACTCCGTATCAGGTCTTCGTCAAACTATTTCAATGACAGGACAAATCTCAAATCAAGTACGTATGTTATTCATTTTCTTACTTATTTTTGTAGTTGTAGGTATTATTATTTATAGACCAAAGTCTGAAAATGAATAAACTAAAGGCCAGCTCTAATGTGAGCTGGCTTTTTATGTTATTCAACAGTTATATCACCGAGGTCTGAGGTAATGGTTAGTGTGTTATCCTTTGAGATCTTAAGGTTATTTGTGATGTCCACCTCTCCTGAATGACTATCGGCTTGAACATTGAGCGTGTAATCTTTAAGAGCTATTTCAATATCACCGGATGTAACATCAAGTTTATTGTGACCATTGAAAATCAGGTTATCTCCAGAGTAATCTCCCATTGCAATAGATAAATCTGAGTTAGTAAAAAGTGTATGATCACTATCAACACTACCAACATCAAGATTAGCTTTTAGGTTGCTGACAATCATTTTAGTAAAAGTTAGGTCCCCGACATTTAGATTGATGTCTGCTTGTTTGATAGTGCTATTACTTAAATCTAGATTTCCAGTTGCTAAATCAACCTTTAAAAAATCAATCGTTTGTTTTTTAGGGAGTGTAATGACAATGGTTTTATTTCTGACTTCCTCGTTGAGAGTAGAAAGCCTTACTAAATCTTTTAATCCAAAAAAGTTAATATGTTTGTTAGAAGTTGAATCTAATTCAGAGTTGTTATCATTGATAGTCAATTGACCATCCTTTACAGATGTGTCAATTGGATTTTTTGTTTTTTGGTAGTAAGAAAGCGTTGCTTTGTCAACGTCACCATTTTTTATAAGCACATTGTAGCTACTACTTTTAATATCAATTTTATTGAAGTCCTCAACTTCTTTCTTGACATAATCTTGCTCACTTATAGTTTTATTTTGTAAATCTGTTAAGCCACCTTGGCTATAACCCCAAGCTACTAATCCTCCTCCTAAAAATAGAGAGATAAGAGACACTCCGAGGACAATCTTTTTCCAAGTTTTCATGATTTTCTTCCTTTCTTGATGAGCCATTTAATCAATAGGGTAATTAGCTTTACAATAAGTTTACAGATTTCAAATGAAATCAAAAGCAGTAAGAGTGCTCCTCCAAACATCAATAGACCTAGGCCTCCTCCAAATAGTGTTGAAGCTAGTGAAATATTTAAGAGAGAGAAGCTTGTAAAGAAAGTGTAAACACCACTAATGAGTAAGGCAAAAGTAAGAGCTAAGGCAGTCACTATAACTGCAAAAATAATCAAAAGAAGTGTCAATAGCATAGCTAGAAAGAATAGTAGAATTGGTAAGGCGACTGGGCTAGCTAAAACAGCTAGAATCGCAATCCAGAGGATAGTTGTTTTATTACGTAAGCTACTCTTATCCTCAATAATCTTTTCGTCTAGAAGACGACTAATGACTTCATGTGCTGCTTCCTTAGGTGTACCCAATTCTGCAATAACCTGAGCTTCATTTTCAGGTCCAGCCTCTTCAAAATATTCCATGAAATATTCGAGGGCCTCTTCATAGTCCTTTTGTGGTAATTTTCGTAGATATTTTGTTAATTTGGCTATATATTCAGTCCTTGTCATGTCTTAATCTCCCTTCTACAATACCATCGAGGGTTTCTTTATAGGTTAACCATTCTTCATTAAGAAATTGAAGATGATTTTTTCCCTCTTGGGTAATACTGTAATATTTACGTTTACGCCCTTGATATGCTTGGCTATAGGTGGTCATATAACCTGCTTTTTCAAGCTTTTTTAGAATAGGATAAAGTGTTGACTCCTTGATATTAGCCACAAGCTTAATGGTTTGACTAATTTCATAGCCATAAGAGTCTTCTCTATCGATAATAGCTAGTATTAGGAACTCTATCAGGATTGACGATGTTGGAAAATACATAGTGTGCTCCTTTGCTTTTAGGATATGTATAAAAATTATATATAATTATTTTACACATTGAGTGTATCTCTTTTAGAAGGATATGTCAATATTTTATATATAAAAATTTTATATAATAGGGATAACTTCTTTTTTATGATAATATGAAGTCAAGGAGTTCTTATGACTATTAAAGATAAACTAGCTCATTACGAGCCGAAGCCACTAGGGGAGAAAGGACGCTATGCAGTGCTTTTACCCTTGATATATGATGTAAAAACTGATAAGTATCAAATCCTTTACCAAGTACGAAGTGAGCATATTTCTCAACCAGGTGAGGTCTCTTTTCCTGGTGGTCGTGTTGAAGACGGTGAGACTTTTCAAGAAGCTGCTATACGAGAAACTTGTGAGGAACTAAACTTAACTCCTGATCGAATTGACATTTGGGGAGAGATTGATTATCTGATTCATCAGGGGAGAACCATCCATTGCTTTGTTGGAAAGATAAATATAGAAAATTGGGAGGATATTCATCCAAATGAAGAGGTGAAACGATTATTTACAGTTTATGTTGACACGTTGTTGACAGAGAATCCGATTTATTATAAAGTGACTTCTACCTTGAGTGATGCGAAAGATTTCCCATTTTTCCTGGTAAAAAACAGAGAAAAATACAATTTTGGGTATAGTGAACGTCATATTCCTTTTTACAGAAACTTGACAGAAAATATATGGGGAATGACAGCTATGTTTACGCATAGGTTTACAGACATTCTGAAAGATTTAGAGTAAAAATAAAAGATCAACATATTATTGTTGATCTTTTTTACTATGAATTACATTGTTTATTTGCTACCAAAGGAGTGAAATTTATTTCTGGGACAGGAGTCTAGAGTATTCCTAAAATGATTTTTAAAATTAATATCTAAGCTTTTAGCTAGGTGGTCAACTTTAGAGTAGACAAGATTTTTTTGTTTCATTTGTGTCATTCCTATACTAAAAGGGGAGTATTATGTAGATAGAGGCTGTTATGCTTTGGTGTTATTCTGCCTAAGATTGATGATTCTATTGATTTTTCTGAGGGAGTTACCTATGTTGAAGAGAAGGTAAAGCATATAACAATAAATTGTAAAGCTCCAAAAATCTGGGACAATACTGAGACTATAGACAAATAGGACTGTTGCACTAACAAAAATTAGACAGCTACATATTATTGAAAGTAGAGGATATCCTTTTGAAAATAATAGGCTTTCTATGATTAAGGCAAAAGCAGGTAGCAACAGAGTTAGAATGATAATAATAAAGATGAAGCGTTGTGTATCATCTAGCATCAAGTTACCCAATGATTTACCTAGGTAAAAACGAGAATCACTCCCCCCTGGATAAATAAATTCTCTTGTCAAGGGACTAACTAGGATTAGGGTGTCAAATAGTGAGAAAGCTGCCCATCTCCAAATAGGGAAAGCCCATTCTTCCTCAGATAATTCTCTCTGAGTTCTTTCTTCAGTTAATTCTAATTTGATTGTCATCAATATGTACCTCTTTTGGAAAGTCGTTATTTTGATTTAAGATATACCATCCATCTGGTAGTTCAGAGTTTTTAAGTACCTGTTCTAATTGAGAATGTAAGTCAATTTCTTTAGTCGTGGAACCAGAAGGAAAACTCAATTGAACAGTAAGTTGATTGTTTCGTAGAGCATCTTTAAGTGAAAAATCATAATAGCCACCTAGCGCTTTAGAATGTCCCCTCTCATAAGTATAGAGCGTCGTGTATGGTACAGGTTCTATCTGAACAATAATATTTTTTAAATCTTTCTCGGTACTTAAAGCTTTAGAGATATCATTGATAAATTTTTGATTTCTAGGGTTGATTTTAATAGACTTTTTAACAAAGTCGTCCCCATATTCTCTTTCATCAGGTAAAATCTTATATTCACTATTTTGGCGATTAAAATCTGAGTCGCTTTCTGTTGGGCTGGCAATGTAAGGATAGAGTAAATCTTGAATATGGAGAGGAAGTTGAGTCTTTACATGTTCTTTTTTTGTTATTAATGGTCTCTTGATAATCAATATGGAAAATCAGGTAATGTTTAACCTCATCTTCTTTATTCATACGATAAGTAATTTTATCTGCCCATCCGATACCAGTTATTTGTACCTTTCCTTGAAATCCACGAGTTTTATAAAACCCTTTAATATTTTCTTGAGCATTGTAATAGAAAAAGATAGCAATCATGGTCAATAATAAAATCAAGGGCATAGTAATTTTAAGGTATTTGGAGCTATTTTTTACCATATTAGTTATGACTCTCCTTAACTAGTAGGTTGTAATCTTTTTGACTTTTAACTTCCTCGAGGTGTCCAGTCGTTGTATCAGTACTTGTAAAATACCAATAGATATCCTCCTTATCTGGTGTTAACTCTTTTTGGAGTTTAATGGCATCATCCAAATTAAGTGAATCAGTTGTTACGATAATTAGGCTAAATCTTTTTTTGAGCGATTGGTCACTGTATTCGTTATCGTCTTGATCTTTGTAATCAGCAAAATTTCTTTCTTTGGTCCAGATAAGGGGCATGGAGTTGATAGTGAGGGGATCATCTTTATGACCTACAGAAAAATTATCCTTTGAAAGGAGATAGCGATAAGGTTTATCAAATCCGTAGTATTGACTGACTTTTGCTGGTTTGGTTTTAGTTGCCTTATGGGTGCGTAAATTGACATAGAATACTTTTTCGTTGTCATAGGATGAAAATTTCACAAACTCATCCCTACCATCGGAGTACATGGTATTATCCATGGAACCGGGATCATCGTATCCTAGTTTTTTAGCAAGGTCTAGTACATCAATAGTGTGTCCTTTTCCAGTATCTTTACCAAGCTGATAATAGTGGATAATATCATAATTTTTAGGGTCCTTCTTGTGTTTAGATGCTTTATACCTAGATTCTTGGAAGGCTAGATAGGTGCGACCGACGGCTAATTGACTTCTCTCCAGTGCTTTTTCATTTCCAAACTTAACACCTAAAACGTTAAAGTTTCCAATTTTGACGTTTTGAAAGGATGTTACAGTAACTTTTTTGTTAGTAAAGTCGTAAAGTCTATCGTCTAAGGAATAAGCGGCTTGAAGTCTATAACCATAGCGAACGAATGTACCTGTAAGTAGAATGGTTATAAAAATAAGGAGATAAACATGCCACATACGCCATCTAAATGTTTCTATTTTTGTCATAGGAAATCCTCTTTGAGTAATAGAAAAACCATGAAAATCTTATTTTCATGGTTTTTAATTCTATTATTTTACCTCAGTGAGCGTAATGTATGGTTTAGTAATATTCATGATTGACAGAAACGTTGATTTTATGGGCTTTTTAACTTTTCAATTGTTGATGAACTTGGGTGATTTTGACCTTGCTTTAGTTTTAATCAGATAAAAATCAGATAAAATCCTACTCATTATATCCCTGAGCATAGTAAGGAATATACTGCATGAATTTGTTCCCTGCATTTTCATCATATGGTTTAACTTTTCCGCTTTTGACTGCCGAAGAGATAATTTTTGTAGCTAATGCTGATTGCTTTGAAGTCAACCCAAAGCGGTCACGAACTGTTTTATTCGTCATGTAGTCATTTTCTACATACAGAATAGATGCATGATAGAATATTGCATTAACTCTTTCTTTATCGTTCATCTCGCTAATATTTTTTCTCTTGAAAATAGTAACGGAAGTATTATCCCCCTTGGCTGAAATGTCGGGTGCAGGAAGATTCTCACTTTCTAGAGTAATGATGATTTTATCAATTCCACTGCCACGAGATTCAACAAGGTGCATTTTTCGAAAAAGATTTGCTAAATCTTCATTACGAGAAATAGGCGGGAGGTCAAGTAATCTATCGGGTTCATTGATAGGAACACCAGGATTTGTAAACTCTATACGATTATCGTAAATTTCAATCATCGGATTCGTCCCAGATATAGAAAAGTCTTGGTGTACTATTTGATTAGCAACAATCTCTCTAATTACGATATCAGGATAGTCTGTTCTCTCAATTCTTTGGCCATTTTTATCATAAATTTCAGTAGTTAAAGGGAGTCTCATTCTAATATAATTAAGTAATCCCTCAAAACCGACAGCAACACCTTTTCCTGCGGTGATATCTTCTTTGGCATAGAACTTATTGTTTCCGTCGTAGCGGATAACTCTTATGGCATGTGACTTTAGTTTTTCAAAATTAGAGAGATTCTTAGCAAATGTATAGGCTCCCATGTTGGTTATATTGAAGCCACTACCTGATTGTTCAATAATGTTATCGTCAATCATGTGTTGCAATAATTCATCGTAGCTAGATTCAGGAGGATAATTTAACATTTTTCTGTATGTTTCGCAGTCTAGAAGTGAAATTAAATCATCGGTAGAGCAGTTGGTTAGTGCAAATTCTTTTTCAAAAGTACGTGCTTCAAAAGATTTCCACAATAATCGTTCCTTCTCTGGAAATTCAGCCAGATTTTTTAATGATGAGCCACTACGAATATATCTAGTCCCCTTAAAAGCAACGGGTCTTCCAACAGTCATATGAATAATCAAGGCAACAACTTTTAAACTTTCGACCTCAAATTCTTGAAATTGAATTGAAATTCTAGGGTCTAAGTTTCTCTCTAACCAAGATATTAGAGGCTCACCTCCATTTATTTTTTCTTCATATGGGAAAAAGTTAGTACCTATTATTTTTTTTTCATCAGAAATACCCCAAATAAGATAAGAAAATTGTTTGTTGAGCATTGCAGATGAATTAGCCAAAGCTGATATATATTTACCTAACTTTTCAGGTTCAATCTTATTACTTTTAAATTCTAGCAATTCAGATTCATCAAGTCTCATTAATTCTTGTAATTTTAACTCGTCCATCTTTATTTTCCATCTTTCTTCTTTTTAGAAGATTTAACTTCTCTAAACACTGTCAAATCAACTCTTTGCTTATTTTCCAAATTAAATCCAATAGCTGATGTTATCTATTTCTCCGCCCAGTCAGTCCAATCATCAAAGGTTGTATTATGGTAAAGTTCTATCAGTCGAGGTCTGATAGATTGGATAATATCGACTAATTCATGACCTTCATAAAATTGTGAAAAAGGCATACCAACTGTTGCTTGGGATATATCTGAAAGTAGCTGTCTTGTTGTTTGGCTATCCGCAAGTGTATTTATCAGAAAACCAAGTAAGTAATTGGAATCATAGCTAACTTCTACGCCTACTTGAGGTGAATCTTTAAGTAGGCGTTCATAGCCTTTTTTAACTTCTTGTTTGATTTTATCTTTGGTAAGATTTTCTAGATTTCCGATAAAATCATATGAAGTATAGATTTGATTGGCAAAGTAATCAGAAAGTTCTTTGACTTTAGTATCATCAAGTCCCCTTTGCTGACTTAGAAAGTTCTGAGCTTCCTGTCTAATTGAATTTTTTAGCGTGTCATAGAGCATTTCAAAGAAGATGTCGTCTAAGTAGCCTTCACTTGGGTAACCAAAATCATTTTCCCAGTCAGGATTTTCAAATGTTCCAATGCTTACCCCTCCGTTAGTTGTGACTGATTGTATTGGATCTGTTTTAATCCTAAAAAGCTCATCTTTTATCTTTAATGGGGTTTCAGGATATTCGTCTAGAAATTTACCATAACCGAGTTTTCTAAGATAAAGTTCAATGTATTCTTCTAATTCTCCATAGTAAAACCAACCTACAGGTTTCCCATAGATTTTTGACACTTTCTCTAAAACTTCAAGAGGAGCTAAGTTATCCCCTCTAACATATGCATTAATGGTTGATTTTTTGAGTCCTAGACGATTTCCAAAATCTGTAAAGGATAAATTCAATTCATCCTTGACTTGTCTAAGTCTTCGCCCCACAGACTTTTTATCAGGTTTAAGTATTTCAAACATAAGTTACCTCTTAGACCATTATAACACAGGAGTTTATAAAATCGTACATTTTTTGGAGATAACACTTGACATCGTGTATGATATCGTATATAATTATTGGCGAGCATTAGGATTGCTCAAAAAATTTTACACCATTCGTACATAAAAACGTATATGTTCGATAGAAAGGAGCTAACCTAACAATCAAAAAAGAAAGGAAGGTACAAAAAATCCTTGAACAACCTAGTACATCGTTCAAGGACAGTAAATCTAATTATTGTAATTATACCATCTATTTCGGATAAATGCTAGTTATCCAAAATCAGAAAAGGGGGTAATTATGAATTTAACAGGTATGGGACTACAAATAATAGAGTGGGTAGTCTACTTACAAGAGACAAAAGAGATAGTCTTAATAAAACCAGAGTATTGTAATGATTTGGATGCCAGATAACTCTATCACCTTATCAAGGGTACGGGATCTGAGCGATTAATTGAATCTAGAGCTTTGCAGATTGCGACTGACTTTCTCAATCAGAAAACACAGGTAAGCTAATGAATGAATACGATTATCAAGAAGTTGTGGACAGGGTTGACGGTCTTAACTCAGTTTCAACACTGAAAAAGTGGCGATTAAAAATTGAAAGCCTGACCGATACTCAATTTAAAGAAAGTAGGGTGAGAACGGGTCGAAACTCATATTCTAAAGTTTATCTTTTTACAGAAGATGACCTAAACCATTTTCAAGCGATTGCTGATAAGAAGTCTTCGTTGGGGCTAGAAAGTGCAATTCTAAGCGCTTATGGGTTTTCTAAAGAAAATGATTCTCAAAAGCCTATTAGAGAACTTGTTGATGAGCTAGAGGTCTCCTTTAAGGAAATCCAAGAAGATTATCGAAGGAACCTAGCAAAGTTGAAACAGGAGTTAGAAGTGCTTCTGGCTAGAATCCAGACCTTGGAGAAAGAGACGGAAGAGAAATCATCTAAGAGACTTGGATTCTTTCATCGATGAAGACGGTTCGCCACCCCACCGCTGGGCGAGTGGTCAACACGGTAGCCCAGAGCAGGTGGGGAAGGTGGCAAACGGCTGAACTCGATTTGACATTTGCACCCCAGCCCCTATTAGGGGGTGCACACATACATGAAATGTGGTCAAATCCCTTGATACGCAAGGAATTTGGTGATTTGAAGCAAAATTCACGAAAGAACCTTTATAAAGCCCATGATATCAATGGTTTACGACAGATTTCATGTAGGCGTAGTTTTTATGAACAGGAGAAAAATACATGACAAAATTTAACTTAACAGACGAAACTGTAAAAGTAGGCGATTTGAAATTGGATAAATCACAATTTGACATTCCAAAGAAAGTGACTATCCTTTCTTCACGGGTTGCTCCAGTCTATAAAAATATCAATGGCGAAAGCATTGCGACAGATGAAGTGGCTAAAATTACTTGTTCTGTACAAGATACAGACAAAATTCAGGCCTTGAAAGACTTGGGTTATTCCCCTGATGACCTTAAGAGCATTCGTTTGGAGATTGTAGATAATCTTGACAAGTTAGTTAAATCCGTTGAGAAGGATGAGCTGAATTCTCTCGTAGTAGAACTTGTAAATCCAGAAGTCCACCTTGGTTGGCGAGCTAACAGTAATGGTGGTGGAAATTGGGGTGGCTTAAAGCTAGTGGCAACCGATATTAAATTTATTGGAGCCTAAACATGGATAACTCAGTGATGTTAGACTATTTAGCTGTAACGATTAAAGGCTTAGCCCCAGATGATGTCATTGAGAAAATCCTCATTCTTCCTAAAGACAAGTTTGTCCTCAATGAATGGGGTATAAACAAGTACCAACGGCATTATGCCTTCTCAGAGATAAAGGTTTATTTCAATAAGGATTGGGAATCGAAAATGGGGGTCTTTATCGAACTGAGAGGGCAGGGGTGCCGTCAATATGAAGAATACATGGAAAGCAATGTCAATAATTGGGTAACATTAATGAAGCGTATTTCTGAATATCATAGTAACGTCACAAGGCTAGATATCGCCAATGATATCTTTGACGACAGCCTATCCGTCCCACTTATTTACAGTTACTGTAAAAGGCAACTCTGCATATCAACTGCTAAAACCTTTGATTACCATGAAAAGAGTATTCTTGAAAATGGTGAAAAGGTTGGTGAGATGGTAACGCTTGGTGTTAGAGGTACTCAGCAATGGTGTATCTATAACAAGCTGTTAGAGAAAAAACTAGACAAAGATTTACCAGAAACGCCATCATCATGGACAAGAGCAGAGCTTAGATGTTGGCAAGAAAAGGCAAATTTATTAGCTAAACAGATAAAAGATGGGCGACCGCTCAAAGAGATTTACTTTGAGGCAATTAACGGACATTATCGTTTTGTCAGTCCGAGAGACAAGGATTCTAACCGTTGGCGAAGAAAAAATGTAAAGTGGTGGAATGACTACCTAGAGACAAAAGAAAAGACTGTCTTGAGTGTTAAGCGAACGAAGCCAACTCTAAAACAGTCTGAGCTATGGACAGAAAAACAAGTCTCACGAACACTCGGGAAACTCTATGTGGCAAAAGCAGAATCACATGGACAAGAAAAGGCAGATAATTATATTCAGCACCTACTTGAGCTTGGTATATCTAAGCTAACGAAAGTAGACGAAACAGACATTCAGCAGTACAAACAAGAGCAATTAAGCTCAGCCTATTGGGGCATAAGAAAAGACGACTTGTAAAACGCTACAATCCGCCTTTCTAAAAATAACTATCTTGACTATAACTAGAATAGAAGGAGAATTCAATGGCAATATTAAAAACAGAACATGATTTTGACTTGACCCGTAACTGGTACCGAAAATCCGTCTTTTTAGATGAACTCTGGCATGGCATGACAGTTGCAACACTTAATAGCTATATTCGTCAGATGAAAGACAGTCCATACGCCTTCGGCATCAAAGGAACGCATGGCAACGTCTTTATCCACTCGGAAGTCTTTGTAGTATGGTTTGACTACAAAATTACTAACCAGTATGTTGCAAAGATAGTGTAGGGGGTACCTATGAGAGATAATGGTTCAAGAGTACTCATCATCAGTTCTTGGCGACCAGACCCTAATAAGGCGGGTAACGTCTTAGTGAAATTCGCTATGCGATTTACCCACCCTATTACTAAAAAATCTCACAAGAAATACCTTTCTACAGGTGCTAGTAAAGGGTGGTTTACTACTAAGGCAAGACCAAGTAAGAAAACATCATCTGGGAAAGAGCGTCTCTTGGTCAGTGATATAAAAAACTCGCAACTGATTACACAGGTCACGCAAGAACTAAATAAGTTAGTTGATGACTATATTGCTGAGGTAACAGGCGTAACACCCAAGAAAGCAAAGAGGATTTTAACCCTAGAAGAAATCGCCAAGCCCTTTGATGAAGATGGAAATCTTTATGGTAAAGCCTTTAGAGCATGGCATGAGAGGGTCAAGCCAGCCAATAATACCCTTAAAACAAGAGTTACTATCTACAACCGTTATATTGAGCCTAACTTTGATACAAGAATATCTATCACAAAATTTGCCTCTATGACAGATGAAATTCAAAATCTTATCAATGTTTCTTCTATGCACATGGCAAGAAACCTGCATATCTACCTTAAGATGATTTTTGACTGGTCAGTGGAAAATGGACAAATTACTCTTACACAAGACCCGATTACTAATAACAAGGTTAAAAGGCGAGTTCTGACAAAGAGTGAGGAGCAGAATAAGAAACGTGAAGACATTGCGGAAAAATACTTAGAAGCAAGCGAAGTTAACTATGTTCTCCGCCTGATAGAAAGCTGGACAGATAGGTCTGATAATCAACTTATTGCAGACGTGTTGAGAATGATTTTCCTAACAGGCATGAGACCAAGTGAGGTTTTGGGTTTGAATGAAGATATGCTTGATTTTGAGGGAAAGTGGATAAAGGTTCATTGGCAGAGGGCAAGTAAAAATAAATCAGATGAGGTTATGGAAGCTCTTAATCTTGATGAAAAGGAACGTTACCGAGCAGACCTTAAGACTAAGGAAAGTGTCCGTACGATTCCAATGAGTTCTGAGGTAGAGAAAATCTTGCGACACTACATTGACAGAAATAAGTTTCAAGCTCAATTCAATCCGACTTACCAAGACTTGGGCTATCTCTTTACTAGAACCTATATCAGGGCAGGTAATAGGCAAGGTTCTCCGCTTTATCACAACGAGCTATCACAATTCCTGAGAGGTGGTTCTAGTCAGTCAGTAAAGTATAATAAGAAGGCAGGTAAGTCCTATAAGGATATTGATAATTTCCTAGACTTTGGGAGACCGATTCATGTCATTCCTCATATGTTTCGTCATAGCTTTATTTCCATTATGGCAAGTGAAGGCATTGATCTCCCAACCATTCGAGAATTTGTCGGACACTCGGAGGATTCTAAGGAGATTGAACGTGTCTATCTCCACGTGATTAAGAAACAAAAAGACACCATGAGAGGAGCGGTTGAAAAGCTAGAGAAGTTGATTGAGTAACAAAAGTTAAACTTTAATCAGATAAAAACTAGATGAAATAGAATTTTGAACATTAGAAAAAAGCCTAGAAACATGCGTTTCATAGGCTTCTTTCTTAAAATGTTTGTTTCTTAATATGGCTTACTTTAGTGATGAAAGTCAAAAGAAAGAGTAGTGTAGATAGGATGATAGCTGGAAGGAAAAGACCTGTCCAATTAGTCATTCCCATTTTCAACAATCTGAGTGAATGGTTCATCAGACCAATCATTGCAAGGTTAATCACTAGGGAAATAAAGAACGCTAGTCCCGTTATAATAAGACTTTCCCAAAGTTTTGTATGCAACAGTTGAGCAGGGGAAACTCCTAATGTGGCTAACTGTTCCTGCTCTTTGGCCTCCTGGCGGACAGACAATAATGTCATGGAGACTACGTTTGCTAATATTAATAGTACAGGAGCTAGGAAAAAGGCAATAAAGGAAACTAATAATTCTAATTCACCGTCTTCTTGAAAGAAAGAAAAGATATTTTGCGAGAGTAGTTGAAAACTCCCAACCAATGTAATTCCAGCAACAACCGAAGCATTAATGGCTTTAAGGTAAGATTTTTGACTTAAAATTTGCCATTTTGCAAGGATTGGGGCATACCTGTGGCTAAGTAGTACGGGTGATAAAAGTTTGATAATACCAATTTGAAGATAGGGAGATAGAGCATAGATAGCAAAAACATTGACTAGCATGAGATAAAGCAAGGAACCAGTACCCAATAGTGGTTCTGAATGATAAAACATAAATAAAAGGGAAGCATATAGGGCAACTAAAATAGCCCATGGGACTGCTTTCTTAACAATTATCCAAAATTTAAAAGTTTTTCGTTCGACTTTCTGTTTAAGGAGTTTACTGGTATAGAAGTACCCACTAACAAAAGCGAGACTTGAAATTAAAGCTACGGTAGCAAGCAGTGCCAACGGTTGAGAACCAAAGTTTAAATCTGGCATCATACCTTTGCCAAAATACTTCTGTAAATAATAATAGTAGTAACGGCTTATCGGTGTTGCAATGAGAGCACCAGGTATACTGGAAATAAATGCCATTAAACTAATTTGTCCAGCAACTAAAATTGACAACTGCCAGCGGTTAGCACCTAAAATTTCCCAAAGTTGATAATCCGATTTGAAATAATTTAAAAGACTAGCAATGAGACTGGAAATAATAAGAAAAAGAGTTAGCCCGCCAAAGAAAATGGGCATAAGGAATACTGGGCTTGGGTCTGTTTGAACACTGAGTAGTACGTCCTTGTTTGCTATAATATTAAAGTCGCCTGAAAGGGATATCCCTGAAATGAGACTTGCCATAAAAAAGACAGGTACAGTTGCGGTCCATTCTTTCCAACTATATCTCCATTGGTAATAAATGAGTTTTAACATGATTTATCTCTCCCTTACATCAGTCTCTATACCTAAAGCCTTAGTTAATTCTTCAGACTTAGGTTTTATAATTTCTTGGGAAATCAAACCATCCTTAAGGATGAGTGCTCGGTCAGTTTTTGAAGCTAGCTCAATATCGTGAGTAACCATGAGGATACATTTCCCCTGATTAGCTAGTGTTCTTAAAATATCAAAAACAATTTGACGAGAGGTACTATCAAGCGCACCAGTAGGCTCATCTGCAAAAATAATCTGACTATCTGCTAAAATAGCTCGTGCAATAGCTATTTTTTGTTGTTCACCACCAGATAAGGTTGAAGGGAAGGCTTTGCTATCTGCCTTGAATTGCAATTTTTCCAGTAATTCAAGTATCTCTTGGTTGTTGACCTTTTTGCCTGATAATCTTAAAGGTAAGGCGATATTTTCAATAATAGGTAGTGCAGGTACCAAATTATAGGATTGGAAGATAAACGCTAAGGACTCACGTCTTAGTTTAGCAAGTTTATTAGGACTAGTTTGATAGGGATCTAAACCTTGAATCTCAACCTTTCCTTGACTTGGTTGCAATAGACCTGACATACATTTTAATAGTGTTGATTTTCCAGAACCACTGACACCTAATATAGATATAAATTCACCATAGTTAGCTGATAAACTGAGACCGTTTAAAATCTGAACAGTCTTACCCTTGCTTAATTCAAACGACTTAGCAAGGTTTGTTACTTCGATTGCCTGTGTTTTCATAGTCATTCTCCTATAAGTTGACTTTTTTCTATTGTATCATTTTTAATAAGCTGTTGTAAGTGAATAAATAATAGTTTGGTAAATAAAAGTTAGAAATAATTCAATCAGACAAAAATCAGACAAAACCGCAATTTAAGCACGAAAAAAGCCTAGAAACATGAGTTTCATAGGCTTTTCTTATCTTAATTATTTTACCTCAGTAAGGGTTAAGTAATCGGCTAATAAACATTGTTATATCAAGGTTTATTGCACTTCCAGAGGAAAAGGTAGTGATAAAGGTAGTTATGGAATCAACTAGCAAGTTCTTCCATCTTATTTAGGAAAATATCTACAGCTTCAAACTTCTTGTTTGGTGCTAATTCAGCGTAGATATCCATTGTTGTTGTGATGGATTTATGCCCCATTCTATGTTGCAATTCTTTCCAATTCATACCGGCGTTTAACATCATGGATGCGTGTGTGTGACGGAAGAGGTGAAAGCCGTAGTCAGGTAACCCTAGCGAGGATAAGCGTTTTTTTAGAGTTGCACGTTCATTCCTGTCACACATGTAATTTCCATATATGGTTGGGAAAATGAGTTTGGATTGAGGTAGACTGTGTTTTTCAAAATAAGCAGTCATTTCATTGTGAAACTCTTTGAGAGTTGCCATTATTATAGGTGGTACGGCAACTTTACGATATCCAGAATCAGTTTTAGGTGCCTGCTTACAAATCATTTCACCTTTGATACCTAACCTTTTGTTAGCACTTTTCCACATTAGTGTTTTACTAACAAGGATTTCATTGGTTTCAAAATCTAGGTCAGAAATTTCTAGTGCGAGTAACTCGTTGATTCTTAAAGCAGATGCTAGTAACGTGTTACATATGACTTTAAACCGTCTATTTGCCCGTGTATTTGGTAAGGTTTCAAGATAGGATAGCCAGTATTTGAGGTCCTCATCATGTAGTACCATGACACGCTCTTTTCTTGATTTAGGCTTTGGTGGGATTTTTATTGCTTTAGCTGGGTTAGTAGTTAAACCACAGTTTGTAATTCCAAAGTCAAAAATATCACTGACTTTGTGAGCTATTGCTCCAAAATCTTTTGCACTCCCTTTAGGTGCACGTGTTACACCTGAATCAACTGCTTTCTTTGCTTTTCTAGCTAGATTGTTAATCCAAAGTTGAATATCAGAAGGTTCAATCTGGTCAGGTTTATACTCTCCAAAGTGGGGAATGATGTAGGTGTCAAGATAACCTCGGACTCGGTTGATGGTGTTTTGAGAGCTGACCCACGTTTTGAAGTTGCTAAACCAGACTTCAGCTAGACTTTCAAAGTTGTCTATTTGAATAGTCTCTTTTACAGTGGAGCCAGATTTCTCAAACTGAATCTTCGCTTCAACAATCTTTCGATCCAGAGCTTTTAGCGTTCTAGCTGTGATTGATTTTGTGATTCGTTTTCCAGTTTTTACGTCTGTTCCTATGTAGACTCCTTTAATGGAGTAGCTCACATCACCGTTTTGTTTGGTTGTCTTTACAATCTTTTTGTTGTTGTGTTCAATAATCTCTTTCATAGTGCCTTTCGTATTCGGACAATCAAAAGGCTAGAATAGACCCCTCACATTCTTTATTTGATAGTTCTATTCTAGCACATTTTAGATTTAGGAAGTTAAATAATCAATCACGTCATCCATCTTATAATAGACGGTACGTGTGTTTTCAATCGGAGGTTCTAACCTCTTAAGACCAGTTTTTTCCCAAGACTTGAGAGTATTAGGAGATATCTTAAGGATGGAGAGTAGCTCCTTTTGAGTCACAATGCCAGCCGTCCGTAGATATTCTTGCTGGTGCTGCATGAGACTGAGCAGACAGTTTAATAACTGTTCAATCTGATTTAATGTTTCGAGTGTGTTAGTCTTCATAGTTGTTTTCCTCTTTTCTAGGTCTAGAGTGTCTACGTGAATCAAGATACTTTGCAAAAAAGTAGGTCTTATCCATGATGAGCCCTAATAGTCTAGGGTTCTCAAGTCGTGCATATCTGACAAGGTTGTTAAACTCTAAGAAATTGTACTCTTCGATGATATCAATGACGGTTGATAGGAATTCGTCCTTATTATTACTGATGAGAAATTTCTCAAGGTCAAAGCCACAACCAGATTCGATATCCTCAATGTTGTAAAGGGCTTTGTCAGGGTTTTCAGCGTGAATGAAGTAGTCATACATTCCCTTTGGAGACATGACAACTTCCACGTGAGCAGGAGTGTTTAGACTTTCTGTCAGCATATCGGAGACTTGAGAGTAGCTTTTGAGAGAATCGAAGAAGAGAGCACCGTGCTTGTGGGCTTTCTTAAATTCACCGGTCTCCTTGTTCACGTCCTTATCATGCCATGGACTGAGAACAAAGGGGATGTGTAATTCCTCAAGGACTTCGATATAGTTTTCAGGTGCACTTTCCCTATAGAGCAGGAAAGCCCATTTGCTAGAACGCTTTTCTTTTTTCAATCTGTTTTACCTCTTTTCGTGATTAATGATTATTGATTGTAATGGGGGTCGTAGTAACCCCATTACAATCAATCCGAGTTATGTAAGAAACGTCAGGGCATGTGGCCTTCACTTCGTGAGCCATGCCCTAACGTTTCCCTCTTTACTTACCGACGAGTGGCTTTGAACACGAGTACATTTCCTTCTCTGCTAGGAAATGAAAAGATATACTCGGGATTCATGGAAGCTAATTCTTCTTTGATGTCCTCGTTCATATCTTTCAGTATCTTTTGTGATTGTCGAGTCTTCGGATATTTTATGATGACCGTTACACTGTTCTTGCGTATGTCTACAACTGTTTTTGACATCGAACGATTGAAGGTTACCAGAACAGGGTTGTACCTTTTGCTTGATTGTCGGTTATCGCTCGTATCGATGTACTCAGAACTTTCATCTTGCCTAAGAAACCGCTTCATGTGAACTGTTTGACAGATGGAGTTTAGATAGTTCGGGACTGAGTCGTTTTTGTGTCGCTCGATGATATTCGTGCTGACAAGCGTTATAAATACAGTCATTGGAACGCAAGTTGCAAATGCTATACAGATAGCAAGCACCTGAAGAAGATTTTTCAACCATAGAGAAAGTTGTTCGAAAAATGATGCATAGGAGACAGTAATAGAATGGCTAGCAAATGCTAATAGGAGAGACAATACAATACCGGCTAAAGCGAGGATAGCAGAGTGGAGGGTTAAGCTCAGCGTTGTTTGATAGTAGTTTTTATTCATCATACAATTCCTTTCGTCGTGTAATAGGTTGGGCATAACAGTGGCAGTACCTGATAAGGGTGCTCATTGTCGATAATTTGAATAAGCCCCGTGCCTTTACCAATGGGGATAACAATTCCTTCTGGGTCCAAATCTGGAAATAGGAACTGAGTGGTCTTCTTATTGATATTCCCAATTTGTATGAGAACATTTAGTTGTTCTCGTACAGAGACGGGGATGGTTTGGTGGTCAAAACGTTGACTAACTAGTAAAAGGTGCACCCTTGTGGCCCGTCCAAGCAAAGCAATCTGTGATAGTAAGGAGAAAAAGGACTCTTTAATCGTCTTGTTGACTCCTTCAGAAAGAGCCAAAACTTCATCTATTACGATGGTCATATGGCTGAATTGATGGTCTGGATTCATATAGAGAATCTCTTGTCGTTGCTGAATCAACGTAAGGCAAGAACTAAGCTTCTCATTGATTTCAGATACAAAGTCTGACTTTGAACGATTCTTTTCAGGATGGATGACTGGAATCCTATTTTCTCTAGCCCACCGAGATGGGGTATCGAATTTAGGGTCCACAATAATCAGGTCTGAGAAGTTCTTCAAAAGACTAAGGAAGTAAGTCAGAGTAAAGGATTTACCAGAGCCACTATTCCCAGCAATGGCGAATGAAGTGACTTTGTTATAGTCAAGTGACAGATTCTTCATGATTGGAATGATGTGTTCCTTTTGGTTCTTTGAAAACCGTTCCAAGTCAGGAATAATGAGACGTTCTGATACCCCTTTCTTCCAAGGGAAGAAGAGTCCACGCTGAACATGGATATCATCTGTATCAAGTGCCATGAAGTAAGCAGAGTTTTGCTTTAGGAGTGTAAAGCGAGGGTACAGTGATGCGTTAGCAATCAAAAAGATTTTCTGGTATAGTTCATCATCGATGATGTAACCTGCTGGCAAACGGGGAACAAAGAGAAAGCCATCAGCTTCAATTTTTATATCAAAACTGTTTGTATAGCTGGTTTCTCCTTGCATGAGAGCTCCAAGCCCCATGTTGAGGCTTTGGAGCAGGAATTGAGAAAGTTCCTTTGTAGTCATCATTTGACCTCCTTGATGTCAGATGCTCGGAAATAGACGTTGTAGTTAACCTCGCAGGCTTCAAGTCCTTCAAGCTCAACCATTGTCATATAATTTGGAAGCTCAACCTCAGATGTAAACTTAACCTGAAATGGAGGAAGCCCCTCTTGAGAGAACCACGTCTTGTAGGCAATGATTTCACCAGTAGGTTTTCCATCCTCAAATTTAATTTGAGGTTCTAGTTCTGTGCTGAGGCTGTAAAGAGCCTTTTTGTTGTTGATGTACTGCTGTGCAGTGGTAGCTGAGTAACCGCCTTTTCTTTTGTTTGTCTTCATAAGTTGTTTTTCCTTTCTTCTTTAAAGATTGGTAAGTTAGGTATGCTCGATTTCTTCGCTCAGTTATAGTCTTGAGAAGACTTTTTAGTAGAGCATGTTAATCACCTCCTATCTATAAGGAGAAAAAAAGCAGGAAATTGGTAGTTCCTGCTAATTATTTTTTTCAAAGTAGTCTGCCAGTTCATCTTTTAAGAGTTGTAGGGCCCTTTGATAATGGGTTTGGACAGTCTTATGGCTTTTGAACCTGGTTTCTTTGGTGAGCTGTAGAGCAGATTTGCCTTCACAAACGATTCCTATAACAATGATGTAATCATCCTTCTCAAGTTTTTGAAGTGCTCTATCAATGACTTCTTTCTCTTCCTCTTTTAAGAGAGCTTCTATTGGATTGTCGCAGTTATCAGCGATAAGTTCGACGAGTTCGGTTTCACGCCCCTCAGTGGAAACGATGTGATTTAAACTTGACAGTTGAACCTCACGGTCTTTCCTATAGAGATTCTCCATAGACTGGTCAAGTAGGCGTAATACCTCATCCCAGTCTTCGTTCGAAGCAGCAATAGCGATTTTTTCATCGCGACGACGTTCAACCTTTGAAGGTTGTTTTTTTAGTGTAACCATATGATGGTCTCCTTTCAGTCCTTTTGTTGGACGGAAAGAAACTGTTATGAGCCACACTGGATACCGAAGGAGTACAAAAAGGCACACCAAATAAACGGATAAACAGATGTATGCAGAACTAGACTTTTATTGTCTGAGTTTTCATACGTGTTTCAATCCGTCCGTTTGGTGCACCATTAGGACTAAATCTTATACTTTATACTTCGATTATAACCGCAACATGACACGGAATTTAAAGGGGCAAATTATGTAAATAAATTGTTCTATTCCTTGATATTTGTTATTGTATTCTAGGAGGATTACATTATGAGAACCAGATTTATTTATTTGAAGAAGTTTTTCTATTTGTATGCTCAGAAACGCTTTAATACAAATAGAGCTTTGATTGTTGAAGCGAGTAATAAAAATTATGAGAACGCCACTTCAATATTAACGAAAGAAGAAAGAAGAAATTTGAAAAGTGATAGAGTGAGATTGACTAATAAGGACATATCTGAGACTAATTTCAATATGATATCTAATATTAAACATCTGAAAATAACGAAGAATAATAAAAGTTTCATACCTACACGTGTAGCAGTGGATATCGCTAATGCGTTTATACTTGAAAATCAAGATTATTTAGATGACGAGCAAAAGGTACCTAGCAAAGTGTATAATAAAGTTGAAGAGGTTTTCTGGGGAAATTATGCAGAAATGAAGAGTCTGGAAAATGTATTTTCATTTTGCTTACTTAACGATATGTACAATGATATGTATTTTTCTATAGTCGAAGATAAACTGTTACATGATGTCATGGTTTCGTATATACCATATGCTTATAATAAAGCTTTAGATGAGTTAGTATCAGAAGCAGTGTCTTTTATTGAAGAGGATTCTGGGGAGGAAGTTTATCCAGATTATCCAGAGTATGATTTTAAAAAATTTGAAATGAGTAAAAAAGACGCTTTACTTCTTCTTATTAGTAGGAGTAAAGCGCATGGTTTTAATTTTATGGAATTGTTCTATCAATTCATTGATAACAACGATACAGGATTATACTGGTCAACTAAAAAATCTGCTTGCCAATACCAAACTAAGGAACGGGAAAAAAAATCGGGGAAAACATTTGAGAGGTTTGATAAGGTAATGGACGAATTTTTGGAGACTATTATAAAACCTAAATTAGTGATGTTTAAAGTAGCAGAGAATGATTTTGGTTATAGAATTTATAATATAGTTTTAACGGACTATTCTGTTAGATCAGCCAAATATAATGATGATTATCAAGTTGATACAGGAAGTAAGGCTTTGGTTAATTTAAGAGGAGTTAGTGATGATGGGAAGTCAGTTGATGTTCCAACGTATCTGTCAGTAACTGATATATCACCTAAATATAAAAATCGTGAGGAAATAATTAAAATAAGTGAGAGTTATATTTCATCATTGATAGAAATACAGAAGAAAGAATTCGAACAAGAGTTATCATTCCCTCGGGAATTAAGTAATTTTTTAGATCATGACTTTAACAAAGTTGAATTGTTTGAAAGTTAAGATTATGCTATATGAGTGTAAGTCTGTAATGGTATTTAACAAGAATGTTAACTAAAATATCCCACAAATTTTGATACAATTAAACTACATTATTAAAAAGGAAAATGAAATGGCGAAAAAAGAAGTGAATACGGACCTTTGGGTCCATGAGATGCTGAAAGAGGCAGAAATCAGAGATAAATTTTCTGCTCAAGGGAGCGATATTAGAGAAATTAATGAGGCATTAAAGAGTGCATCGAAAAAAGGGACTGGAAATGCTGGATTCCCAGAATATGTTGGAGTAGTCAAAGATTTCTTAATTCTGATTGAAGATAAATCCTCTGTAGATAAGCATATTCGATACACGGACGAAGGCATTATTGCTGACGATGTAAAATCTAATATAGATTATGCCGTGAATGGTGCTCTTTTTTATGCAAAACACCTTGTGGAGAAGGTGACTTATAAGAAAATTATCGCAATTGGCATTAGTGGTAGTGAAAAGAAGCACCGTATTACGCCAATTTTTGTCAATGAACGTGGAGAATACACGGAGCTTTCAGATATTGAAACCCTTATCTCCTTTAAGGAAAGTAATATTGACGAATATTATATCCGTGAGATTTTACAAGAAGATACCAATTCTGAAAAAGAAACAGCAGAGATTCTTAAGGATGCTGAAAAATTACACAACGACTTAAGAAACTACGGAAATATCGAAGAGAAGAATAAGCCATTAATTGTATCAGGAATCCTTTTGGCTTTACGTGAGATTGAACATCACAATTTTTCAATTGACAATCTAAATGGAGACCGTATCACCACGGATGGTCAGAAAGTTTATAAGGCTATCGAAGATAACTTAAGACGTGCTAATGTATCACCAGAAGTGAAAAAGGACAAGTTGTTGAGCCAATTCGCAGTCATTCGTGATACGACTAAATTAAACGAAGTAAATGAAACGCTGGGTAAGACTCCTATTAAATATTTTACTGAGTTTTTATATGATAGTATCTACCACAATATTCGTTATCAGAGTTCAGCCGAGGACTATCTGGGACGATTTTATGGGGAGTTTATGTCCTATTCTGGTGGAGATGGACAAAACTTAGGGATTGTTCTAACCCCTAAGCATATTACTGAGCTTTTCTGTGACCTCGTAGATATAAAACCGAATGATAAGGTACTAGACCCATGTTGTGGAACAGCAGGTTTTCTTATCGCTTCTATGCATAACATGTTGGAACAGACTGATGATGCATATGAGCAAGACCAGATTCGTAAACACCGTCTCTTTGGTATTGAAGAGCAGAGCTATATGTTTACCATTGCGACAACCAATATGATTTTACGTGGAGATGGAAAAAGTAACCTAGAGAATCAAGACTTCTTACGTCAAAACCCTAGTAAATTACAACTAGAGAAAAACTGTACTGTAGGTATGATGAATCCACCTTACTCGATGGGGTCAAAAGCCAATCCGAGTCTCTATGAAATTAACTTTACAGAACACCTTTTAAATTCTTTGGTTGAAGGTGGTAGAGCGATTGTTATTGTTCCTCAATCTTCTTTCACTGGTAAGACGAAAGAAGAAAAGGCTATCAAAAAGAATATTCTAAAACACCATACTTTAGAAGGGGTTATCACCTTAAACAAGAATACTTTCTATGGGGTGGGTACAAATCCTTGTATTGCAGTCTTTACGGCAGGAATTCCTCACAATCCAAATAAAGAATGTAAGTTTATTAATTTTGAAGATGATGGCTATGAAGTAGCTAAGCATATTGGGTTGATTGAAACTCCTTCTGCAATGGATAAGAAGCAACGTTTATTGGATGTCTGGTTTGACCGCATTGAAGCTGAAACAAAATTCTGCGTTAAGACGACAGTCGAAGCGAGTGACGAATGGTTGCACTCTTTCTATTATTTTAATGATGAAATTCCTACAGAAGAAGATTTTGCAAAGACTGTTGCGGACTATCTGACTTTTGAGGTCAATATGATTACCCATGGGCGTGGATATCTCTTTGGCGTTTCTGAGGAGGAAGAATATCCAGCTATTGAAGAAGATACCTCAACTTTAATGGTAGTAGAAGAAGGTGGTGACCTAGATGAGTAAACTGACTTTGGATAGTGTGGAGTGGAAAGAATTTAGGATAGAGGAGATTTTTGAAATAAAAAAAGTCCGGGGAAAAGCAATAGATAAGTTAGAAGTAGGGGAAACACCGTATATTTCAACTTCTGCAATTAATAACGGATTAATAAATTTTGTTAAATCTGATGAATCGAATATCAGTTCAAAAAATTGCATTTCTATTGACCCAATCGGGGGGAAAGCTTTCTATCATGGATATGATTTTGTTGGACGTGGATTTAGTGGAGCATCAATTAACACGTTATATAACGAGAGAATCAATGAATACACAGGTTTGTTTATAGTTAATTGTATTGAGAACACATCGAAGTTTAAAGCATCATATGGCTACTTATTTAATAGCAATAGATTAGCTAGAGGAGTAATACAACTTCCCGTTGCTGAGGAGAATGAACCCAACTGGCAATTTATGGAAGACTACATCAAGCAAGAGCGTAAAAAACAGGCGATACAAATTCGTAACTACTATGAACCGAAAATGCTGAAACTTGCTGGAGAATTGGCTGGACTTGAAGAAGTTGAGTGGAAAGAATTTTGGCTGGAAGATGTTTGTGAGATTCAGTCGGGAATTCGTTTAACTCAAAGTGATATGACTGAGGGAGACCGGCCTTTTATTGGTGCAACAGAGTTTAATAATGGAATCACTGCTTTTGTATCGAATACCAATAAGAGTCTTGATTCTAATGTACTGGGTGTCAACTATAATGGTAGCGTTGTAAAGAATTTTTATCATGAGTATGAATGTGTTTTTTCTGATGATGTAAAGCGGCTTAAGGTGAAAGATAATGCTTATCAAAATAAGTACGTCTACCTTTTCTTGAAGCAGGTTATTCTGCAACAAGAACGTAAATATGCTTATGGCTATAAATTCAATGCTAGTCGTATGAAACGTCAAAAGATTATGTTACCAGTTGGCCAAACTGGCGAGCCTAATTACTCCTATATGATAGACCAGATGAAATGGCTAGAGTTTAAAGAGATGTACACGCTTCTTTCAGCTATTAAGTAAACAAAAAAAGGAACCTCAATATGAGGCTCCTTTTTGCTTTTAATTGTCCGAATCAATATTCTTATTTCAAAAAAAGGTAGTGAAAAAGGTAGTGATTGGACTGATTTTTATTGCAATCTACTGAAATTTGAAATTTCAATAATCGCTTAAAATCAATGTTTTCACCGTCTACTGACGTGTAGTGAATCCTTATTTCACTTCAGTAAAGATTACGTGTTTACGCAATTTTGGTGAGTATTTTTTCAATTGAAGACGGTCTGGAGTGTTACGTTTGTTTTTTGAAGTAAGGTACAAGCGTTCACCAGATTCTTTGTGTTCAAGTGTAATATTTACGCGCATGGTATCTCCCTTCTATTATTTAGCTGCGTTAGCTTTAGCGATTTTACGTCCTTTGTAGTATCCTTTAAGTGATACACGGTGTGAACGTGAGTAATCTCCAGTTGTTTCGTCAAATTGTACTGATGGAGCAGTCAATTTGTAGTGTGTACGACGTTTGTTTTTCTTCGCTTTTGAAGTGTGACGTGCAGGTACTGCCATTTCTTTATTTCCTCCGAATTAATATTTATGTTCTTGATTTTAAATCAACTATAACAGAATAACATATCTTTTTTGTAAAGTAAAGTTACTTGACAAAAAACTTCTCAAGAAAATATATAGTTAAAAACTATATAATGTGATAGTAAATACATATTTCACAGCTATAACAGCAAGTGCTAGAATAGGCTTATTATTACATTAAATGAAAGAATAAAAAGGAGTAAATAACTATGAGTAAAGTTCATTATCATTTTGATCATGTTGGTTCTTACCTTCGTCCACAAGCTTTAAAAGAAGCACGTGAAAAATTTGCCAATGGTGAGATTTCGCAAGATGAATTGTTGAAAGTACAAGATGAATTGGTTAAGGAATTGGTTCATCATGAGGTAGAAAATGGTCTTCAAGTCGTTTCTGATGGTGAATTTGGTCGTTCTTGGTGGCACCTTGACTTCCTATGGAACCTAACTGGTTTTGAAGCTTACCAACAAGAGGATTCATATAAATTCCATGGAGCTAAGACACGTACAACTAACGTTCGTATCAATGGTAAAATTGCTGAAAATCCTAATCATCCTTTCTATCGTGACTTTGAATATCTTAAATCAGTGACTCCTGAAGGAATTACTCCAAAAGTAACTATTCCAAGTCCATCACTCATCATTAACCGTGACCACCGTAGTGATCTTTATGCTGATTACTATGATTCATGGACAGATTTCCTTGATGATTTGGCTAAAGCTTACCATGATACCATCCAACATTTCTACGATTTGGGTGCACGTTATGTACAATTGGATGATACGACTTGGGGTTATTTGATTCAACAGTTTGAGAATGAAAAAAATAATCCTGAGAAAACAGCTGAGTTGGCAAAAATTGCTGAGGATGATGTATACACTATCAATAAAGCTTTGGAAGGTCTTCCAGAAGATTTGACTTTGGCTACTCACATTTGTCGTGGGAACTTTAAGTCAACTTATCTTTTTGAAGGTGGCTATGATTCAGTCGCTAAATATCTTGGTCAATTGAACTATGATATCTTCTTCTTGGAATACGATGATGCGCGTTCAGGTAGCTTCGCACCACTTCCAACGATTTGGAATAACCGTGATCATGTTGAATTGGTACTTGGTGTGATTACTTCTAAGGATCCAGCTTTGGAAGATGTAGATGCTGTCATTGCTCGTATCCATGAAGCGGCTGAACTTGTACCACTTAAGAACCTTGGTATCTCAACTCAATGTGGTTTTGCCTCAACTGAAGAAGGTAATATCTTGACTGAGCAAGACGAGTGGAATAAATTGCAATTGATTAAAACAATTACTGACAAAGTTTGGTCATAATAGAAAAAATACAGAGAACAGGCTCAGCTTGTTCTCTCTTTTTATGAATATAGAAAGGAAGTGTTATGAATTATAAAGAAATAGGGCAGAAAATTTTAGAAGCTGTAGGAGGAAAGGAGAACGTTCAGAATCTAACCCATTGTGCGACACGTTTACGTTTTACCTTAGCAGATGATTCTAAAGCTGATGATGAGGCTGTTCAAGCTATCGATGGTGTGGTGAGTTTGGCTAAGAGTGGTGGCCAGTATCAAGTTGTTGTTGGGAGTGATGTACCAAATGTATACCGCGCTTTAGAAGGTTTATTGGATCTAGATGAAGTATCTAAGGAATCATCGGAAAAACAAGATAGAACTCCTCTTCAAAGCTTTTTAGCTCTTATTTCTGGGATTTTCACCCCAATCTTACCAGTAATTACAGCAGCAGGGATGATCAAGGCCGTTTTGTCCCTTTTGGTTGTCTTTAAGGTAGTAGCTGTAGATGATGTTAACTATCAAGTTCTTAATTTTATTGGCGATGCTGGATTTTATTTCTTACCTGTATTTTTAGGTGCCTCAGCAGCTCGACAGTTTAAGACGAATGCTCAATTGGGGATGTTGATTGGTGCTATTTTATTACACCCAACTTTTACTCAGATTGTGACAACTGCCAAGGAATCAGGTCATGGCGTCTCTTTCTTTAGTATTCCTCTTACATTAACTTCTTACTCATCAACGGTTATCCCTGTTATTTTGGCAGTTTGGTTTATGAGTTACGTGGAGCGCTTTGCGATTAAAATTTCACCAAAGGCTGTAAAGTTTTTCTTGGTTCCTATGATTACGACATTAATTACTGCAATCGTAACACTTTTGATTTTAGGTCCAATTGGTGCTGTCATAGGTAACTGGTTGGGGGATTTCTTTAAGTGGTTGGAAAACTTTGGCCCATGGGTTGTTCCAACAATTGTAGGGGCAACCTTCCCGTTAATGGTTACAACAGGAACTCACTATGGCTTAGTATCCATTGGAATCAATAACCGTATGACTATTGGGTATGATACGATTGCACAGCCAGGTGCTTTGGCTTCAAATGTGGCTCAGGGTGGAGCAGCTCTTGCTATTGCTTTAAAAACTAAGGATACCAATAAGAAAGCTCTGGCTTCATCGGCTGGAATTACTGCGATTTGTGGGATTACGGAACCGGCTCTTTATGGGGTAACTTTGCAAAATAAAGCAGCCCTTATAGGATCTATTGTTGCAGGGGGAGTAGGTGGCTTCTTCCTTGGTATTTTAGGTGCGAGAAATTTTGCGGGTGGTTCCCCAGGTCTCTTGACGATTGCAGCGTATATCGGTGAAGACACACTTAAATATTTTTACACAGCTATTGCAGGTCTTGTAATTTCTGTTGTGGTATCTTTCATTGTGACCTTCATTCTTTATAAGGAAGATTAATGATTGTGGCAGACCGAGAGGTCTGTTTATTTCTTACGTTGAAAAATCCTCCACCATTTCCCAAAAGCTATGTAAATTATGATAGAATAGAGTGATTATATCTGTAATAACGGAAAAGGAGGGCAGGTCTATTTGAGGCCTGTATCATCATTATGAAACTTCAAAAACCTAAGGGAACGCAGGATATTTTACCTGCTGATAGTGCTAAATGGCAGTACGTAGAAAATGTTGCACGTGAAACATTTAAGAAATACAATTATGGTGAAATTCGTACACCTATGTTTGAACATTACGAGGTCATTTCACGTTCAGTAGGTGATACAACTGACATCGTTACTAAGGAAATGTATGATTTTCATGATAAGGGAGACCGTCATATTACACTTCGTCCAGAAGGAACAGCACCGGTTGTACGCTCTTATGTAGAAAACAAACTCTTTGCGCCAGAGGTCCAAAAACCTGTTAAAGTTTATTATATTGGATCAATGTTCCGTTATGAACGTCCTCAAGCAGGACGCTTGCGTGAGTTCCACCAACTAGGTGTAGAGTGCTTTGGATCAAAAAATCCAGCAACAGATGTTGAAACCATTGCTATGGCCTACCAACTCTTTAATACGCTAGGCATTAAGGATGTTACCCTTCATTTGAATAGCCTTGGAAATACTGAGAGTCGTCTGGCTTATCGTCAGGCCTTGATTGACTATTTGACACCAATGCGTGAAAGTTTGTCAAAAGATAGTCAACGTCGTTTGGATGAAAATCCTTTGCGAGTACTCGATTCAAAAGAAAAAGAAGATAAGGTTGCCGTTGAAAATGCTCCCTCTATCCTTGATTATTTAGATGAAGAAAGTCAAGCGCACTTTGACGAAGTACGTACCATGCTTGATAGTCTTAACATTCCTTACGTGATTGATACTAATATGGTACGTGGTCTTGATTACTATAATCACACGATTTTTGAATTTATTACCACTGTTGATAAGTCTGAATTGACAATTTGTGCGGGTGGTCGTTACGATAGTTTGGTTGAATACTTCGGTGGTCCAGAAACAGCTGGTTTTGGTTTTGGACTTGGTTTAGAACGCTTGCTTTTGGTTCTTGATAAACAAGGTATTGAGCTTCCGGTGGAAGAAAATCTGGATGTTTACATTGCAGTACTTGGTTCAGGTGCTAATGGCAAAGCTCTTGAGTTAGTTCAAGCTATCCGCTATCAAGGATTTAAGGCTGAACGTGATTACCTTGGACGTAAGATTAAGGCGCAATTTAAGTCAGCAGATACCTTCAAGGCCAAGACGGTTATCACCTTAGGTGAGAGTGAAGTGGAGTCGGGTCAGGTCAATGTCAAAAATAACGCTACTCGTGAGGAAGTTACTGTAAGTTTCGAAGAGCTAACTAACAATTTTGCAGCAGTCCTCAAACAGTTAGAAAAGTAGGGGGCATATGGTTAGTATAGTTGATATGCTCAAACGGAGTGAAAAGTTCAGTTTGGCTTTTGATCGTAGTATGCCCATTCGTTTCCAACAACAGTTTTGGCAGTTGATTACCTTTCTTGATAAACATGACATTACTTGGTTCAATGATGAGCCTGCAAGTGATCATGCGATGTGCCAGCAATTACTTGGTCAGGTTTGGCGTCAAGATTGTCAAGATGTGGTCTTGAGTTTTGAAACACAGGAACGTTATTTGGGATGGCAGGTAGACGAGGAAACTGATGAACTTAGTGTTATCATTGAAGATGTTTACGGATTCCGTTGGGATAGTTTACTTGACTTAGAAACAGCTGATTATCGTTTTGAAGATTTTGAAGAGTTTGCTGAAGATTACGTGGATACTAGTGATTTGTTGAAACAATTTGGCAAATAGTTTTATAAAAAAGAAAGTCTATTAAAATTCTAACCTGAAATGGGTGGGGTTTTGATGGGCTTTTTGCTATAATAGTTAAGACTAAAAAATTAACGAAAGAAGTGTATTTATGGAACGTTCTATGTATGCCGGACGTGTTCGTAGTGAACACATCGGAACTACTATTACTTTGAAAGGTTGGGTATCTCGCCGTCGTAACCTCGGAGGTTTGATTTTCATCGATCTTCGTGACCGTGAAGGTTTGATGCAGTTGGTTGTTAACCCTGAAAATGCGGATGCTAATGTTGTTGAAACAGCTGAAAGCTTGCGTAGTGAATTTGTTATTGAAGTAACAGGAACTGTTGAAGCGCGTGAACAAGCTAATGATAACTTGCCTACAGGTGCTGTCGAACTTAAAGTTGAAAATCTTAAAGTCCTTAATACTGCCAAAACAACGCCATTTGAAATTAAAGATGGTGTTGAGGCTAGTGATGATACACGTATGCGTTACCGCTACTTGGATCTTCGTCGTCCAGAGATGTTGGAAAACTTTAAGCTCCGTGCAAAGGTAACTCACGCCATCCGAAATTATCTTGATGACTTGGAATTTATCGATGTTGAAACACCAATGTTGACAAAATCTACACCAGAAGGTGCTCGTGATTACTTGGTTCCAAGCCGTGTTAGCCAAGGTCACTTTTATGCTCTTCCGCAAAGTCCTCAAATCACTAAACAATTATTGATGAATGCTGGTTTTGACCGTTACTATCAAATTGTTAAGTGTTTCCGTGATGAAGATTTGCGTGGAGACCGTCAACCTGAGTTTACACAAGTTGACTTGGAAACATCATTCCTTAATGAGCAAGAAATCCAAGATATTACAGAAGGATTGATTGCTAAGGTTATGAAAGAAACTAAAGGAATTGAAGTTACACTACCATTCCCACGCATGTCTTATGATGATGCCATGAATAACTATGGTTCTGACAAGCCAGATACACGCTTTGACATGCTTTTACAAGACTTGACAGAGGTTGTCAAGGGTGTAGACTTCAAAGTGTTTGCTGAGGCGCCAGCTGTTAAGGCAATTGTTGTCAAAGGAAATGCAGATAAATACTCACGTAAAAGTATTGATAAGTTGACAGAGTTTGCCAAACAATTTGGTGCTAAAGGTCTTGCTTGGGTTAAGATGACTGATGGAGCTCTAGCAGGTCCAGTTGCTAAATTCTTGACAAGTATTGAGGATAAGTTGACAAATGCTTTACACCTCGAAGAGAATGATCTAGTTCTTTTTGTAGCAGATACACTTGAAATCGCTAATAACACACTTGGTGCTTTGCGTAATCAAATTGCTAAAGAACTTGACATGATTGACAACACTAAGTTCAACTTCCTTTGGGTTGTCGATTGGCCAATGTTTGAGTGGTCTGAAGAAGAAGGACGCTATATGTCTGCTCACCACCCATTTACTTTGCCAACAGAAGATTCTGCAGCAGAGCTTGAAGGAGATCTTTCCAAGGTACGTGCTGTAGCTTATGATATTGTCTTGAATGGTTATGAGCTTGGTGGAGGTAGTCTACGTATTAATCATAAAGACCTACAGGAACGTATGTTGAAAGCCCTTGGTTTCTCTGAAGAATCAGCCTATGAGCAATTTGGATTCCTTCTTGAAGCTATGGACTATGGTTTCCCACCACATGGTGGTTTGGCTATCGGTCTTGACCGTTTTGTTATGCTTCTTGCAGGTAAAGATAATATCCGTGAAGTGATTGCCTTCCCTAAAAATAATAAGGCATCAGATCCTATGACTCAGGCTCCAAGTCTTGTGGCTGATAAACAGTTGGAAGAACTTGCCCTTCATGTAGATTTAGAAAATGAATAAAGCACCTCTTCATAAACATGTTAAATTTGTAGCGAAAAAGTCTGCGAAGAGAATGGGCGTTTTGCAGGCTGTTCGTAGTATTTCCCGTGAAAAGTATACTGAAAAAGTCTCAGCGTCTTTACTTTATGGGCTCTTATCGTCAATCGCCGTTAATTTCTTTTTTCAACCTGGACATGTTTACTCCAGTGGAGCAACAGGTTTGGCACAGGTTTTATCGGCATTGAGTGTTAGAACTTTAGGTTTTGAGATACCAGTATCATTGACTTTCTATGCAATTAATATCCCTCTCTTGATTCTGGCTTGGTATAAGATTGGCCATAAATTTACTATCTTTACCTTCATTACAGTAACGATGAGCTCCCTTTTTATTCAGGTGATGCCACATGTAATCTTGACAGAGGATCCTTTGATCAATGCTATCTTTGGTGGTTTGGTCATGGGAACGGGGATTGGTTTCGGTTTAAAATCACGTATCTCTAGTGGAGGGACGGATATCGTTAGCCTCACTATTCGTAAGAAAACAGGCCGTGATGTTGGTAATATCTCCTTGATTGTCAATGGGATTATCATGGTTTTTGCGGGCATTCTTTTTGGTTGGAAATATGCTCTTTATTCAATGGTGACTATTTTTGTTTCTAGTCGAGTAACAGATGCGATTTTCACAAAACAAAAGAAAATGCAGGCTATGATTGTCACAAGTAATCCCGACCCAGTTGTAAGGATGATTCAGAAGAAACTCCATCGTGGAGTAACGATGATTAATGATGCGGAAGGGACTTATAATCACGAAAAGAAAGCAGTATTACTGGCGATTATTACGCGTGAAGAGTATACTGACTTCAAGCATTATATGAGAAAGGCAGATCCTAAAGCCTTTGTCTCCATCGCAGAAAATGTACATATTCTAGGTCGTTTTGTTGATTTAGATGACTAACAAAAAAGGAAGTTGACGAACGTTAGCTTCTTTTTTGTTGGAGAGAATTCTTGACGAAATGCTTGCTTGACTTTACAATATCAGTATGATTAGATTTTTAATTCCAACCGCAAAAGAAATGAAGGCCAGTAAGGAAGTTTCGTCTCAAAAATTATCCGAAAAGAGTGCGGCTATCCTAACTGAAATGGCAAAATTGTCCACAGATGAATTATCCACAGCTTATAAAATAAAGCCTGAGCAGGCTGAGAAAGAAAAGCAGCGCTGGGCTGCGATTTTGTCGGGAGAAGCGAAGAGCTATCCGGCTGTCGAGCTTTTTAATGGTCTGATGTATCGTCACATCAAACGTAGTGACTTATCCACATGTGAAAAAGATTTCTTAGGTCAACAAGTGTTTATCACATCTTCTTTTTATGGAATCATTCCCGCTTTTTACCCTATTCAAGAACATCGTCATGACTTCCATACGAAGATAAAGGTTAATGGTCAGTCCTTAAAAAACTATTGGCGTGCCGAATATGACCAATTTTTAGAGGAGAGTCAAGTTCCAGTTGTTTCTTTGCTTTCGAGTGAATTCGAGGATGTTTTTAGTCCAACTCTTCGTAAGCAGTTATTCACGGTTAGTTTTATGGAAGACCGCAATGGGGTTCTTAAGACTCACTCTACGATTTCCAAAAAGGCAAGAGGGGCTTTTTTGACAGCTGTTATGGAGGAGAATTGTCAAACGATTAATGATTTACGAAAATTGTCTTTTGATGAGTTTAATTATCGTGAGGATTTATCCTCTAATAATGAGCTAGTTTTTGTTAAAATTGCATAAAAAAGTCTGAGTTATAAGCTCAGACTTTTTTTATAGCATATCTTTACGATCGACTTGTTCATAGTTGGTTTGACCGTCATTTAGCTTGTCCCAAATAACGACTTCTCCTTGATTAAGAGATTTTTTGACATCAATAATACGTTGATTAGATGATCCTCGAAACTGGAGCATAAGGTTCTTTTTAGTGATGTCAAAGCGGCCGTCAACGAGAATGTCAACGAGTTGAAGAAGTTCTAGTTTATCAGGAGTTTCAAGCATCAACTCCTCCCAAGTATAACCAGTCCAAGACCAGATATCTTTTTCCGGGAGTTCCTTACGAATGCGTTTGACTAGGGGAATGAGAATTCCTGTGTTTAGGAAGGGTTCACCACCAAGTAGCGTGAGACCTTGTACGTAAGGTTGAGCTAGATCCCTCATGATTTGTTCTTCAAGTTCTTTAGTATAGGGAATTCCTGCCTTAAAGGACCAGGTGGCAGCGTTATAGCATCCCTCGCAATGAAACATGCAACCAGAGACGTAAAGGGAGTTACGCACGCCTTCACCATCAACGAAATTAAAAGCTTTGTAGTCAATAATACGTCCTTGGCTAAGTTCTTCAGACTTCCATTCCTGTGGTTTTGGTGTATTCCATGTCATGATTCTACTCCAAATCTATCCAATAGCGCTCAGTTTCATGGCGAATGTCCTCCAACTGGCCACCGTTGGCTAATATAACAGCTCGACTAGCAGGATTCTTGATACTACAAGTGACCAGAGCACGATGAATATTCTTTTCTTTAGCCACTTGCAGACCTTGATGAAGAGCTTCTTTTGCATAGCCTTTGCCCCTTTCAGAGGGACGGATTGAGTAGCCAATATGGCCCCCTTTTTCTAGTAAGTAGTCATTTAATCGGAGACGAAGGTTGAGAAAGCCAAGAGCCTGGCCTGCTTCGTCAAAACTAACTAGCTGGATAGCAGGAACCCAATTTTCAGGAATATTGAGTCCCGCTTCCGCTTGAAGATTTTCTTCTAGCCACTCTTCATAAACAAAATTGTCGGGATTCCAAAATCCACCATCATGAGCAGATTGCTCCCTTTCAAATTCAGCCATCATCTCTAAGATAGCTTCTTTATCTGTTTGGCTCGGTCGGCGTAAGATCATATTATTTCTTCTTTCCAGCTTTTTTCAAAAGGGCTTGGACACGTGCTTTTTTATCGTTTTTGACGGTTGCATTTTTTTCGTGGTAACGTTCCACTTGTTGCATACCTTTATAATCTAATTGATATTTTCCCATTATATTCCTTTCTAAAAATGAAATAAGCAAAGCAGTTGGAAGATATCATCCAGCTGCTTCTAGTTTATTATAATGTATTCTAGGTCTTATTAAAGGTGTTTACCTTCATATTTTATGGTTGAACCGTTCATGTGTTTGACTCGAGCTGAGATTTCTTTGTGGCGTCCTTTAACCATTGGGCGTGCCTGTGGATTTCCTAGATAACCGCAAGTACGTTTGACAACATCAACTGTTTTAGGATCTGTGTTGCCACAGTTAGGGCACATGAATCCACGTTCTGTTGGGGTGAAGTCCCCTTCAAAGTCACACTTGTAGCATTTATCGATTGGAGTATTCGTTCCGAGGTAACCGACACGGTCATAAGCAAAGTCCCAGACAGCTTCGAGTGCTTTAGGGTTTTGCTGGAGGACTGGATATTCACAATAATGGATGAATCCACCAGTTGCGCCAGCTTCTGGGTAAGCTTTTTCGAATTCTAATTTTTCAAATGGTGTTGGATTTTTACGAACATCGTAGTGGAAAGAGTTGGTGTAATACTCTTTATCTGTGATATCAGTCACGACACCGAACTTTTCAGTATCCAAACGACAGAAACGATCCGTCAAACTCTCTGATGGTGTTGAATAAACAGAGAAATGATAATCATATTCGTCAGACCAACCTTCACAAGCATTTTTCATAGCTTTAACGATATCTAACGTGAACGCTTTGGCTTCTGGATTAGTCTCCCAGTCACTACCATAAAAAACGGATGCTACTTCATAAAGCCCAATATAACCAAGTGATACAGTTGCACGACGATGTTTGAATAGTTGATCTACATTGTCGAATTTACCTAGACGTTGACCAAAGGCACCATACTGATAAAGGATGGGGGCATTAGCAGGTGTCGCTTCTTTGACACGTTCAACTCGGTAGACGAGTGCATCTTTGGCAATTCCCATTCTTTCTTCAAAAATTTCCCAAAATTTATCTTGGTCTCCCTTAGATTCTAGGGCAATTCGAGGAAGATTAAGGGTTACAACACCCAGATTCATTCGTCCAGAATTAACTTCGACACCATTTTCATCCTTCCACCCTTGTAGGAAGGAACGACATCCCATAGGAGCTTTAAAGGAACCCGTCAATTCAACGATTTTGTCATATGATAGGACATCTGGATACATACGCTTTGTTGCACATTCAAGAGCTAGTTGCTTAATATCGTAGTTAGGTGAGCTAGGCTCTAAGTTAAGTCCACGTTTTAAGGTAAAAATGAGTTTAGGGAAAATGGCAGTACGGTGTTCGGAGCCAAGTCCTAAAATACGAACTTGTAGGATAGCCTTTTGGATTTCACGCTCAAACCAGTTTGTCCCTAAACCGAAACCGAGAGAGGTAAAGGGAGTTTGTCCATTCGAAGTGAAAAGCGTATTAATCTCGTATTCAAGAGATTGCATAGCATCGTAGATATCTTTACGCGTTTTGGCGCGTGCATAGTCTTCACGTTTTTCTTCAGCTACCCACTCTTTAGCATCAGCTAAGTGTTTTTTGTAGTTAAGTTCTGCGTAAGGAGCTAAAAACTCATCGATACGGTCTGCAGTACAGCCACCGTATTGACTAGAGGCAACATTTGCGATGATTTGTGAAATTTGTGCTGTTGCAGTTTGAATGGATTTAGGACTTTCAACTTCAGCATTACCAATCTTAAAACCATTTGCCAACATGCCTTTGAAGTCAATCAAGCAACAGTTAGTCATAGGTGTGTAAGGACTGTAGTCTAAATCGTGGAAGTGGATATCCCCCTTTTGATGAGCATTCGCCACATGTGAAGGAAGCATTTTAAGTCCAATAGATTTTCCGACAATTCCTGCGGTTAAATCACGTTGTGTATTGTAAAGGTCACTGTCCTTATTAGCATTTTCGTGAACAACAGCCTGGTCTTTATTGACAAGTTTATTAATGGTGAAATTAATGTCAGTGGCTTGAGAGCGCTCAAAATCACGCTTGGTACGATAGTTAATATATTCTTGAGCGATAGCATACTCGTTTGCTTCTAGCAACTCGTGCTCTACTATGCTTTGGATTTCATATATTTTGATATTTTGAGTGAAGCGGTCATTAATTTCAGCAACAATACGGTTGGCAATTCCCTCCAACTTTGCTTCAATCAATGGTGTGATAGGTGTAATAGCCTCACTTGCTTTGAGGATAGCCTCATATATTTTACTTGAATCAAAGACAACCATACGACCATCACGTTTGATGACTTTGATATCAGGGTTGATTGTAACCTTTTCTTTTTCTAATGTAATCATCTAAAAATCACCTCGTTACTAATTATAGCACTAGGCAAAAAAAAATCAATATATTGTGGTATATTTTTATCTCAACCACTATATATTGATTTTTCGACCTATTTTAAGACGTAAACAGTGTATCGTTCAACGCCTTTTACAGGGGCTTTTTTATAGTTTTTTGAAAGTGTAGATTTAACATCAGAAGGTAGTTGTGTATCTTGTTGAACAACTATATATTGTGCTGAATCTTGGATAATAGTATCTGAGAGAGCTTTCTGATGACTAGATTTAGCTGTGTTAAGTTCTGGAAGAACAAATTGTGAGGCTGCTTTACGACCGCTTTCCAAATAAATTTTTGCTGATGAATCGTAAACGTAGATAGTTTCATCTTTTTTGGTATTTTTAGCGAGGTAATTTGCAACAGTACTACGTTCAGTATTATTTCCTAAATTAAATAGGAACATAATGATTGGCATTGCGAAAGCAAATGCAAAGACTGCAATAGGTAAGAAGTAATTACGACTAAGGAAGATACCAAAAACTTTAAGTGTGTGAATCTGGTTACCATTACGACGTCGGTGAGAAGTTCGCTCTGCTCTCTTTTTAATAGCATCATCTAAAGAAAGTGCTGTCAAGACTAGACCATAAGGTACGATGTTGAGAATACTGTAAAGTCCAAAACTTTGAGAGAACAAGCTGTAAACTACTGTAAAGATAAAACTAAGGAGTAGTACCCACTTGATACTCTTATCTTTAGCATCGCCAAGAAGGTGGTTGCTTGTAGTCAGTGCACCAATAAGTAATCCAGAGCCGATGACAGCAAAACTTTGGTAAGCTAACGTAAGTAGAAAGTCATTTTTTTCTACAGCAAGTTGTGTAAAGTTGTAAACCAAAACTTGGTTAATATAGTCCGATGTAATTTGTAAATTTAGGATAAAGTAAAGACATAGATACAATACTAGAATGTTACCAAAAATAATACAAAGAACTTGATAAAAACCACGAGCAAAGTGCTTGTTGACAAGGTTGTAAACGAAGATTGTCACAAGTGACAATATCCAGAAAATAAGAGTTCGAGCTTCAAAAAGAGCTCCCGCAGTGCCAGCGAAGCCGTAAAGAATAAAGGCTTCATCACGACTGTGACCCGCAAAGTAACGAGTTAAGAAGAAGATGGCACCTAGGACAAAAGGCATAGCAAATTGGATAGGGTAGAGCCCACCAAAACCAAGTGTTCCATTAGTGACATAGAAAATAATACTAATTAGAGTGGCAATTTCCTTCTTGTTTGTCATGTGCATGACAGTCTTGTAAAGGTAACTTCCAGAAAGATAGTAGGTAAGGAATTGAATAGGAATCAGCCAAAGAGTTGATCCTAAACGGAAAGCCAGAGAAACTAGTAAGTAATAAAAGAAGCCACCTGTCGCAAAAAAGTCAGAGTAGGGTAAGCTACCATTGGCAAACATTTTTGCAATGTAAAGGTTTTGAGACTGTATATTATTGGCAAAGTCTGTAAAGCAGGGAACTGATATACTAAAAATACTCAAAATCAAACTGAGAATCAGGATATGGCCTTTATGCTTCCATGGAAGTGAAATCTTAGTTTTTTTCTCTATTTGAGACGCATTTGATTCTTCTGTATGTCCCTGAATTGTCACTTCAATCTTTTCGGATTGATTCTCTTGTGTATGAGAGCGATGGTGGCTTCGATGATAACCTTGGTAGCCACTTGAATCTAAAGTATTGTCTTCGTTGTATGGACTCACAATTAAACTCCTTTGTTGACATTTGGAAAGTTATAAATAAAAGGGTCTTATCCCCTAATTGTCTTATTTAAAGTATATCAGATAATACCATTTAGTCAATTTTCCTCTAATTTCTTACATTTAAGAAAAAAATATCTAAAAAAGAGACTGAGATACAATATCCCAATCTCTTTTTAACAAGTCATTTCTTTGCCTATGGCATTGAATATTTTTAGTTTTCGTCGATGAAGCTATTGAAAACTTCTTCAATCATATCCCATTCAGCATCTGAATCTTCAGGAATTGGTTGAAGGTCGCCTTCAGTACCGTCTTCATTTTCAGTGAATGAGTATGCTTGGATTTCAATTTCCCCGTTAGCATCTTCTTCAGCACCAGCTGGTACCAAAAGAACATAGTTTTTACCAAATTCTTCGCGTCCATCAATAGTCAACAAGATTTCAAAAAGTGTTTCATTTCCTTGTTCGTCTACTAAAGTGATGACTTCATGATCATGGTTGTGGTCGTGATTGTGTGACATATTGTTCTCCTTTTTGTAGAGAGCACTGAATAGTGAGGAAATCTAGTATATTTGCTTGGCAGTTTACTAGATTGTCATTTGACTATTAGGTCTCTATTACACTTTCTTAAAACATTCGATCGAGGTAGTTTTGTAGAATAAGTTGGGCAGCTAATTTATCAATAACTTTTTTACGTTTACCACGGCTGACATCTGCTTGTTCAACCAACATACGCTCGGCTTGAACAGTTGTCAAGCGTTCGTCTTGGTAATCTACAGGAATTCCAAAGATTTCCTTGATTTTGTCACCATAGGCTTTGCTTGCCTCAACACGTGGTCCTTCAGTGTTATTCATATTTTTAGGAAGACCAACAACAAATTTTTCTACCTTATATTCTTTAACGAGCTCGCCTAGTCGGTCGAAACCAAACTCTTCAGCCTCCTCGTCAATTTTGATAATTTCAACGCCTTGGGCTGTAAAACCGAGGGGATCACTAATCGCAACTCCTACTGTTTTTGAGCCAACATCAAGTCCCATTACTCGCATTAGAGGTCAATTCCATTTCCTTTAAGATAATAGCGAACGAGTTCTTCAACGATTTCATCACGTTCGTATTTACGAATCTGGTTACGGGCGTCATTATAACGCGGAACATAAGCAGGGTCACCGCTCAGAACATAACCGACGATTTGGTTGATAGGATTGTAACCTTTCTCAGCCAACGAACGGTAAACATTTGTCAAAGTATTACTGATTTCATCTTTGCTACCGTCGTCTAGGTTGAAACGAACAGTTTCATCTGTAAATCCCATACTGACACCTTCTTTCTATAAGAATTATCTGTTAGTTCTTTATTATAACATAAGTATAGCCAAAAGGGAAAGACGATGAACAAAAAAAGAGACGACTGAAGTCATCTCTCTTAATATCCAATAAGATTAAACGCGTTCAACTTTACCAGATTTAAGCGCACGAGCTGAAGCCCAAACTTTTTTAGGTTTACCATCAACAAGGATAGTAACTTTTTGAAGGTTAGGTTTAACGGCACGTTTAGTTTTGTTCATAGCGTGTGAACGGTTGTTTCCAGAAACAGTTTTACGTCCTGTAAAGTAACATACTTTAGCCATTTCGTGTTTTCCTCCTAGGTAGAATTTATTACGGATGTGCTAGCACCACATACCAAAACATTCTATCATAAGAATTTAGGTTTGACAAGAACTATTTATAATTTCTTTTTATAACAAAATAGTATATGCTTATTATAATAAGAAAAAATCAGTTAAAAAAGGAGAGAAGATGCCAGATAATCTTGCTCTACGCATGCGTCCACGTACAATTTCAGAGGTGATTGGTCAGAAGCATTTGGTTGGTGAAGGTAAAATTATTCGCCGTATGGTAGAAGCGAATATGCTGTCGTCAATGATTCTCTACGGGCCACCAGGTATCGGGAAGACCTCAATAGCTAGTGCTATTGCAGGAACAACAAAATTTGCTTTTAGAACCTTTAATGCTACTGTTGATAGCAAGAAACACCTGCAGGAAATTGCGGAAGAGGCTAAATTTTCAGGTGGCTTAGTTCTGCTTCTAGATGAGATTCATCGTTTGGATAAAGCTAAACAAGACTTTTTATTGCCACTCTTAGAGAATGGTAATATTATCATGATTGGGGCTACAACGGAGAATCCGTTTTTTTCTGTCACACCAGCCATCCGTAGTCGTGTACAAATATTTGAGTTGGAACCACTCTCTAACGAGGATATTAAGGAAGCTATCCTAGGTGTTCTAGAGGACAAGGAGCGTGGCTTTGACTTTGATGTCCAGTTAGATGAGGATGCTCTAGATTTTATTGCTACGGCTACTAATGGTGATTTACGTTCGGCTTATAATTCCTTAGATTTAGCTGTCATGTCGACGCCAGCTTCAGAAGATGGGCTTCGCCATATTACTTTAGATACAGTGGAAAATAGTTTACAACGTAGCTATATCACCATGGATAAAGACGGTGATGGACACTATGATGTGCTTTCTGCTTTGCAAAAATCTATTCGAGGCTCTGATGTTAATGCCAGTCTTCACTATGCAGCACGTTTGGTTGAAGCAGGAGATCTCCCTAGTCTAGCACGGCGCTTGACTGTGATTGCGTACGAGGATATTGGTTTAGCTAATCCTGATGCGCAAGTTCACACGGTTACAGCTTTGGAAGCTGCACAGAAAGTAGGTTTCCCAGAGGCGCGAATTTTGATTGCCAATGTAGTTGTTGACTTAGCTTTATCTCCTAAGTCGAATTCGGCTTATATGGCTATGGATGCTGCCTTGGCAGACCTTAGAAAATCAGGAAATTTACCGATTCCTCGTCATTTGAGAGATGGACACTATGCTGGAAGCAAGGAACTGGGCAATGCACAAGATTACAAGTATCCCCATGCTTATCCCGAAAAGTGGGTCAAGCAACAATACCTTCCAGATAAATTAAGAGGTGTGAATTATTTCCAACCCAATGAAACCGGGAAATATGAAAGAGCTCTTGGAGCTAATAAAGAACGGATCGATAAGTTATCTAGGTAATACGAGAGGAATCAACGAAAACGATTGCAAAAAAATTGATTTTTCCTCTTGCAATAATTTTCAAAAGTGGTATCATAAAAACATAGAAATTGCTGTGGTATACGAATCCACATATAAGTGTTGACCGACTAATTTTTGTATTATCGGGAGACAGAGGTCTATTAACAGTGTGCAGGCTGGCTCACCCAGAAGCAACTGAAGTTAGTAGCGAGTCGCCCACCTGCTTTTTTACGTCGCGGGTTCAATACAAACCGTGGATCATCGGTACCAATACAGCATCCAGCCTCCTTAGCTCAGTTGGTAGAGCAGTGGACTCTTAATCCATGGGTCACAGGTTCGAGCCCTGTAGGGGGCATCAAACTTCAACAGTAAAAGCCTTGATAACCAAGGCTTTTTTGCTTGTCTTAAGAGCATTTGCCCCATCATTTGCCCCACATTTTTTTATGAGCAATCTCTCCAGATATCTCTGATTTGATTAAATTCCTCAAAAATTTTCTCTTCTAAAGTGTGTCCATATACTTCTACTAACATTGAAATATCTCTATGTCCTAGAATTTTTGCAATAACTCCAAGGTCAAAACCTTTGTGCCAGAGGTAGCTTCCATAGGTGTGACGTGCTCCTTTTGTCGTGATAATTGGATAAATGTCCAACTCATTTAAGAGAACACTCAAAGCTTTATTGACGCTTGCAATATCTGGAACTGAATGAATATATCCAAAATGTTGAAAGATCATTCGATATCGATTTTTGATTCCTAACTCCATGTTTGATCTTTCTTGCTCCGTTTGTAAAAGGCGCAAAATTTTGATACACTCTTCGTCTATTGGAACCATCCGAATAGACGTTTTATTTTTTGGTGGAACAAACTTATGAGAGAGAGTATTATACCTCCTGTATGTTTTTAACAATCCTCTGTCAAAATCAACCTCATTCCAAGTTAACGCTACTAACTCTCCAAACCTCATGCCTGTTTTTAATAGAAAATAGACGATATAAGGAACAATTGAACGTTGGTAATCGAATTTTCTCTTTACTGCTAAAAGTAAATCCAGATAGTCCTTTTCTGTATGTAAATATTTCTCTTCTGTCATCTGTTGTTCTTTGGATGAAAACAACTCGACATGTTGTGTAAAATCATCTATTAGAACTTTGTCAGCAATTGCCATTTGGATGCTCTGATGAATTCCAGTATTCAATCTACCAAGAAAATTTCTACCAACTGTTTGACCATACTTATTCATTATTCTTTGGTATTCACTCGCACGAATTTGAGTGACTTTTTTATTTCCAAATAATCTTTCAATTGTGTTTTTACGGAGAAGATATTTTTTCTTTGTCTCTTCCGACCTACTACTCGGTAGAATTTTTAGTTCAAGCCATTCTTGATATAGATCGACAAGAGAAATATCTCTAGAAATTCTTTTCCCTAAACGAAGTTCTTGCAGAATCGGCTCAGCTTCTGACTCTGCAAGTTTTTTTGTTTTAAAACCGCTATTATGAGCAACAGTTTTTCCTTCGTTACGAATTTCATAGGTCCATAAGTTACTATCTCCTCGCTTTCGATAACGAACACTTGCCATATTACGCCACCTCTGTTCCTAGAATCTCATTTACAACACTTTTTGGAACAACCATCAAACGTTTGCGATTATAAAATGTATAGCCTCGTGATACAAGTAATTCTCTTGCCTGATGGATGATATCATTTGCTGTGTGAGGGCGATAGCCCATTTCAATTAATTCTTTATTACTAATCAAATTGTTATGCATTCTCATCCTCCTATTTATCTTCTAAAAACAGAAACTCACCTACCAACAGTTTCAACTCTGCATTTAATTTAGGAAGATTCTGTATTAATACTTCTTTTAGTTCTTCGGCAAATTGGTTAGTTTCTTTTCTCAACAATTTACGGGCTCTAGTTTTTTTCTTTTTGATACTGTCTAATTTTAAATTTGGAAAAGCCAACGATAATAGTTCAGGGTTGTTGAGAAAGATAATTGTAAAAGCTCTTTGGTCCACTCGAATATGATCTAACTGGTAAAATCCGAAATTATTAAGTCGATTCATAATATCTTGGACCATCACCTCACCAATCGCTTTCGTTCTGAGTTGAAACTCTAATCTCCACCAAAACGGTTTATCATCTAAATCTAGCTTTTCTTGGCGCCTGTGAGCAATGATTTCTTTATTCTTATCATATAACCTAACCTGTACATTACTACCGCTAGAACCCCAGTATTTCGTCTCTAATTCGCCCCCTCGACCATAGAATATCTTATGTGTCACCCCCCCTTTAATATGTTGTAAATTAACAATTTCAGGTCTGTTGAAGATATCAAAAGCTAAATCAAAACGAGATAAACGTACCGTCAATGAATTCAATCTAGCGAAGTACATTAATTGTCTCCATATTGTCATTCCATTAAATTCCTTTAAGGTATTAGGATTGAAGTCAAGTCGAATCAGTTGTTCATTCCCATAAACTGCTAACTGAAAGAACACAACGGTGATTGACCCATTTTTATCAAAGTCTTTGACTAAAGAGAAGTTGTCATCTCGTACATTATCGTGGATATCAAAAGAATCAATCTTTGAAGCCATTACTCGTTTCAGATTTTTGAAAATCCGCCTTAGGGATCCAGATTCCGTATCCCAGATAACCGTTAATCTATCAATACTGACATCTACCCCTTGTACCAATTCTTTTAAATTACATTGTTCTTGAATGGTTCTCAAATCTTGTATAGAAACCATCAACATTGTCCCCCTTTCTTTTAGAGTTTTTAGATCTCAGGAACACCGTCAAATCAACGTTTGCCAGTCCCGTCGTTCTTTGGACGTTGTCCTAAGTGTCCCTTTTTGCTGGCTGTTAGAATAGCCAGTTTTTGCTTGGCTAGAAATTGTCTGGACGGCAGTCTGCAGGACTTCGCCTGACTTCCCGTCAGGCTCGTCCCTTGTCCTTGTCCACACAATTTCTAGCTCCAAGGCTTCGAATAGTCATAAGTCATAGTCTCGTCTTCAACTTCCTCCTCACTCACTATTCCTAAACAGATGAACTATTTTGTATTATTTATAACTTATTTTTAAGTTATAAATATATTTTACAAAAAATATTTTTGGAAGTCAATTAAAAACTTGATTTGTAAGTTTATAGGTGATAGAATAAGTTTAAAATAAAAAACAGGAGTTCATCATGACCTTTATTATTCAAAATTTTGGACCCAATTTGGCACGACTACGCATAGAAAAAGGAGTGAGTCAAACTCAACTTGCGGAAGATTTAGGAATCGGTAAACAATCCATCTCTGACTACGAAAAACAAAAAAGCTACCCCACCTTTGCAAATTTAGATAAGATAGCAGAATATTTTAATGCAACTCCAACTCAACTTTTTGGAACGAGTAAGGAGATTGAATTAGAAAAGAGTGTTCTTGAATCGAATGAATACTCTGATAAAGTAAGTGAGATCTTAAAGGCTGTCAAATACATCGAACATTTTCTACAAACTGATGGACAGTACTTAGAGGATTTACTTTACCTAACAAGAGGCAACCAGCTATACACAGAAGATGGAGATGAGTTGTATATTGATCCAACTTCTCAGAAAAGAACATTTCATAACCAATATGAACCTGGTTTTATTGTAGCAAGAGATAAATCCCCACTAGAACTCTTAATTGAAAATAAGAACCTATTAGATTAAAAAAAGCGAGGATATGTACTGATCCCAAAAGTTAGATTTTTTCTGTCTAACTTTTGGGGTGCAGTACATTTTCAACTCTCTTATTTATTTTCTTATCTCACATAATTACTTCACATATCCAGGCTCATCAAATTCATTTTTTTCAATAACATATGCCACATTTGCATCCTTATTGATCAAAGAACATATATCTATTAAACTACAAAAGCTCTCTGACCGCAAAATTCCGTTAATTTACAACCTTATTCCTACTTTCTATTTTACTTTTCTGACAGGTAAGATTATAATAAGGAGTATTTATTTTCGGAGGTTTTTATGTCATTTCTATCAAAAAATTGGGCAGGACTGTTAGTCTGTCTGATCATTTCTATCATCTCTTGGGTTTTAGGAGGCTTTCTGCCTGTTGTGGGAGCACCTGTTTTCGCCATTTTTATCGGAATGATTCTCTACCCCTTTCTCACTCCCTATAAACAACTGGATGCTGGTTTGACTTATAGCTCCAAAAAATTGCTTCAGTATGCTGTTATCTTACTTGGTTTTGGACTCAATATCTCTCAAGTTTTCGCAGTTGGAAAATCTTCCCTTCCTGTCATCCTTTCGACTATTTCTATCGCTTTAATTATTGCTTTCTTTTTCCAACGATTTTTTAACATGGATACAAAGCTAGCTACCTTGATTGGGGTAGGCTCTTCTATCTGTGGCGGTTCTGCCATTGCAGCGACTGCTCCTGTTATTCACGCCAAGGAAAAAGAAGTAGCCCAAGCCATTTCTGTTATCTTTTTCTTCAATGTCTTGGCAGCTCTTATCTTTCCAACTCTAGGTTCTTGGCTCCATCTCTCCAACGAAGGTTTTGCTCTCTTTGCGGGTACTGCGGTCAACGATACTTCCTCTGTAACAGCCACAGCTAGCTCCTGGGATAGTCTGTATCATACCAATACTCTAGAATCTGCAACCATTGTCAAACTGACTCGTACCTTAGCTATTATCCCTATTACTCTCTTCCTCTCCTATTGGCAAAGCCGTCAACAAGACAACAACCAAGGAGTAAAGCTTAAAAAAATCTTCCCCGTTTTCATTCTCTACTTCATCCTAGCTTCTCTGCTAACTACCGTCCTTACTTCTTTTGGTGTTAGCAATAGCTTCTTTTCACCTCTCAAACAGCTCTCCAAATTCCTCATCATCATGGCTATGAGTGCTATTGGTCTCAAAACTAACCTCGTTGCTATGATCAAATCCAGTGGAAAATCCATTCTTCTTGGAGCCCTTTGCTGGATTGCTATCATCCTGACTAGTCTTGGCATGCAATTACTCATCGGTATTTTCTAAGAAAAAAGGGAGCCTAAAGGCTACCTCAGAACGTAGACAAACGTCATTTTTGGCGTTTGTCTTTTTGTATCTTCAAAGATATTTTGTCTTATCATCTACTATTCCATCCAAAAATCTGATTTAAAGCAAAATAAAAAGGGATATTCCCTATCCATTTCGATAATTTTTTCATTAATTTGTTTTTCCATTTTATCCTCCGATTAGTCTCGCACTGATATTTATTGATAACAACACTATATTTCTAGTATAGCATAATCATTAGATATTATAGGTTTTCAAACCAAATGAGAGTCATTCGTTTTTGCCCCACTTTTGCCCCATTTTTAAATCATGACATTGGAAATACCTAAAAGTACTTCCCTAAAATCACTTATATTTCAATATTTTTAATTACTCTCAATATGAAAACTCCTTTCCAAATCCATACAGGGGACATCTAAATCAACAGGAAAAAGCCTTGGTAACCAAGGCTTTTTTGCTTGTCATTTTGTTTTTTGTACCAAATAATTATAAAAGTTTTCTAACGTTATCAAATTCTTCACTTATTTTCTCTTGTAGTGTATGACCATATACTGCTCTTCTTCTATAGCCTGAGACCCTTTTGATGAAAATAAATCCGCAGAAAAAGTAAATGCTTCTAGTAAAACATTATCTGCTCATACTGTTTTATTACATTCTTGGGTATGTAATAAAACCAGCACAATCAAGAAGAGATTAATAATTAGTAATGCAAGTATTTTATTATGTTTGATTTCCATAACTATTTTATGGTCGGTCGCCTTCTTCTTATCAAAAGGTTTTGAAAAATAAAATTGTCAATATACTAATAACTAAATTTAAAGAGAGTTTTTCAACTCTCTTATTTTCTTATCTCACATAAATATTTCACATGTCCAGGCTCATCAAATTCATTTTTCTCAATAGCATACGCCACATTTGTATCCTTATTGAGAAATAGTATCATAGAATATGGTGCCATGAAACTTGCTTTCTCTTTCAAGAACCAAGAATCAAAACATTGGTCACCTTCGTATAACACGATTCTTTCATATTCATCTACATCATCACCTTCTGAAAGTCGTGCTCTTACTTCAAAATTAGCGCTAGGTTCTTTTCTCAAGATATCCCCAATCCAATAAGTTGCTTGTTGAAGTGAATAGAAATCAGCAATTCCCCAACGGAAATAATCTCCC
>OLSO01000114.1_pt1 | contig 82382 bp, 73 predicted proteins | sample 1672441 | NCBI WGS metagenome assembly OLSO01 (sample SAMEA3136686, study PRJEB25190) | human gut metagenome | biome: human gut; feature: human-associated habitat; material: faeces | place: Austria | collected 2013 | reverse complement strand
CAACTAAAACAGGAACAATAACAGCTAGTTCACTATATGTTAGAAGTGGAGCTTCAACATCACATAACATTTTAGGAACAGTAACTAAAGGAAATTCAGTTGAAATAAAAGATACTCAAAATGGATGGCACAAAATAAACTACAAAGGCAATGACGGATGGGTTAGCGGAAAATATATTACATCAAGCTCAAGTAGTTCAACATCAGGATCAACTTCAACAGGAACTACACAAGCTTCAAAAACTGGAACAATAACAGCTACTTCATTAAACGTTAGAAGTGGAGCAGCTACAACATACAGTATATTAGGAACATTAAGCAACGGTAAAACAGTTACTATATATGAAGAAAGTAACGGATGGTATAAAATAAACTACAACGGTGGATACGGATGGGTAAGTAAAACATATGTATCAACTGGAACAACTTCAAGTGGTTCAACATCAACAGGAACTACTAATACAACAACGACTACTAAAACAGTTAGTCAAATAAAAAGTCAAATAGCTACTACATACGCTCAAGCTAAAGCTATGACAGGAAGAACTAACTTCTCACAACAATGTTCTTTATATGTTTATTCACAACTTAGAGCATTAAATATATATCAAACACCAGATACATACTGGAATGGTAGTCAATGGTATTCAAAATTAACAAATAACGGGAAAACTCGTACTGGATACACTCAAAAGAAATATGCAGGTGTAAACTGTCTTACAAACTTAGTAAATGCTAACGGTGGAAAAGACGTATACAACGTAGTAGTTACTTTCCCAAGAAGTTATAGATCAACAAGTACAGTAGGACATGTTTTATTCATACATGCTATAAAAGACGGAAAAGTATATTACTCTGATAACTATGCATACGCTGGACAACCAGAAGGTAGCACTATAGTTAAATCAATCAGTGAATTCACTAATTACTTCTCAAGTAACTATAGTGGAATAACTGGAGCAGTACACTTTGTAAAATAATAAAATATGAATATTCAAAGGATGTATAAATTTTTATACATCCTTTTATAATTTCCAACTTATTGCCTTAAGAAACGGAATCTCTGATTCGTTGGCGATATGAACGAAGTGAATTTTATTTAACTAAATTTAGTTGCTCTATATTGTGTAGGAGAAACACCTACTATTTTTTTAAACAATTTAGAGAACCAACTTAAATCATTTATTCCTACGCTTTCTGATATTTCTTGTATACTTAAATCTGTTGTTGTTAGTAATGTTATTGCTTTTTCAATTCTCATTTCTTGTATATGCTTTGTAATTGTTTTCCCAGTCTCCCTTTTAAACTGGTTAGATAAAAACGAAGGATTCTTATCTAATACTTCTGAAATACTTGATAAAGATAATTCCATATTTAAATTTAAATTTATATATTCTATTGCATTACGAACTGTGAGTGAATAATTTTGTAAATTAAAATTACTACTCAATAAGCAATAATTTTTTAAAATTTTATAAGGAAGTTTTTCTAATGAAGATAGACTGACCTCGTTTTTTATTTGAACCTCAATTTTTTTATAAAGTAGATATACATGACTTCCAGGAATAGAGCTTTTTAATAAAGAAGACTCTAATCTAGAATTTAGCATGTATAAATTATGTTTTATTTGATCTATTGATTGTTCTTTAAAAAAGCCTGTAAGCTGTATATATAATTTTAAATATTCTTTAGCTTCATAAAATTTACCTAAAACGACACAACTTGAAATATGAGATAAATATTCCCTATACTTTTTATAATATTCACTATTAAATTCAGAATCATCCCTATTTACATAGTTGATTTTCTTTATTTTTTTCTCATCAAAATTAATATGAGCTATATGAGTATTATAATCTTTTATAAAAGCACTTAATATTGAATTTAATGTAGAGATAACTGTAACAGAATTAATTACAGGTAATGATTTATAATAAGTGAAAATCGTATCACGAAGATTCTCCTCAATATGATTTTCTTTCATTATACTTTCAATAAAATTTTCATTAAGTTGAGTCTCCAAAAATGGACCTATTAGCAATACATCATCAGAAATTTCTTCTGGTATTACCACAACTATAGATACAAATTTCATAGAACTTTTTATTACTTTTAAATTACCATCACCACTTCTATATAAGGTGTTAAGATCTTCGCCATCAAGAAAATTAGAATCAGGCCATATAATTTTTCTGAATTTAGGGTATGAATGATTATTAAACTGGTCACTTTCATTAAGTTTCATTGTTGATAAATTTAATGAGCTATTTAAGATAGAAATCATTAAATTATAGAATTCATTATAATTAAAAGTTGTTTTTAACATAGATGTCTCCTTATTTTATTTTATATTTAGTAAAATATACCTAAAAAATAGACAAATTCACCTGTAAATTATTATAACATATATCCAATATTCTCTTGTATAATTTTTAACAAGTGAGAAATAAATAGGGCTTTATATAAAAAAATATAATTATTATTAATAATAAAATGGGAAAAATTATGAAAAAGAAAACGTTTATTGAATAAAAAGTGATAATAAAGAAAACGTTTTAAAATCAAGTGTTAATTATATAACACATATCAGAAATTATAAAATATTTATATTAAAAAGGAGATTGTAACAAATGATAGCTAATAACACAGCAGAAAAAGTTAATCAGTATGAAGTAGAGCAACAAAGACCTTTTGGTTTAAGAGATAAGATTGCTTATTTATTTGGGGATTTTGGGAATGACTTTTCATTCTTATTTGTAAGTAGTTTCTTATTAGTATTTTGTACAAAAGTTTTAGGGATAAATGGTGGAGTAGTAGGGACTATATTCATGTTATCTAAATTCATAGATGCCTTTACAGACGTAGGTATGGGTAGAATAGTTGATACAGCAAAACCAACAAAAGCAGGGAAATATCGTCCATGGATCTTAAGAATGAGTTTCCCTATAGCAATATCTAATGCACTTATGTGGATGCACTTTATAAAAGATTGGAGTATGACAGCAAAAATAATTTATATAGCAGTAACTTATATAGTATGGGGAAGTTTCTGTTACACAGGAATCAATATACCTTATGGTTCAATGGCTTCAGTAATAAGTCCAGAAGCAAAAGATAGAGCTTCATTATCTACATTCCGTACTATGGGAGCTTTATGTGCAGGTTTAGCAATAAACATGATAGCACCAATGTTCTTATATGCAACTGACAAACTTGGTAACCAAGTAGTTATAGCAGAAAGATTTACAATAGTAGGTATAGTATTCTCAGTACTTGGATTAATATGTCACTTACTTTGCTATAGCTTAAGTACTGAGCGTGTAAAAGTTGATGTATCAAACAAACAAGAAAATGCACCAAAACAAAGTTTCTTTGGATTAATGAAAAGTTTAGTTCAAAATAAAGCATTAGTTTCTTTAATATTATCAACTACATTAGTATTAGTAGCTTCAACATTAACAACTGCATTACGTAGTTATTTATTTATAGATTATTTCAGAAATGCAAAAGCAATGATGCTTGCAACACTTATAAATACAGCTGCTATGGCAGGAAGTTCAATATTTGCTTCTAAATTAGCACAAAAATACGGTAAAAAAGAAGTTGGATGCGTTGGTTTAGCATTAGCAACTATAACATTAATAGCACTTTACTTTATGAGAGTTACAAACATAACAACATATTATGCATTAATGTTTGTAAATGGTATAGGATTCGGAATATATAGTATGTATTCTTGGGCTTACTTAACAGATGTTTGTGATTATCAAGAAATGAAAAATGGAAAAAGAGATGATGGTACAGTATATGCTATCTACTCATTCTTTAGAAAAGTTGGACAAGCATTAGCTACAGGTCTTGGGGGATTTGTATTAGCTTTAATCGGATATCAATCAGCAGCAACTGTACAAACTGCAGAAGTAATAAACAAAGTATATGATGTGAATATATTAATACCAGGACTTATATACTTAACAGTTTTACTAGTAATGTTATTTACATTCCCACTAAGCAAAAAAGTAGTAGACGAAGTAACAGTAGAATTAAAAGCTCGTCGTGAAAAAGCACAATAAATAAATTAAAAATTATAGTAAAAACAAACTCGCTCGAGTCGTGATTTTGGGCGAGTTTAAATAAAACTTGAAATATATTAGAAATGTACGAAGGATGGAAAGATAATGGTAAACTTAACAGCAAAACCGTATAACCTTGATGAGCAAGGTGTAAAATGGGTAAAAGATACTATTGCGAACATGACAATAGAAGAGAAAATCGGACAATTATTTATTAATATGGGAGCTAGTCGTGAAGAAGACTATTTAAAAAGTGTACTAGATAATTATCATATAGGTGGAGTTCGTTATAACCCAGCTATGTCAAATCAAGTATATGATCAAAATAAAATACTTCAAGAAAATAGTAAAATACCTCTACTAATAGCTGCAAATACAGAAGGTGGCGGAAACGGTGCATGTTTAGACGGAACTTATATAGCAGCAGGAATAAAAGTAGGTGCTGCTGATAATAAAGAGTATGCGTATAAACTAGGAAAAATTTCTGCAATAGAATCTGCTGCAATAGGATGTAACTGGAGTTTTGCACCAGTAGTAGACTTAATGATAAACTGGAGAAATCCAATAACAACAAATAGAGGATTCTCAAAAGATGCAGACAAAACTTTAGAATTCTCATTAGAATTTATGAGAGGTATGATGGAAAATGGAGTAGCACCAGCTGCTAAACACTTCCCTGGCGATGGTATAGATGAAAGAGATCAACATTTATCATTTGCTCCAAATACACTTTCACCAGAAGAATGGGATGAAACATTCGGAAAAGTATATGGAGGTTTAATTGACGCAGGACTTCCATCAATAATGGCAGGACATATAGCTTTACCAGAATATGTTCGTTATTTTAACCCAAATGCAACAAAAAAAGAATTATTAATGCCAGCAACATTAAATAAATATATATTAACTGATTTATTGAGAGGAAAAATGGGATTCAATGGTTTAGTTGTAACTGATGCGTCTCACATGGTAGCTATGACTTCAGCAATGAAACGTAGTGAAATGTTACCAACTGCTATAGCAGCAGGAAGTGATATGTTCTTATTCTTCAATGATCCAGAAGAAGATTTTGAATGGATGATGGAAGGATACAGAAAAGGTATAATAACTGATGAAAGATTAGAAGAAGCTTTAACTAGAATATTAGGAACAAAAGCTGCTTTAGGACTTCACAATAAACCAAAAACAGAAATACTTCAACCAAAAGCAGAAGCTATGGCTAAAATAGGTTTAGATAGTTATAAAGAAATAGCAAAAGAAATATCTGATAAATCAATAACATTAGTTAAAAATGAAGAAAATATATTCCCAATGAGTCCTGAAAAACATAAAAGAGTATTACTTGTAAATGTTAAAGGTATAGCTAATGGTATAGCTGACTTAATGGGTGGAGGAAAGAAAACTCCAATAGAAGAAATAAAAGAATTATTAGAGCAAGAAGGATTTGAAGTTGAGATATATGAATCTGCTATGGAAAAAATAATGAAACTTCCAAAAGAAGAAATTCTTATGAAGTTATTAGATGTTTATTCACAAAAACGTCCAATAGCAGAATTAACAGGAAAATATGATTTAATAATAAACGTAGCTAATGTAGGTGCAAATACTCATCAACGTATAGAGTGGACTATGGCAAAAGGAACACCAGATATGCCGTTTTATGTTCATGAAATACCAACAATATTTGTATCAGTATTATCACCATTCCATCTAGCTGATGTTCCTCAAGTTCAAACTTATATAAATACATATGACAGCAAAGACTACACATTAAAACTACTAGTAGAAAAAATGTTAGGTCGTTCTGAATTTACAGGGGTAAGTCCAGTAGATGCGTATTGTGGACTGTGTGACACAGTATTTTAATCTACGAAAATATAAATATAGTTTTTCATAATATCAAAGTCAAAAGAGCTGATATCAATAAGATTATTGAAATCAGCTCTTTTGCATTGTGTTTATTTTGTATTATAAAATGATTATTGTGTGATATTAGGATACTATCTTTTTGGATTTATAAAAGATGCTCCTAAGTATTTTTTTATATCTTCATCAGGAGAAAAATCATCTATTAATATTTCTCTATCAGAATCTTCAAGTATTACTAAAACTTCGCAGTTTCCTTTTAAGAATGCTTTTCTTACTGTTTCTTCTTTTACTTCTCTTACTTTAGTAAATCCTTTTTTAGTTTTTTCAAAATCCTTAGTGAAATAACTTTCCATCATATTAATAATTTTAGTATATCTGTTCATATATATACCTCCTAATTTATATTCAAAAATATGTTATAATAAGTTTTTGTATTAACTAAATAATTATAACAAGAGGAGAAAATTATGGCTAGTATAAAAAGACAACAAATACTAGAAAGTATTGCGTTTTGTGAGAAAAATGGTTATTTTGAAAAATTAAATGAAATATACTCTACATTGCCAAAAGGAGAGTGCAGTGGTTGTGGAAATTGCTGTATGGAGTCTGTTGGTATTAATTTAATAGAGTTTTTAAATATATATAGATATTTAGCTGATAAAGATGAGCTTAGAGAGGCATCTATTGAGAGAATAGTCGATTATTATTTTATGGAATTGATGAAGAAAAATTCATGTCCATTTAGAGATGAAAATAATAGATGTTTAATATATGAAGTTAGACCGCTTAACTGTAGATTATTTGGTCATTGGAAAAAGGAAGAATATAATGCTAATTTAAGCAGAGTAATAGAACAAAATATGGACTATAAAGATAGTATGAAGAAAATATATGGTGTAGATATAAGTGATGAGGTTTTAAACTTCTCTATAAAATACTGTGATGTATTTAAGCCAGAAAAAGATTATTTATCTAAAAAAGATAGACTTAACTTTGAAGATGAAATAATGAATTTAGATGCTAGAATTTTAGGAAATGAATTAATAAATATACCATATAAAGATAGAGGAATAGTTGAATACTTTATAGAGAGTATGTTGTATTCTGAATTTGCATATAAAATTAAAATTAGAATAACAAAAGAAGAAAATATAAATGTAATAAATAAAATAAAAAGAATTTTACTTGCTAAACTGTATTAAAAAATAAGCTAAATAGAGTTATCATAAAAAAATAAAGTCTTACAAATATAAACTTAAATAAATAAATTATACAAATTATAAACTAAATAATTCATAAATAAGAAAAATATACATGGTATAATATATAAAGAGTTTAAGGATATTTGAATTTATACAAGGGGTGTACTTTTATGAAATTACAGAATGTGTTTGGAAATACATACTTTGTAAAAGGCGGCACGAATACAGGTGTGTATTTATTTGAAAATAATGAAGCATTATTAATTGACCCAGGTCTTAACGGCCTAAGACCTAAAAATATGATTAAGATGTTTGAAAATGAAAAAATAATACCAAAATATATAATAAATACCCATGAACATGAAGACCATGTTGCTGCTTGTGGGCAAATAAAACATTCATATCCAAAAGTGGAGATTATTGCTTCAGAAAATGCTAAGATTTTTATAGAGAGACCGGAATTATTTTCAGATTTTATATTAGGTGGAAAACACAATAAGTTTTTGACAGCAAAACTTTTTCATAGAAATGTAGAAAAAATATACGTAGATACAATAGTAGATGAAGGTACTTTAAATAAAAATAATACAAATTTCGAAATTATAAATTTAAAAGGGCATACTCTAGCAAGTATCGGAATACTGACAAAAGATGGTGTTTTATTTGCTGGAGATTTATTAGTTGGCGAAGAAGTATTAAATAAATATGATTTTTTATTTTTACAAGACGTAGAAGAATACTTAAAATCATTAGATAAGATCCAATCTTTAGATTTTAATTATCTAGTATTAGCTCATGGAAGAAAAGTTTTAGATAAAGACAGCACTATGCTTTTAATAAACAAGCATAGACAAGCTATATACAAATATTTAAATCAAATAAAAGAAAATCTTAAAGTACCTATGAATATAGATACTTTACTTAAAAAAATTATAAAAGAAAATGAATTAACCTATAATTACAAAGAATATTATTTTTTTAGAACTTCATTAGTAACTTGTATAAGCTATTTAGCTGATTTAGATGAAATTGATTATACACTAGAAGACTCTGATTTGCTTTATTATACAAAAATAAAATAAATTATGGTAAAATAATGGTGATTGTTAATTTATTTGACGAAAGGTGAATAATATGAATTACGAAAAGTGGGATGAAATATTAGCTCCTTATCAACATGCGGTTGAAGAACTTAAGGTAAAATTTAAAAATATAAGAAAAGAATTTTTGACTAAGGGTGAATATTCTCCTATTGAATTTGTTACTGGGAGAACAAAAAAGATTTCTTCTATAATATCTAAAGCTAATAGATTAGATACTAATGATATAGAAGGTGAAATAGAAGATATTGCTGGTATAAGAATAATGTGCCAGTTTGTTGAAGATATATATACAATTGTTGAATTAATAAAAAATAGAACAGATATGACTGTTATAAATGAAAAAGATTATATAACTAATTTTAAAGAAAGTGGATATAGAAGTTATCATTTAATAATAAAATATCCTATAAACTCAATTGCTGGTTCTAAGGAGATACATTGTGAAATCCAAATAAGAACTTTAGCTATGAATTTCTGGGCAACTATAGAACACTCTTTAAAATACAAGTACGAGCACTACATACCAGAAAATGTAGCATTGAGACTTAGAAAAGCAGCAGACGCAGCATTTTTATTAGATGAAGAAATGAGTGAAATTCGAGAAGACATAATGAAAGCTCAAGTCATGTATCAAGCTAAATCTGTAACCCTAAAAGATGTATTAAAGAAAATACAAGAATTATATAATTTAGGGGAAATTAGTAGCGCTTTAAAATACCAAAGACGACTTGATAAAATAGATAGTGAAAGAGATATAGATGAAATAGTTGCTCTAAAAGAAGAAATAGATTATATTTTAGAAGACTTTAAAACACACAGAATAGATAAATAATTTTACGCTGTCTTAAATTTTGAGGCAGCTTTTAAATTATCATGTATATAAAATAATAATATTTCAAAAATATTAATAGTAATTAGGTTATCGTAAAATAAGATATTTGCGAGAGGAGATGAATTTATGGGATTATATGCAATAGGTGACTTACATTTTTCAACGGAAAATCCTAAACCTATGAATATATTCGGTGATAATTGGGACAATCATGAGAAAAAGATAGCCGATAACTGGAATGAAACAGTACAAGATGGTGATACGGTATTAGTTCTTGGAGATACTTCATGGGCTATGAATTTAAACGAGGCAAAGGCGGACTTAGATATAATTGAGTCACTTCCAGGTAAGAAGATTTTTATAAAAGGAAACCATGATTATTGGTGGTCATCTCTTTCAAAAATAAATGCTGCATATCAAAGCGAAGATATGAATTTTATCCAAAATGGATATTTTACATACGGAGATTATGCGATATGTGGAAGTAGAGGATGGCTTTGTCCTAATGAAGTAAAATTTGATAGTAATGATATGAAAATATATAAAAGAGAAGTATTGAGACTGGAGATGTCGATACAATCTGCAATCCAAAATGGGTATACTAACTTAATTGTTATAACTCATTATCCACCTACAAATGACCAACTAGAAGAGTCGGAGTTTACAAAATTATATGAGAAATATAATGTAAAAAAAGTAATCTATGGTCATCTACATGGAAAGGACTCATTTTCAATGGGGCTTAAAGGAGTTAGAAATGGTATAGAATACGTTCTTGCATCAAGCGATTATCTTGATTTTAAATTAATTAAAGTGCTTGATTAAAAATATATTGAGAAAATATGTTTTTCTAACAAAGAATTTCTTATTTATTGATTAATATTTATAAAAAATGTAAATACTAAAAATACATTACAATGAGTATTTAGTTTGAGTGCGGAAAAGGAGATTGTGCTTATGAGATGGATATTAGTATTTATATTTTTTTATTTGATACCTTTAATAGTTTTATTTAAAAATTACAAGAAGTTTAGTCGAGCATGTATTTACGCATGTACATATGTAGTATTGGCGACAACAATAGTAATAAGCAACATGTATATTAGCGGAATAAAACAAATAGAAAACAGCGAAAACCATTCAATGGTAATGAACTACAGAGATATATACACATCTAACTTAGATGTAAACCATGTAGAAGAAGATTTATCTACAATAAAACAATACAAAAAAGACATTAGATCTATAGAAGATATTGCACTAAATCCAATAAAAGAATGTGTAGCTTATGCAACTGATATAAAAACATCTTTAAATGATATAGATAAAGTTAAAGACGATATAGAAAAAGCTAAATATATGTGTGATAGAGTAGTCGAAATATACGACGATATGGATACACCAGAATTATCACAACAAGAATACACAGAAGTATTAAATGAATGTACTGAATGCATGAAAGATGCTTATAAATTAAAATACAAAGCAGTAGAAGAAACATATAATGTCGTAAACAATAAAGATATAACTTCTATTTCAAATATACAAAAATATATAAAGCAATCAGATGAAAAAATAAATCAATATAAAAAGAAAATTAATGAACTAGAAGAATCAATTAAAAATGAATAAAATACAATCAAAAATAAGATAGAAATTAGAAAGTAAATACACTATTTCTATCTTATTTTTTTGTGCAGAAATAGTGATTATATGTTAAAATTTCAATAAGATATAGCTATACGTACCTTTTTGAATTATACTAGAGTATATGGTATAATGAATTCTTAAAAACAGGAGAAAGACTATGAAAAATTTAAATATATGTATTGATATTGATGGAACTATTACAAGTCCATATCATTATCTACCGTATCTAAATAGTATATATAAGAGGGATTTGACTGAAGAGGATTATACAACAGTATATTGGGCTGAGTTATATGGAGATACTTTTGAAGGTATGCTAGATAAACTTCATTCAAATTATTTAAATTCATATTCCGAAGCACATGTTGTTGAAGGAGCTAAAGAAGTTGTTGGTGAATTATATAAAGAAAACAATTTATTCTTTGTAACAGCAAGGAATTCCACTTTAGAAGAAATTACTATGGACTGGCTTAAAAAGCAAGAATTATCATATGTACCTCTTTATTTACTTGGAACAGATAGAAAACTTAACAAAGCGAAAGAGCTAGAATGTGATATTTTTATAGAAGACCACCCAATGAACGCCTTACACTTGGCAGAGGGGGGAATAAAAGTAATATTAATTGATTGTAATTATAATAAAGATATAGATCATAAAAACATAATTAGAGTTTCTTCTTGGAAAGAAATTAAAAATGTTATTGATAAACTATAATTAAGTTGGCTTGCTGAGAGGAGGCGAAGTTTAATGATAGAATTAAAATTAAAAAATAGAAAAGGGAATTTTCATGTAAATAGTAAAGAGGTTAAAGATATTCTTGATGCACGCCAAGATATTGGTTATTTACAAGATATATCTAATTCAATAAATCAAGATAATATCATGGTGTTTGACTGTGAATTATCAGAGAGAGTATTTTCAAAAGAAGAAATACTAGAGGCTATTGAAGAACTAGGAGAATCAGTTGACGAATCATTTTTTGAAATAATATTTGATGATGTAAGACGTTTCTTAAAAGATACTACAGACGAGATAGAAGAGGAGCTTCAAGATATTTATTGTATGGACAATATAAAATGTTATTTTGAGGTTTATAATATAAATGAAGAATTTACTGATTTTAAATTTGTATTTTTAGTAAGTTTTGAAGATATTAAAATCGCCTCTTTAAAAAACCTTGCGAAAATTGTTTCTAAAAGACAATTAGTAGGTGCATCTAAATTCTATAGTTAAAGACATTTAAGTTAAATAAATAAAAATATTTTGCGAATCTTCGGTTGTTATTTATTTTGTACTTGTACAAGATTATTATTAACCAAAGGTTCGTTTTTTTAATTTTAAGCAACGGACGAAGTCGTTGGCGCCATGAGCGAAGCGAATTTTAAGCGACGGACGAAGTTGTTGGCACATAAACTAAGTACATTTTTATTTATACAAATAAGAAAAAGGATTGAAGAGATTATCTCCAATCCTTATATAATCGTTAATATTTTTAACTGTTTAGAATTAAGCTTGTCCTATAGAACCGAATAATTCCATTTTTTCTTTAACACAAGCTTTGATAGCTTCAAAACCTGGAGCTAATAATTTACGAGGATCATATCCTTTACCTTGTTGATCTTTTCCTTCTTCAACATATTTACGAGTTGCTTCAGCAAATACTAATTGGCACTCAGTATTAACATTTATTTTAGCAACACCTAAAGATATAGCTTCTTTTATCATTTCATCAGGTATACCACTACCACCATGTAATACTAATGGCATATCTCCAGTAGCTTCATTTATTTTTCCTAAAACTTCGAAGTTTAATCCAGCCCAATTTTCTGGATATTTACCGTGTATATTACCTATACCAGCAGCTAAGAAGTCTATTCCTAAATCAGCTATTCTCTTACATTCAGCAGGGTCAGCAACTTCACCAGCACCTACAACACCGTCTTCTTCTCCACCTATAGAACCAACTTCTGCTTCAACAGATATTCCTTTAGAGTGAGCTAGGGCAACTATTTCTTTAGTTTTTTCTATATTTTCTTCTATTCCATAGTGAGAACCATCGAACATTACTGAAGAGAATCCAGCAGCTATAGTTTCTTTTGCACCTTCAAAAGAACCGTGGTCTAAGTGAAGAGCAACTGGAACAGTTATGTTTAATTCTTCTAACATACCTTCAACCATTCCAACTATAGTTTTATATCCACACATATATTTTCCTGCACCTTCAGATACACCTAATATAACTGGTGAATTATTTTCTTGTGCAGTTAATAATATAGCTTTTGTCCATTCTAAGTTGTTTATATTAAATTGACCTACTGCATATTTTCCTTTTTTTGCTTTTACTAACATTTCTTTAGCAGAAACTAACATCTTATACCTCCATAAATTCAAAAATAGTTAAAAATTTACAAGACTTACCCATCAATAATATTATATACTTAAAAGGTGAAAACGTATAGACATAAATTGATAAAATTTTAATAACAAATAGATACTAGATATACATATAATATACGTTTTTGAGGTAAAATTATCAAAAAAGCTATACTTAATAAAGATTAAATGGATATATTATATACAAAATGAAGGAGGAAAAGCATTGTCTAAAAAACAAAGAATTGATAAAGTACTGTCTAATTTAGGCTATGGAAGTAGAAGTGAATTAAAGAAAATTTGTAAAAATGGGTTAGTAAAAGTAAATGGAAAAGTTATAAATAATCCAGGAGTACAAGTAGATGTGGAAAATGATGAAATAATATTTGATGGTGAAAAAGTAACATATAAAGAATTTATATATTTAATGTTAAATAAACCAGATGGATATATTTCTGCAACATTTGATAAAAGGGACCCAATAGTACTAGATTTAATTGATAAAGAAGATTTAGTATTTGAACCATTTCCAGTTGGAAGATTAGATAAAGATACGGAAGGACTTTTAGTTTTAACAAATGATGGTCAGTTAGCTCATAGAGTGTTATCACCTAAAAAACACGTACCAAAAACTTATTATGCAAAAATTGAAGGTGTTGTAACAGAAGAAGATATTAAAGCTTTTGCTAAAGGGGTTACATTAGATGATGGATACGAAACTATGCCAGCAGAACTTGTAATACTTAAAAGTGATGAAATATCTGAAATAGAGCTTACTATACATGAGGGAAAATTCCATCAAGTAAAAAGAATGTTCGAAAGTGTAGATAAGAAAGTAATTTACTTAAAGAGATTATCTATGGGTAAATTAAAATTAGATGAGAATTTAGCACTTGGAGAATATCGTGAACTAACTGATGAAGAAGTTAAAATGATAGAAGAAAGAGACTAAAGTTAATCCTAAATTTAAATATAGCAAATTTACATAATAAAGGTTTTGATATAAAGGCAAAAATCTAATATAATTAGTAAGTATGATTTAAAAAGGCAATAATTATATAGATTAATAAAGACTATATATTCAAAATAAATGTTTATATTGAAAATTAAGATATTGACGGAGGATAATTTAGTGAAAAGAAGAGAAATTATTGAATTTGAAGTAGGCAAAATGGAGTTCGGTGGAACTTCTTCTACTATAATAGGAAAAAGAAATGTTCAAATGAAGGGCGGAATAACTGGTCAAAAAGTAAAAGCATCAGTAAAAAAAGCTAATAGCCAAAAAGCAGATGTTAAATTATTAGAAGTACTAGAAAAATCTCCACTAGAAACAGAACAAGCATGTAAACACTTTGGACAATGTGGAGGATGTACAATATTATCACTTCCATATGAAAAACAATTAGAAATTAAAAAACAACAAATACTAGACTTATTTGAAAGTCATGATATAAAAGGATTTGAGTTCTTAGGAATAGAATCAAGTCCAAATAATACTTGCTACAGAAATAAAATGGAGTTCACTTTCGGAAACGAAATGAAAGATGGACCATTAACTATAGGTATGCACAAAAAAGGTAGACATATAGATATAGTTACTGTTGATGGATGTATGTTAATAGACCAAGATTTCATAAAAATATTAACAGCTACAGAAGAATTTTTCAGAGCGGAAAGGCTACCATACTACAGAGGAAATGACCACAAAGGTTACTTAAGACACTTAGTTGTTAGAAAAGGTATCAAAACTAATGAAATGATGGTTATGATAGTAACAAGTACTCAATTAGATTACGATATGGATAAGTACAAAGATATGTTACTAGGATTAGATTTAGATGCGGATTTAGCAAGTGTACTACACTGCTTAAACGACAACTTAGCAGATGCGGTTAAATGTGATGAACTTAGAGTTTTACACGGAAGAGATCATATATACGAAGAATTATTAGGTCTTAGATTTAAAATATCTCCATTCTCATTCTTCCAAACTAACACATTAGGAGCTGAAAAATTATACTCTATGGCTAGAGAGTTTGTTGGAGACTATAAAGATAAAGTTCTTTACGATTTATACAGTGGAACAGGAACTATAGGACAAGTTTTATCTCAAAAAGCTAGAAAAGTTTACGGAATAGAAATAGTAGAAGAAGCAGTTGAAGCTGCAAACGAAAATGCTAAATTAAACGGATTAACTCACTGCGAATTTATTGCAGGTGACGTTGCTAAAACAGTAAACAGCTTAAAAGAAAGACCTGACATCATAATAGTTGACCCACCAAGACCAGGTATACACAAAGATGCTGTTAGAGATATATCTAAATTTAATGCAGAAGAAATAATCTATATATCATGTAACCCAAAAACTTTAGTAGTTGACTTACAAGGATTTGAAAGTTACGGATATGAAGTTAAAAAAGTTAGATGTATGGACATGTTCCCAAATACACCACACTGCGAAACAGTAGTATTATTACAAAGAAAAGACAAATAGGAATACTTTATAGAACATAGGGATGCTTGAAATAAGTGTCCCTATTTTTTTGAATAAATTTATTGTATATTAAATTAAAAAAAATATAATTAAAATTTAAATATAAACTGTGACCAACATAATTTTTTGTTGTCTTATTATATGAAAGGAGGAAAAAACTTGGAAGACCATAATATTGTAGATCTATATTGGTTTAGAGATGAAAATGCTATATCTGAGACTGATAAAAAGTATGGGAGCTATTGCAACACAATAGCAAACAATATTCTATACAACCTTGAAGATTCAAAAGAATGCGTAAATGATACATATTTAAAAACATGGAATTCAATTCCACCGACAAGACCAAAAATTTTAAAAGCATTTCTAGGTAAAATTACAAGAAATTTAGCTTTAAATATTTATAAAAGCAAGAATTGTCAAAAACGCAAGGGAGAAGTGCCACTAGTTCTGGATGAATTAAAAGAATGTATACCTAGTCAAAATGATATTGACACAGAAATGGAAGAAAAATATCTAACAAAATATATAAATGAATTTTTAAAATCTTTGCCAAGAGAAAAAAGGATAATAATAGTTCAGCGATATTGGTATTTATATTCTATAAAAGATATTGCTGAAAAAAATAATTTAAGCCAAAGTAATGTGAAAATGACATTATCAAGGTTTAGAACAAAATTGAAAGAGTTTTTAGAAGAAAGAGGTCAATATATATGATTGATGAAAATAAATTTCTGGATGCATTTGGAGATATAGATGACGAGTTTTTACTTGAGGAGTATGATAACTATAATAAGTCAAAAAAAATTATAAGGTTTGAAAAATACTTGAAAAAAGCACAGAATATAGCACAAAAAAATCATAAAAAATTTATAAGTATTGCTTCAGTTTCAATAATTGCTATAGCTATAGGTGTAGTATTTTTCAATCAAAAAACAAATACTCTAGATAATATAGTATTAAAAGAAGATGGAAATGAATTTATGAATGATGAAAATAATAAAGTATCAGGTTTTGATTCAAAAAAAAATCTATTAAAGGAAGTAAGTTCAATCAAAAAAATGGAATCAGATTTAGGATTTACTGTTCCGGTTTTAGATAAAGAAGTTGATAAGTATTTTGTTATTGGAGAAAACAATAGAGATAAACAGGGACGAATAATATACAAAGATGGTACTGAATTTGATATAGCAAAAGGAGATAAAGATATAATCGAAATTCCTGATGGAAAATTTTTAAAAACAGAAACAATCCAAGGAGTAAATATTTCATACTACAGTGCAGATAGTATAAATTACGTAATTTGGAGCAATAAAGGATATTCTTATTCATACCAAAATATATATGGAAAAATAGACAAAGCAGAACTTAATAAATTGATTAAATTAACAAATAATTAATTGATAGTGAAAAAAAGTAGGATTTAGGAGGTAAAATATGAAAAATAAAATAAAAATATTAGGATTAAGTGCATTTATAGCAACAGGTATGGTTCCACTTGGGTCTACACAAATATTTGCTAATGAAATAAACCCAACTCAAGTTGAAGAACGAAATTTAGATATAGAGGAAGATTATGATATAGATGATAATCTAGAAGATGTAGATGAAAATGAAGATATAGACGATAGTGAAATAATACCAATAAATGATTATGTTGAAGATTATCAATCAGATAATAATCAAGAAGATCAAGATAATTCAGAAGATATAAATGAAAATAAAGATAGAGATTCTAATGGAGAACAAGATTCAGAGGATAATAACAAAGATGAATTATTAATAGCGCAACCAAAGAGTAATGATACTCCAAAAACTTCTGATGCAGGGGTTGGAGGATATATAGGAGTTATTATAGCATCTATAGGTGGTTTATTTGCAGTAATTAGAAAAATGATATAAGTTAAATTTAGATTACCTATGTTCAAAGTTGATTTAAATAAATTATAAAATATTTGACTGTTACATATTAAAATTTGTAACGGTCTTTTTTTATAAAGAAAAAAGATTTTAATAAAACTATAAAATATAGTATAATACATCATTTTTCTGTAAATATTAGACAATGCATAGTTTTAAATATATGAAAATAAATTAAGTTTGTTTTGTAAAAAATGAGAAAATAGGAAACACTATGTTAATATAGACATATTCATATAAAATTTTATAGGTATAGTTTTATATAATAGGAGGGCAGGAAAAATAATTAGTCGAATAGGAATTGTAACAGATAATCATAGCAGTATTACTCAAGATGAGGCAGATAGATTAGGTATAAAAATATTACCTATGCCATTTTATATTGGTGGAGAGTGTTATTATGAGGGGAAAAATATAACTCGAAATGAACTTATGGAGAAATTAATTAACCAAGAAGATATTAGTACATCACAACCATCACCAGAAGAAGTGATGAATTTATGGGATGAAGTTTTAGAAGAATACGATAATATTATATATATGCCTCTTAGTAGTGGATTAAGTGGTTCATATTCTACTGCGGCAATGCTCGCACAAGAGGAAAAATATAAAGAGAAAGTTTATGTTGTAGATCATGGTAGAATATCAACACCGCTACATCAATCAATATTGGATGCATTAGAAATGATAGAAGAAGGGCTTTCAGCTAGCGAGATTAAATTAAAATTAGAACAAGCTAAACAAAAAATGGCGATTTTTATAGCTGTAGATGATTTAAAATATTTAAGACGTGGCGGAAGAATATCATCAGGTGCTGCTGTAGCAGGTCAGATATTAAATATAAAACCAATTTTATCTTTAGATATCGGAATCTTAGAATTATATAAAAAATGTAGAGGTCTTCAAAAAGCTAAAAAGACAATGATTGAGGATATTAAAACTATATTGTAAGAGCAATACTCAGAAGAATTTAAAAATGGTGATATACACTTATTAGCTGCATCAAGTGCTGATGATGAAACAACGCAAAGATGGGTGCAAGATATTAAAGAAGCATTTCCGGGACATGAAGTAATGTGTGATTATTTATCATTTGGAGTTACTTGTCATACAGGACCAGGGGCATTGGGTATTGGATTTTCATGTAGACCGTAAGATTTTATTAATTGTTATGATAAAACAGGAGTGCTAGAATTACATTATCAGATTAAATTTCAAAATATATTGGGGGTATATATGGAAAATAATTTAGATAGATTTTGGGTGAGTTTTAAACAATGGTATTTATACGAATTACCACAAAATAATTTAATAAAAGAGCAATTTATTAGTTATGATGAACATGATGATGCAAAACCTTATTTAGATATAGATTTTAATCATTATTATAAATTAAACTTTGGTGTAGAATACGATGGAATTTTAGAAAAGGATGAAACAATCACAATTAAATCATTAAAGATGCTAACGGAGTTAACATATTCAGAATTTATAAAGGATAGGTATGCTTTCACAGTAGATGTAAATAAAAGATTGGTGAAATTTAATATTCCATTGAAGCTTAGAAATGGAGTACTTATTTCAGTAGGGCATAAAAGTTCAAATGAAATAAAATATATTTATAATTATGAGCAGCTTGAAAGAAAAATTAATTATTCAGAGGAATTAATTATAAGTGATGAGTTATTAGATAAAAAGACAGCACTAGATTATATCACGGATTCATTACAATATATAGTTTCTATAAATGATGGTGATGGTGTAAAAATGAAAAACCAAGAGGTTGCTTTACAAGTGGGAGAAACTAAAGAAAGCAAGCTTTACACTGTAATACATAATGAGTTAGAAGAAATAAATAAAATAATAAATGAGTATTTTGATATTAGACATAATGAATATTTAAATAAAGCAAAACAGAAGAGGGAAGTTTTAAATGATAAAGATTTTATTGAGTATTTATATAATCGTATATATTCATTATTATTTTTATTAAGAATAAAGTGTAATAAAGAGGAATCAAACGAAATTTAATAGATTATTACATAATAGTTTTTTATTTAAATAGGGGAAAGTAATAAATGAAGATTAATAGATTATTTGAAATAATATACCTTTTGATTGAAAAAGAAAGTATAACAGCAAAGGAATTAGCAGAAAAATTTGAGGTATCAACGAGAACAATTTATAGAGATGTAGAAATTTTATCTTTGGTCGGAATACCGATTTATATGACAAAAGGAAGAGGTGGGGGAATCTCACTTTTACCGAATTATATATTAGATAAAACTGTGTTAACAGATAAGGAAAGAGAAAATATATTATCCTCTTTAAGGGCTGTTCAAACAGTAGATATCGCTGATTCAAACTCAAAACAAGAATTAATTCAAAAAATTAGTAGTTTATTTGGAAATTCATACGTAGATTGGATAGAAGTCAATTTTTCATCTTGGCATGACTATAAAGATCAATCACATATTTTTCAAATTATAAAATCGGCAATATTTAATAAGAAAAAGATAAAATTTGAGTATTCAAACTCAAAGGGAGAACAAAGTTATAGAAAGGTTGAACCTTTAAAACTTTGTTCAAAAGGAGGTTCATGGTATTTATATGGATATTGTGATAAAAGATGTGATTATAGATTTTTTAAATTAATGAGAATTAAGGATTTAACAATACTAAACGAGGATACAATACATATTGCACCTCCTAAAATACTAACTACTGAAAATACATTTAAGCAAAAATGTATACATATCAAATTACATATACAGAAAGAAATGGCCTATAGAGTATATGATGAGTTTGACAATTTTACAAAAATGGAAGATGGAAGTTTTATATCTGAAATAGATATACCAGAAAGTGAATGGACGCTTTATTATATTTCTACTTTTGGACCATATTGCGAAATACTCGAACCGAATGAATTAAAAGAAAAATTTAAAGATCATTTAGAAAAAACATTAAGTATATATAAATAATAAATTTGAAAAAAATTATAAATATATGACACATAGTTGTCATATTTATCTTAGTATAATTATCTCACAATATAGATTAAGGTCTTTAAAAAAATTATGCTAGGAGGTATTTATATGGAATATGAAATAGTAAATTTAAAACAAAAAACACTTGTAGGTCTAAGTGCAAGAACATCAAATGATTCTCTTGATATGGGAAATGTTATAGGTGGTTTATGGGGAAACTTTTATACAGGTGGAATACATGAACAAATTAAAAATAGAGTTAATGAATTTGCAATAGGACTTTACTCTGATTATACAGAAGATAAAAAAGGATATTGTATTACTGTTGGAAATGAAGTTTCAAATGTAGATGAGAATAATAAAAATTTAGATGTTAAAATAATTCCTGCTGGAAAATATGCCAAATTTTCTATATGTGGAAATATGGTTACAGCTGTTGTAGATGCATGGCAACAAATTTGGCAAATGGACTTAGACAGAAGTTTTACTGGCGATTTTGAAGAATATAAAAATGCTGATGTAGAAAATGCAGAAATAGATATTTATGTCGCATTAAAATAATTAAAATTTATAAAAATAAAAATTAGTAGTTGTAAATATAAAATTAATATGTTATATTATTGCGATAAATAATATATGATACTTATATAAATTCATAATTGGATGAATGTTTCTACAAACTACCGTAATAGTTTTGCTATAAGTTTTTTCGAACAGCAAAACTATTACGGTAGTTTTTTATTGTGTAAAAAAATAACAAACTAGGAGGAATTATGGAACTAGTAAATGAAAACAAAATTTTAGAAGAAGAGAAAATTTCAAAACTTTTATTAAAATTCTCTGTACCATGTGTAATGGGTCTTTTAATTAGTGCATTCTACAATATTGTAGATCAAATTTTTATTGGAAATAGTACACTTGGTTATTTAGGAAATGCAGCTACAGGAGTTTCATTCCCGGTAATCTGTATTGCAAATGCATTTGCATGGTGTGTGGGAGATGGTGCAGCATCTTACCTGAGTATTTGTGCTGGAAGGAAAGATACGGATAGTGCACACAAATCTGTTGGAACGGGAATTACTGTAACTTTACTTATTAGTATTGTACTTATGCTTATATGCGAGGTTGCAGCAGTACCACTTATGAGCCTTTTTGGAGCATCAAACCAAACTTTAGACCTTGCAGTAACTTATTTCCGTATTATAGCGGCATTTTTCCCATTTTATTTATTATTAAATGTAATGAATAGTATGATTCGTGCGGATGGAAGTCCTGGATTTGCTATGAAAGCAATGGTGATGGGAGCTATTATAAATATTATTTTAGACCCAATATTCATCTTTTTATTAAAATGGGGAATTGCAGGTGCGGCATGGGCAACTGCAATTGGACAAGTAGTATCTTTTGCAATATGTGCAATTTATTTCTTTAAGCCAAAGAGTTTTAGACTGAAAAAGAGTAGCTTTGTACCTAATCTACCTATTTTATCTAAAATGATTAATCTTGGAGCAGCAACTTTTATAACACAGATTTCAATTGTAGCGGTGACATTAGTTTGTAATATGACACTAGCACGTTATGGTGCATTATCAAAATATGGTCCGGATATTCCGATTTCTGTGTTTAGTATCCAAACAAAAGTATATACAATCGTTTTAAATATCGTAACTGGGATTGTGCTTGGAGGACAGCCGATTTTTGGATATAACTACGGAGCAAAAAGAATGGATCGTGTTCGTGAAGCTTACAAAATAGTATTTCGTGCCACTTTAATTACTGGTATAACAGCGACGATTATTTTCCAATTATGGCCGAAAGAAGTTGTAGGAATTTTTGGGTCAGGAAATGAATTATATCAAGAATTTGCAGTAAAAACATTTAGAATTTATTTATCTCTTGTGACAGTTACTTGCCTTGTTAAAATGACAGCAGTATTCTTCCAATCTATTGGAAAATCTAAATATGCAGTTATGGCATCTGTTATACGTGATATAGTTTGTTTCACACCATTAGCAATAATATTACCTTCTGTTTTAGAAGGATCAGAGGTTGGAACAGGAATTAATGGAATTTTATATGCAGCACCGATTTCGGATTTAGTTGCTATTGTTGTGATTCTTATACTAACAATTTCGTTCTTCCACAAATTAAATAAGGAAACAGAAGTGGAAGTGGAAAAACAGGAAGAATTAGTTGTATAAGCATCTTATTAGTAGGATGATTATACTGATTATAGGAACATAAAATACTTTTATAGTTATCAATCTATATTTTAAAGGATTATAAAGTATAGATTGATAACAAAATATGACTTAAGCATAACAGAAAAAATGTTATGCTTTTTTTTATAATTAAAAGATATATTATTTATTAAATCTATAACAAAAACAAAATATTATATAATTTATATAGATAATAGATTATATAATTTAAGGGGGTAGGAATATGAAACCAATTATAGGTGTTATTCCTCTTTGGGATGATAAAAAAGAAAGTATATGGATGTTACCAGGATATATGGATGTATTAGAAAATAATAATGCGATTCCAATGATACTACCTTTATCTACATGCAAAGAGAATTTGGACAAGTGTTTTGAATTAGTAGACGGTATTTTATTTACAGGAGGTCATGATATAAATCCAAAACTTTATAATCAGAAAAAGAAAGATACATGTGGATTGCAATGTGACAGACGAGATGAAATGGAGAAATATCTATTTGAGAAATCTATTAAAAATGATAAACCTATATTGGGCATTTGTAGAGGAATTCAGCTATTTAATTCTCTATTGGGTGGTACATTATATCAAGATTTAAAAACTGAGTATAAATCAAATATTAATCATACAATGGAAAAGCCTTATAATAGAGGTGTTCATAATGTTAATGTTTTAGAAAATACGATATTACACAAAATAGTTGGTGTAAATAAATTATACGTAAACAGTTATCATCACCAAGCTATAAAAAATTTAGCACCAGGATTAATTGCAAATGCAATATCCGAAGATGGATTGATAGAGGCAGTTAGTATGCCAAACAAAAAATTTGTTATGGCAGTTCAATGGCATCCAGAATTTTTGTGGAAAGATAGTGAGGAAAATAATTTAATAATTGATGAATTTATAAAAAGTATTTAGGATAGAAGGAAAGGGGAAAAATAATGAAAGAGGTATTATTATGAAAATTATAATTTCACCAGCAAAGAAAATGAATATAGATGATGATATTTTTGAGTGTAGAAGTGAGCCTGTATTTTTAAATAAAGCAGAAGAACTAATGAATTATTTAAAAGGTTTATCATATGAAGAATGTAAAACTATGTGGAAATGTAGCGATAAACTAGCTCAATTAAATTACGACAGAGTTTTAGATATGGATTTAAATTATAGATTAACTCCAGCAATATTTTCATATGAAGGTATTCAATATCAATATATGGGACCAAGTGTACTCAGCCAAGATGCAATTGAATACCTGCAATCTAACTTAAGAATATTATCAGGATTTTATGGCATCTTAAAACCATTAGACGGTATTGTTCCATATAGACTTGAGATGCAGGCAAAACTTATAAATCATAAAAATAAAGATCTATACGAATTTTGGTCAGATAATATAGCAAACAATTTATTTGAAGAAGATGATGTAATAATTAATTTAGCATCAAAAGAATATAGTAAATGCGTAAGTAAATATATAAAAAATCAACCAAATATAAAATTCATCACATGTGTATTTGGAGAATTAAAAGGCGAAAAAATAATAGAAAAGGGCACACTTGCAAAAATGGCGAGAGGTGAAATGGTTAGATATTTAGCTGAAAATAATATATCCACTTTAGATGGATTAAAAAGCTTTAACAAATTGGGCTATAAGTATAGTGAAGAAGAGTCTAATAACGATACATATATATTTATAAAATCCATATAATTAAATGACAATAACAGGAATAATATTGATTTTTTACTAATATTATATATAAATAATTGACAGATTTTATTGGGATATTTTATAATAAAGAAGTTCTAAATAATTAAACGGATTAAAACTAAATAACTCCTATGAGGGAGTAGTTTGCGGCTAAGCCGTTGTAATGTCGACATAATGATTGCAAAATCCGGTATTACATTAAAAAGCGAGACTCATGGATAATAAAGTGTTTTATTAAAAAACGCTTTATTGTCTATGGGTCTTTTTTAATTTTAAAGGAGGGAAAAATAATGGGATTATTGGAACTTTTTATACTAGCAGTAGGGTTATCGATGGATGCTTTTGCTGTATCAATTTGTAAAGGTCTTGCTTTACCAAAAATAAACTTAAAATCAGCAGGAATAGTTGGGTTATGGTTTGGAGCATTCCAGGCATTAATGCCGCTAATTGGCTATCTACTTGGAGTAAATTTCAGAGAGTATATAGTTAGCGTGGACCATTGGATAGCATTTATATTACTAGCTTTAATTGGAGGTAATATGATTAAAGAGGCATTAACTGAAGATGATGAGGAAGAAGAAACAGAAATAAGAAACTTAAAACGTAATGCAGAAGAACAATGTAATATATCATATTCTGCTAATTCATGTTCAATATCACCAACAGGTCAAGTTGCATTAAGTAGAGAAAAAGACAGTGTAATGAAAGATATTCTAGGATTTAAAACAATGTTTTTACTTGCAATTGCAACAAGTATAGATGCATTAGCTATGGGTGTAACATTTGCATTTTTAAATGTAAAAATAGTACCAGCAATATCTTTTATAGGTATAGTGACATTTACCTGTTCAGCAATAGGCGTAAAAATCGGAAATGTATTCGGTCTTAAGTATAAGTCAAAAGCTGAAATTGTCGGAGGTGTAATACTTATATTATTAGGATGTAAGATATTAGTTGAACACTTAGGAATTATATAATTGTTAGGAGTTGGGTATTTATTATATCTAACTTCCTATTTTTTAAAATAAAATCAAGTTTTTATAGGATAAACAAACTCAAATGTCAAATTAATAATATATAAAATGTATTATTTTAGGAGAGAAATTTATATGAATTATTGTGAGAAAATCAAAAAATCTATGATTGAAGGTGACGATGACTCAGTTGTAAAGTATATAAAGAAATCTCTTTTAGTAGGATATAATCCAAAATACATATTAAAAAATATTTTAATGGATGCATTAACCTTAATTGCAAAGAAAGAAGAAAAAAATGAGTGTCTTATACCAGAAGTATTACTAGCTATGAATTCATTTAAATCTGGTTACAAAATAATAGAACCCTATTTGAAAGAGAAAGACAAAGATTATGACATAGTGATAGTTATGGGGACTGTATATGGAGATATACATGATTTAGGCAAGAACGTGATAAAGATATTTTTAGAAACGTTAGATGTTAGAATAGTGGACTTAGGTACAAATGTACCTGCTGAAAAATTTGTAGATACAATTGAAGATAATAACGCAAATATTCTTATGATGTCGTCATTATTGACAACGACAATGGGAGAAATGAAAACAGTTATGAATTTATTAGAAGAAAGAAAACTAAGAAAAAAAGTACATGTATTTATTGGTGGAGCATCAGTAGGTGAGGCATTTAGAGAAAAGATAGGTGCAGATTGTTATACAGATAGCGTTGTAGATCTTATAGACTATTTAAAAAAGAATATGGATAAAATAAAAGAAAACTCTTAAATAAAGGTGGGTATTTAGGAGTTTTTTTATTTGAAAAAATAAGCATGCCATAAATTTATACGACATGCTTATTAAAGAATAAATATATATTAATTTGAATAGTGTTTGTAAATTTAGCTTACTATTTTATAGTAACTTCTAGCTGTAATTCTATAAACTATAGCATAAAAGACTGCGAATAGTAAGAAGCCTCCACAAGTAGCTATGGCATATAATTTTATATTTGTAAGATTTAATATAACTAGTATCTTAGTTATAAAAGGAAATGCAAAGGATACATGAATTCCTGCGACAATAAGTGGCAAGAAGAAAACTGTAAGCACTTGAGAATGTATTGATTGTTTGATTTCCTTATTACTTATACCTACTTTTTGCATTATTGCAAAACGCTCTTTATCATCATATCCTTCAGATGTTTGTTTATAATACATAATTAATATTGTAGCCATTGTAAACAGTATTCCTAAGAATACACCTATAAATAATAGTCCACCATTAAGACCAATAAGGTCATATTTAGAACTTTCACGGCAATCTATTTTACCATTATAAACATATTTATTTGTGTCTTCTGGATAAGAACTCATAGTTTCTAATTCATCATAGAACTTATCATTTATTTTTAATACAGTATTTGCATCTGTATCTACATTGAAGAAATAGAAATATTGAATATCTGATGCCATTTTACCGTATTCTTTTTTCTGTAATTTATATAGATTATTTAAAATATCCATATCCTTAACTACAACAACATGATTTTTTGCAACATTGGCAGCTACATATTTATCTATAGGAAAATCTTCAAAATGACCTTTTATTTTAAAATTATAATCAAAGACTTTAAGTGTATCATAGTTATATTTATCTCTGTTAGAGGAGATAAATATTTCATTATCATCTAATTTTTTATTTGAGTTATATAATTTATTATAATCATCAAGAGTGATAAAAGATAAAGTACCTATATCATCAACACTATTAGAATACACAGGGTTAGCCTTATCTATTATATAAGAATTTTCTTTTTCTATACCAGCAAAGTTTAAAGTTGTATATTCCATTTCATCTATTGGCTTTTTATTAAAATCATCGAGTGTATTATTTATCCAAGTTTTTAGTTCTTTTATATCCTTGTCTGAGTGACTAGATGGTGAAAATTGAAATTCAGTTGGATAATAATTATTAATGATATCATTCATTCCGTACCATAAAGAGAATGTAGATGAAATCATTACTAAAACCATTGTAGATAGTATGCATATATTAGCAAGTCCTACTGCATTTTGTTTCATACGATATATCATACCTGATACTGATATAAAGTTTTTTGTTTTATAATAGTAATTTTTATTTTTACGTAGAGCTTTTAATAATACAATACTTCCAGCTGTAAATAAAAGATAAGTACCTATTATTACTAGTATTACAGCTACGAAAAATAAACTTAATGCAGCTATTGGATTAGTAGTTTTAACAGCTATATAATATCCTGATCCTAAACAGATAAATCCAAGTAAGGCAATTATCCATTTTGCTTTAGGTTCTTTTTCACCAACAGAACTTCCGTGTAATAATTCTATAGGTTTAGCAAGATGAATTTGTCTAATACTATTTAAGAATATAACAACAAATATTACTACAAATAATATAATTGTAGTTTTTAGTGATTGTGGTGATATATAAAATCCTAGTGGAACTTTTACTGTAAACATTGATAGTAAGATTAAAAGCATTAATTTATCAAATAAAATACCTACTAATATACCAAAAATTAAACTTACTAAACTTATAATAACTGTTTCACATAGTACAACTCTAGAAATATGCTTTTTCTCCATTCCTAAAATATTATAAAGTCCAAATTCTTTTTTTCTACGTTTCATAAGGAAGCTATTTGTATAAAATAAGAATATTGTTGCGAAAATTCCACATATAATTGTACCTAAAAATAATACTGTAACCATTGAGTCAGTTCCGCTGACTTTACTTAAATCAGGGTTGTTTGATAATGAGCAAATAATATAAAACATGCAGATTGTCATTATTGATGTAATCATATATGGTATATATGTTTTTGCATTTTTCTTTATGTTGGTAATTGCTAATTTAAAATAAAAGAATTTACTCATTTTTAACACCACCTGTAGCAATCATAGTTAATGTATCTGAAATTTTTTGATACATTTCTTGTTTTGTTGAAGAACCTCTATAAAGTTGGTGGAATACTTTACCGTCTTTTATAAATAGAACTCGTTTTGCAGTACTGGCAGCTTTTGTACTATGAGTTACCATTACTATTGTTTGACCATCTTCATTTATATCCTCGAATAATTGTAATAATTCGTCTGCAGAGTGAGAATCTAATGCACCAGTAGGCTCATCTGCTAAAATTAATTGAGGTTTAGTTATAAGCGCTCTTGCTATAGCAGCTCTTTGTTTTTGACCACCAGAAACCTCATAAGGAAATTTATCTAAAAGAGAGTTTATTCCTAATTTAATTGATAATGGTTGTAAAAGTGAATTCATTTCGTTGTATTTTTTACCTGATAAAACTAAAGGTAGAAAAATATTATCTTTTAGTGAAAATGTATCTAATAAATTGAAATCTTGGAATACAAATCCTAAATTATTGCGACGAAATGCTGAGATTTCTTTTTCTTTTATAGAAACTATATTTTTTCCATTTAGTAAAACTTCACCACTAGTTGGTTTATCTAGTGAAGCTAATATATTAAGTAAAGTGGTTTTACCAGAACCTGATTCACCCATTATAGCAACATATTCACCTTGTTCAACAGAGAAAGATACGTCTGATAAAGCTTGAACGTGGTTTGAACCAAAGCGTGTTGTATAAACTTTCTTTAAATTATTTACTTGCAACATTGCCATTTTAATGACCTCCATTTTATTTAAATTATAGTAATTTCTTATTTATGAGTTAATTATAACAAAATAGGGAAATGCAATACCATTTCTTTGGCTTACATTTCCCCGCATAACCTTACATTACTGTAATTTTAAATTTTAATATAGATAAATATTGAAAAATTAATAATCTCAATAAAAAATTATTCAATATTTATATCAATCATTGATAAATCAAGTATAACTTTAGTTTTTACCCCAACTTCAGATTCAATAGAAATTTTATGTGATAATTTATCTAGTATATTTTTGCATAGATAAAGACCAAGTCCGCTTGCTTTTTTGTTAGTTCTACCGTTATATCCAGTGAAGCCTTTATCGAATATTCTAGGTATATCTTCCTCTGAAATTCCGATTCCAGTATCTTCAATAACAAGTTTTTTATTTTCTAATGGATAAATAGAGACTGTACCTTTAGTTGTATATTTTATCGCATTAGAAAGTATTTGTTCTATTACGAATACAAGCCATTTTTCATCAGTTAAAACTGTATAATTTGTATTTTTGAAATTAAGTGCTATTTTCTTTCTTATAAAAAGAGGAGCATATTTTCTAATAGCTTGCTTTATAATATCGTCTAAATTATATTCTTTTATTACAAAATCATTTTCGGAACTACCAAGTCGAATATATGAAAGAACCATTTCTACATACTGTTCAATTTTAAATAATTCCGATGAAAGATCACTTGAAACTTCACATTCAGAAGTTTGTATTAATAATTTCATAGCAGAAATAGGTGTTTTGATTTGGTGAACCCACATTGTATAATAATCAATCATATCTTTTTGTGCATTATCAGATTTAGATATAAAGTTTTTATATTCATCATTTAAATTTAAGATTAAATTAGTATAATCATCTTCAATTAAATTTTTTGGAGTTGGTAAATTATTTAAAGAAATATAAATTTCATTTTGTAATTTATATAATGCTATATGTTTTTTATAGTAATTTATAAAATTTATACATATACAAATTAAGCCAATAAAGCAACATAAAAGAGAAGCATATATTACTGGTTCAGTAGATATATTATATAAAACGAATACTAAGGAAAATACTAATGTAAATAATATAAAAAGAAGAATAGGTTTTATATATTGCTTTATATATTTTGATATTATGTATGTAAATTTAATTTCATAATTATTCATAATAATTCTCCTTATTCAATAATATATCCGATTCCTTTTTTTGTTTTTATAAAATTAGAGAGACCAATTGACTCTAATTTTTTTCTTAGTCTAGTCACATTTACATTTAATGTATTTTCTTCAACATAGTTATCTGTTTCCCATAATTTGATCATAAGGTTATCTCTACTTACAGTTTTCCCTTTGTTTTCTAGTAGAGTTTGTAGTATTTTATACTCATTTTTTGTTAATTCCACTTTCTCATCATTATGAGAAATAGAGTTATCATTTATATTTAAAATTGCACCATTATGTTCTAGTAAGTTTGTCTGAGTAGAGAATGAATATGTACGTCTTAGTATAGCTTGTGTTTTTGCGATTAATACATGTAAATCAAATGGTTTTGATATAAAATCGTCACCACCCATATTCATTGCCATAACAATATTCATATTATCTGAGGCTGATGATATAAATACGATTGGAACTTTAGAAAGTTTTCTAATTTCGCTACACCAGTGATACCCATTGAAAAATGGAAGAGTGATATCTAATAAAACTAGTTGTGGGTTAAACTCCACAAATTCAGGGATTATATCTTGAAAATTAGTTACCTTTTTTGCTACAAAGCCCCAATTATTCATTTCTTTCTCAATAGATTTTGCAATAATCTCATCATCTTCAATAATTAAAATTTTATACATGTTGCCCTCCTTTAATATATTTTTTAAATAAACGTATATTTTAATTTATTGTAAATTTAATAATTTCTCGTGATAAAAATTATATATTTATTTTGACATTTTAACATAAAATCCTTGTAACTAAAATTAAAATAAAAGAAGGACAAGAAATTATGGAATAAATTTTATAAAGAAATAATATATTATAGTATGTTTTAAACATTTAAAAGGAAAGCGGATAGGGAGCGGGACTATCTTCTTTCTTTTATTTTTTTGTAATTTCGAGTATATATTTTTAAGTGATTAATTAAAAAAATATATATAGTAAATAAAGAATAAAATGTAATTTAAATAAAATTAAATAAAAAAGAAAAGTAAGGAAAATTGTAAAACTAAAACTAAAAAAATTTTAAAAGTTTTGAAGGGGATTTTATCAAAAGATAGAATTCTTATAATAAGATTATCTTCCTTAATATTTTCAATATACATTTCAATCTCAAATATTGATTAAAATTTAAATGTTTAACGATAAGTTATGCTTTTAAATTTCTTAGAAATTTTGATAAAATCGGATTGAGTAAATTTACAAGGTTCGAATTTTAGAAAAATTCTAGTTGGTGATATACACCAACTATTTTTTTTGTAAAAACCTAAAAACAAAAGAAAGTTACGCCTATTAAATAAAAAATAACTAAAAACGTATAAAAATTGTAAGTTTTTAGACTATAATATAGTATAGGAAGTTTATTTTAAAGGAGGCATGTTTTATGAATAAAGTGTCGTATCCAAGAAATAAGGTTTTAGGTGGTATTTGGGGATTAATAATCGGTGATGCTGTAGGAGTACCATATGAATTTACACCTAAAGAAAACATTCCAAACATAGATAAAATTGATATGGTAGCACCAGATTATTTTAGAAAGACGTATATTGATATACCTTTTGGTACATATTCAGATGATAGTGCACAATTTTTGTGCCTTATTGATAGTTATATAGAATGTGATGGATTTGATATCGACAATGCAGCAAAAAAACTTTTAGCATGGGTATCTCATGGTTTGTGGGCTGTTGATGGTGAAGTTTTTGATGTTGGAAGACAGACCTTACAGGCATTAACTGAGTATGCAAGAGGAACAAGTCCTAGATATTCAGGGCTATGTATACCTGAGGGAAAAGGAAATGGAGCTTTGATGAGGACTCTAGCTTTAGCACTTTTTGAAGAGGGAAGTGATGAACAGTTAGTTTTTGATTCTCATGAACAAGCAATGATTACACACGGAAATATATGTAATCATGTATGTTGTGCATTTTATAATTTAATCGCAAAATACTTGCTCGAGGGCATGGATTTTGAGGAAGCATATTCAGTAGGGATAAATTCTCTAAAGACAATATATAGTGACAATAAGAGTTATTTAGATGAATTTGAAAATAATATTTTACCCGACGGAATAATAGAAGAAAGAGGAACAGGATATGTTATTGACTGTCTAAAGAGTACTTTTAAGGTTATAAGAGAAAGCAACTCATATAAAGATGCTATAAAAAAGGCTATAGCTTTGGGCAATGATACTGATACAACGGCTGCTGTTGTAGGTGGACTTGCAGGAATTATATATGGATTTGATGATATACCAACTAATTGGTATGACCAACTTAGGGGAAAAGAAAAAATACTAGAATTAATGGATAAAATAAGTTTTGAGAATATCTAGATTTATATCTAGGTATTTTTTTGCACATATTTTATAAGTATAATAAAATTAGATCATTTCTTTTTTAAAATAAAAAAGACTGAAGATAAATTTGCATCTGCAATAAATCTACAGTCTAGAAAACTATTTAATTAAGAATTTTTTATAGACATTTCATCTATAAGTTCATCACTTAATGAAATTATTTTTTCAGATATTTTATTTCTTTGAACTTTTAAAATATGACTATATAATGGAAGAGCAAGAAGCATTCCGCAAAGACCAACTATTCCTATTATAATTCCCTGAATAAATTGACTATCTTTCCATACTAAAACGCAACATAATCCAAATCCAAATATTAAAGAACTAATTAAGCCGACTACAATTGATTGGATAGTTGCCTTTCTTGTGGCAGACTCATCAAGTTTACGTATTTTATCGAGTTTATTTTCTGTTTTAGGAAGATATTTAGTACGTATTTCTTCTATTTCTTTTTTTTGTTTTGCTGAATAACTATACACAAATTTTTCATCTTTACTCATATGTTTTCCCCCTTATATTTTTATATATTATAAATTTTATTTTTATTAAGATCTAACTTTACTGTGAAAGTTGTCCCTTTTCCTAATGTACTTTCTATATAAATGTCAGCATTCATAATATCTATAATTCGTTTAACTAATGCAAGACCTAACCCGTTTCCATTTGTAGCATGGGAAGTATCGCCTTGATAAAATTTTTCAAAAATATGTTTGCCGGTATCTTTGCTCATACCGCAACCATTATCACTAATTGATACAATTATAAAGTTATTTTCACTTTTCGCATTTATGCTTACCTCACCACTATCTTCAGTAAATTTAAATGCATTAGAATAGAGATTGTTCCAGATAATAGATGTAAGTTCCTTGTCGGCATTTAATATTAAATCTTCTTCAATATCTACATCTATATTTATATTTTTTTCTTCCCAAATACTTTCAAAACACAGTAAACACTCGATAAGTTGTTCACTTAAATTATATTCACTAGTTTCAAGAAATATTTTTTGATTTTCTAATTTATTAAGTTTTAAAATATTAGTAATTAAATTAGATAAATTTTGTGATGTTTCATAAATTGATTTTGAGTATTCTTTTCTTTCTAAATCTGTTGTACGCTCATCTTGCATTAAAGCAGAGTAATTTTGAATAATTGATAACGGTGTTTTAAGTTCGTGCGAAACATTAGATATAAAATCTGTACGGAGAGTTTCTATACTGCCTAATTCTTCTGCCATTTCGTTGAAGTTATCAATTATAATATCTAATTCATTTCTTTTTCCGAATGTATCCATTGGTTCAATTCTTACATTAAAATCGCCATTAATTATTTTTTTCGTAGCATTAAGAATTTGTTGAACAGGTTTTTCCACAACAAATCTATAATAAGCACCATGTATTAATGTGAAAATTAAACTGAGAAATAGTATATTGAAAAATGTAGGTGCAGCATTTTTTCTAAAATTGTATTTTTCTAAGTCAAATCCATTTAAAAATAAAAGGATGCTACATGTAATAACAAATGCAATCATAATAAAAAACAGTAGATACTTTCTAAAAGAAAAAAGAGAACTATGTACGGTATTTTTACACTTTTTCATATTAATTTAAGACAGCTTTATACCCAAGTCCATGAACAGTAACAATTTTAAACTCATCACATTTAGAAAATTTATCTCTAAGTTTTGTCATATAAACATCTACAGTTCTGTTACTAGATGTTGAATCTGCATCCCAAAACTCATTCATAATTTGAGCGCGTGTAAATGTTTTTTTAGGATAAGAAAGAAGTTTAAATAAAATATTAAATTCTCTCAATGTTAGTGGAATCTCTTCACCCTCAAATACAGCAGTCATTTCTTCGCTATTCATTACTAAATTACCAATTCTAAGTTCTTTGCTTGATTCTATTTTTGCCCTTCTAAGTAATGCATAAATTCTAACAAGTAATTCATCTAGCTCTACAGGTTTTACAAGATAGTCATCTATCTCTAAACTAAAACCGCGAAGTTTTGATTGTATATCATCTTTTGCTGTTAGAAATAAAAGTGGAATGTTTTTATCAATATCTCTAACTGATTTTGCAAATTCAAATCCATCAATACCTGGCATCATAATATCAGAAATAATTAGATCTATATGATTGTCATACATTACATCATATGCATCATTGGCATTTAAGCATCCAATAGCATTAAAGTTATTTTTTATTAAATAAGAACAAATAACATTATTCTGGTGTTTTTCATCATCAACTACAAGAATATTAATCATTAAAAATTACCCCCATTACAATAAGTATTTAGTTAAATATATTTTAATCTTATTGATTATTTTGAATTATAACATAGAGTTGTTAATGTTTTGTTAAAGTATAGAAGGATTTGTAATTTTATATAAATGTGATATTTAATATGAATTAATATTTCGTTAACATATTTTTAAAAACTTTTAAATAATGAAATTGGATAATATAGCTATAAAGTTGATAAAACAAAATAGAGGAGATGGATTAAATGTTAAATTTATTAAAAATAAAAGCAATAATATTAGAGGGTATTTATAAAAATGCAGAGGATTTAAAAAATGGTATGATGAATAATGAAAATAATATTAAACTTGACTACAGTATTATACATATGTACTTATAAACTACAATTAAAAAGGATGTATCGAAGTATAGAATTTATCTATTTTTCGATACATCTTTTTTAATTGCGCAAGTTTTTTTAGTTATGCTAAAATATTCTAGAGATTATTTAGAAATATATTAAATTTATAAGGGGAATTGAGGAGATAGATATGATAAAAATAATTGCTACTGATATGGATGGGACTCTTTTAGATAGCCAAAAAAATGTTCCGAAAGAGTTAGATTATGTGTTAGATAAATTGGATGAAAAGAAAGTACGATTTATTGTAGCTAGTGGGAGACAATATTATAATCTTGAAAAACAATTTAGAGATTATAAGCATGATTTAATTTATATAAGTGAAAATGGTGCAATGGTTTTTGATAAAGGGGAAATTGTATATTTAAGCGAAATTGATGGAGAAAAGTTAACTAAACCAGTTGAAATTGCTAGAAAAATACATGGTGCATCAATTATTTTATGCGGGGAAAAGAGTGCATATACTGAAAATAAGGGTGAATTTTTTATAAAAAATGCACGTCTTTACTATGAAAAATTACAAGTTGTAGATGATGTCTTAGATGTAGTTAAAGAAGGTAAAGATAAAATATGTAAAATAGCATTATTCCATGATGAAAGCTCTGAAAAATATTTATCTAAAGAATTTGATGAAGTAGAAAATGATTTTTTAATTTCAGTATCTGGTGAGTTATGGATGGATTTTATGAATGTTGGTGTAAATAAAGGTACAGCAATAGAGAGAATTCAAGAATACTATGATGTGACTTATGATGAAACAATGGCATTTGGAGATTATCTAAATGATTATGAGATGATGCAAAGTTGTAAATATAGCTATGCTATGGCAAATGCACATCCAAAATTAAAAGAAGTAAGTAATTATGAAGCTAAATCAAATGATGAAAATGGTGTTGTAGAAGTTATAAAAGAGTACTTTGAAATTTAATGATAAGTCAAAAGCATAATAAATTTTATATTGGTATATGAGGGTTAAGTATTAGTATAGGAAAATTAAATACATATTATAAATAGGGAATATAAACAGAAAGAGGAATTGAGATGAATAGAAAAAAAGTCTTAAAAAATATTGTTATAATAACATCTTTAGCATCGACATTGATGTTTGCAGGTATATCAAACATAAGTATAAGTTTTGCAGACGTTATAAAATTAGTTAATACAAGTGTATTAAATGTAAGAAGTGGGGCTGGAACTAATTATAGTAAGATAGGAAGTTTAACACAAGGAACAAAAGTAAATATAATATCAGAAAGTAATGGATGGAGTAAGATAAATTATAACGGAAAAATTGGATATATATCTAGCCAATATGTAAGCGAAGTATCATCAAATCCAGCTCCAGAAACGAATAAACCTAGTAATCCTACTCCAGATAATAATACATCAGGAAATACTATAAAAGAAGTAAATACAAATGTATTAAATGTAAGAAGTGGAGCGGGAACTAATTATAGTAAAATAGGAAGTTTAACACAGGGAACGAGAGTAAGTGTAATATCAGAAAGTAATGGATGGAGTAAGATAAATTATAACGGAAAAGTTGGATATGTATCTAGCCAATATTTAAGCAAAGTATCATCAAATCCTAAATCTGTAATACTTGATGTTCCACGTATAAGTCAATATCCAGATTTACCAATGGGTTGCGAAGCAACTTCACTAGCTCAACTTTTAAGATATAGAGGAATACCTGTAACAAAAACACAAATGGCAAAGGAAATGCCTCTGTCACCAAATAAAAATCCAAACTTAGGATTTGTTGGAAGTCAATACGAAAAACAGGAAGGCATATTCCAAACAATATATCCACCTGCACTAGAATCACTTGCAAAAAAATATAGACCAAATAGTGCAGATATTACAGGTGCAAGTGTAGAAGAGTTAGAGAAAGAATTAATAAAAGGAAATCCATCAATTGTATGGGTAACAGCATATTGCAGAAATCCAGAAATGGGTTATTGGTATGAAGGTACACCAGACCAACTATGGGTTGCTAAAAATCTTCATGTTACAACATTAACTGGATTTGATGAAGATTATTACTATTTAACTGATCCAGGTATAGGAAAATTAAAAATAAAAAAATCTCAATTTAAATATGTTTATGACACTATTGGTAAAAAAGCAGTAGTAGTTAGATAAAATTATAAAGAGGGCTGTCATACTATAAAATACTATAGGACAGCCCTTTTTGAAATTTATTTATTTGGACATAATAATTTAGAATAAATAGATTAGTTTTAATATGGATTTTAATATAGTATATTTGTGAAAGAGAGGAATATTGATGTTTATAGATAGTGAAGATATAAAAAGAGTAATTCCTGAAGTAATAAAAATCAGAAGACATATACATATGTATCCAGAAATTAGTGAGCATGAATACGAAACATCCAAATATATAAAAAAATGTTTAGAAGAAATAGGATTAGAAGCAAACTTTATTGGAGATACAGGAGTAGTATCAATGCTTATGAATAATCCAGAATTTCAAACTGTTGGATTGAGATCAGAAATGGATGCATTGCCAATAGAAGAAGAAACAAATTTAGAATTTAAATCTAAAAATAAAGGAGTTATGCATGCATGTAGCCATGATGGAATTGTAGCTACTGCATTAGGTGTGACAAAACTGCTTTATGAGCATAAAGATGAATTAAAATGCAATGTCAAATTTATTTTTGAGCCAGCAGAAGAAGTTGGAAGAGGGGCTAAAAAACTTATAAAAGAAAAAGTACTAGAAAATCCAACTGTAGATAAGATGGTGATTTTCCATTATGCAAATTCGGCACCTATAGGAATGGAGATTCAAAAGGGAGTTTCCACCGCAACCCTAGGAAGAGTCAGTATTGAGATAATAGGAAAATCATCACACTGGGGTGAGCCAGAAAAAGGGATAAATGCAATATCTGTAGCTGCAAAAGTCATAGACGCTATAGACAAAATAAATGAAGATTTAAAAGAAAAAATACAGTTTGTACTTGGAATGGGAATTATAAATGGTGGAGTAAAAAATAACATAATGGCTGAAAATGTGAAACTAGAAGGAACTATTAGAACATTTTGCGAAGAAAATCTTGAATATGTTTTAACATACCTCCAAGACAGAATGAAAGAAATTGAAGAAGAAACAAAAGCAACAATTAAAGCAACATTAACTTCACACCTTCCTGCATTAATCAACAATCCTGATTTAGTAAAAATGGGTAGCAAAGTTGGAAAAGAAGTATTTGGAGACAAGTTTGTTTTAGGAGAAAAGCCATTTTTAGCAGGAGATAATGCAGCTTATTATTTTAGATTAGTGCCTGGCGTGAGGATGGTATTCTTTGCAGAAAAAGAAAATGAAGAAAATTATCCACTTCATAATGGCAAATTTGATTTTAATGAAGATATTTTTCCATATGCAGTATGCGCACTTTATAATGTAATTTCAACTATAGAATAAATTAAACTTAATTAATAAACTATGCCTTTTTGATTTTTATATTAAAAAGGCATTTTTATACGGTTAAAAACAAATTTTTATTGATATAATTCATATTAAAGAGAGAATATGTCTAATATATTGTTAATATAGATTTTTTAGCATATTAATATAGTTTAAAACCAAATAATTTAACTGTAACTTTCTTGTTTAATAGGAAATTTTATTATATACTTGTTTAAGGAAATTTATGCAATTTAATTATAAATAATAGTGAATAGGTGATAAAAATGGCAAACGTACAGGATATTGTTTTTATATTGATGCAGGGCTTTTCTGGGGCTGTTGCAGGATATATAACTAATAAATATGCGGTTAACATGATTTTTAAAGAGTATACTCCTTTAAAAATTGGAGGAGCAGTTAAAAAAAATAAAGTGAAATTTATAGAAGAAGTAAGTGAATTAGTAGAAAGAGATATCGTAAACTCAGAAACTTTGATTGGGTCTATTGAAAGCAAAGACTTTTCAAATGTTATCGATGCAGCATGTATTGATTTTGTTACTAATTCATTAAATGATGTCTTTGATGGTGTAAAGTTAAAAGACATTCCTAAAATAAGTTCTAGTTCACAACAATGTGTAACATTTATTGAACAAAATTTACAAGAAGAATTACCAAAATTAATAGATAATATGTCTAATAAAATAGACATAAAGAAATTAATTCAAAAAGATCAGTTAGATAATATAAGTGAAAAAATAGTAAAATTAATCATAGAAGTACTAGAAACAGATGAAAAATTAGAAGAATTTTTATCATGTGTATATGATGAAAATAAAAATGAAGTTTTAGCAGATTTTTTAAGTGAAGGAGCTAAAATAAAGTTAATTCAAGGAATAACAACAATTATAAATCAGTCTATTGAAAATATAATTGATGATAAAGAAAAATGTTTAGAATTAATAGAAAAAATATATGCTCTATTAGACTTAAAATCTGTAATATCTAAATTAGAAGAGAATTTAAATCAAAAAACTTTAGAAGATATAGCTGGAGAAGAAGGCTTAAACAATATAAGCAATCTACTATTTGAAAATATAAAAGAATTAATAAACGAAGATACAAATAGAGATAAAGTAAAACAAATTGTATCTGAATTATTGGCTATAGCTAAAGATATGGATGTAACTTTATTTGAAATACTTCCAGAAGAATTAGCAAATTCAATAGTAAGTTATATTAGATTTATTATTCCAGATATCGCTCCACATATATCAAACTGGTTATATGAAAATAAAGAAAAGATAGACTTTATAATAAATACATCAGTTAATGAAACTGTGAATGATGCAGAAGATCCATCATTCAGAGGTATAGTAGACAAATTTGGAAGTATGTTATCGACAATCTCTCAAACATTGAAAATTGTTGATAGAGCTGCAAATATGGTTGATAATTATGACTTATCACCTGAAGATAGCCAAAAAATATACTTAGCTATATCAAAATTCTTTGATGAAACAAGTATCGGACATATAGTTGAACTATTAGAAGATAAATTAAATTTAAGTGATGATGATATTTGTGAAAAGTTATTAAATTTATTTAATGATAAAGGAAATGTCTTAACTAAAAAGATAGTATTTAACTATAAAGATAAGACAATATCAAATTTTGTAAACCTAGATTTAGACAAAATATTTAAATCAAGCATTACACCTTTAATTTATAACTTTATTAAATCTAAAAAAGATAATATAGAAAAAATAGTATCAAATTTAGTAGAAGAAAAAACTAATAAGGTACTATCTAATAAAATAGAAAATTTAATTTCAAAAGAAAAAGTTAGAGTACTATCTGAAAAATTACCTAAATTAATTGCAAAATATCTAGGTAATAACAAAAAAATATGCAAATTATATATAGAAAAAATAGTATCTTCATCTTTAGATAATATAGACTTTGAAAATATAATAATAGAAAATAAAGAATCGATAATTTTATTAGCATGTAATAAATTTAATGATTTAGAAAAAACAGTTATAGAACAATTAAAAAATAAAGAAGTAAAAGATATTTTAGGCTTAATTAAAGATAAAGAAGGATTTAGTTTATCATTAAGTCAAAAACTTCATAAAGGTCTTGTTAATAATGTAGAAAAAGTAATAGATAATAACGTAAAAAGAGTAATCTACAACAACTTAATAAAATTAGATGAAGATGAAATTTGTAATATAGCACAAAGTTTTATGGGTAAACAGCTTAAACCATTATCTTATTTTGGAGCTTTATTAGGAACTGTAGCAGGGTTAATATTTGCATTTGGAATAAATGGAACAATAAATAATCTAGGTTTCTATAACAGATATCAAACTACAATAATGGCGTGTGTTCTTATGGGATTAGTAGGAATACTTACAAATGTAATCGCATTATGGATGATATTCCACCCATATGAAAAAAATAAATTTGTTGCAAAAATACCTCTATTTAAAGTATTTTCACAAGGGTATATACCTGCGCACAAAGAAGGCTTTGCAAATGGTATGGCATACTTTATAGATAATGAACTTTTAAAAGGTAAGAGGGTAGAAAGTTTATTTAATAGCAAAAAAGATAAATTTTCACAAAGTATCTTTAACTTTGTATCTAAAAACAATTTTAAAATGTTAGTAGATATAGCTAGTGAAAAGAAAAATCAAATAAGCAAATTCTTATATAAATTTATTATAGATAAATGCAAACAAAACAAAACAAAAATTGCCCAAGCTTTATCTAATACAGCAGAAAATGTAACTTTAGATGAAGTATTAACTAAGAAAAAGGCTATTAGTGTATCAGAAAACTTCTTATCAAATTTAGATAAATTAGATGATGCAGTAATAAAATTTGCACAAGAAAAAATTGATAGACAAAAAACAATAAATAACTTATTGCCAGAAGCAGTAGTTCAATCTATAAATAATGGAGTAAATGAAGCTATAGACAATAGTATAAAAACTTCTGTAGATAAAATACTTAAAGAAGAGTTAGTAAAATCATTAATTTTAAATAATGAAGGAATTTATAATGATTTTAAATCAAAAACACTTTATGATGTTATTGGAAGTGAAAAATTATCTAAATTAGAATCAATGGTTGATAAAGATTTAAATAATTATATAGTTATAAATTTACCAACATTATTAGAAAAATCAATAGATGAATTATTACAAAGTGAACTTCATGAAGAGAAAACAATTGGTGAGCTTTTTGGTGGAAGTATAAGAATAACTTTAGATAAAAATTTATACTCAATAACAGCGGCTTTATTAGGAAAAGTAAATAATTATGCCCAAGAAAACAAAGAACAAGTCGTTAATATGGTTATTAATATGGTGAGAAAACAACTTAATTTCTTCGTAAAAATGGCTTATGACTTTATGAATGGAGATAGACTTGTAAGTCTTGTTGTTATAAACATCATAGAGACAAAATTAGAAGACTTTATAAACGATACTATGTATTCTACAATAAAAACAACTTCTATATGTCTAAAATCAGCTATATACCCAACTACAATACAACATGTTGGCTTTGTAGCAGAAGATGTAAATACAAAATTAATAGCAAGTACACTTGCTGAAGACATAAAACAAAATGAAATAATATTTAACAATGTTGATGACTTAGCTTTAGTTACAATTGATAAAGCGAAAGAAATAAAATTATCAGATATATTTAAAGACACAAATATAGAAAATATAGAAAATCTATACAAAGTGTTTGAGGGAGAAATTGCTCAAACTTTAAGCCTAGTAAATGATAATTATAACAATAACATAGAGAATATAAATAAATTTATAAATGATTATATTAATCAAAATATAATAGTAAAAATATTAGATGAAAAACTATCGAATATAATAGATATAGATGAAACTCTAGAATTTACGATTAAATCTATACTAGAAAAATTAAATAAAAATATTGAATCTAAAGAATTAATATTAAAATCTATTAAAATAGCTTATGAAAATAACATAGTAGGTATGAAATTAAATAATTTATTAGAACAAAATATTTTACTTTCAGAGATAGAATCATATTTAGATAAACTATTTAATGACTTAGATTTCAATGAAAATAATCAATATATAGTAGATAAAATAGTATTTAACTGTATAGAAAGTGAATTTAAATTTATTGATAAAGATACAAAAGATTACATTGTAAAATGCATAGTAGATGCATTACTTATTACAGGTATTGGATTTACTGTTGATGCTATGAAAGCACTTAAACTTAAAGAAATAACTACAGAACAAGTAGAAATTATGGACCCAAGAGAAATTCATATGCTATTTAAAGCATTTGCTGGTGACTTCTTCATTAAACTATACTTATATGGTTCAATGGGAGCAGTATTTGGTATAAATATGTACTTGTCAATTCTTTTAGGAATAGTGGACTGGTTCTATAGCAAAAAAGTAGATGAATTTGAAATTAGTACCGATAATATATTTAAGGAATAAAATAAAAAAAACTCCTCACTCTATAAATAAATAGAGGAGGAGTTTTTTTATGAAAAAATCAACAGCAATCATAATTTTAATTATAGGAATTTTAATAATATCTATGTGTAATTTTGATGAGGTAAAAGAGGCGTTTGAATTAAATATTATAACTACAACTATACAATCAAAATTAATAAATAAAGACAATAAATATATAAAGGCAGACTTGAAAATACCACAGTTAACTATGGGAAATAAGAGTATTGAAAATAATCTAAATAAAAAATTTGAAACAGATATAATGAGTTTTTATAATAACTCATACAAAGAAGCACAATCTTTTTTTGATGATTTTCCCGAAGCAGAAAATAAATTTATTGTAAGCTCTGATTATGAAGTTAAAAAAAGTAATGACGATATATTGAGTATACTTATTAAATATTATAAATATAGCGGTGGAGCACATGGAATTTATGAATATGTACCATACAATATAGATTTAACATCTGGAAATACATTTGTATTAAATGATATTTTTACTCAAAATTCAAATTATGAGCAAGTTATAAATGATGAAATAAAATCTCAGATAAAAACTTTAAATAAAGAGCAAGGCCTTCCTGAAGATAGCACACAATTATATGCTTTCAATAAAATAAAAAATAATCAAAAATTTTATATAAAGGATGATTCAATTGTTATATTTTTTGATTTATATGAAATAGCTCCTTATGTAGCAGGTGTGCCAGAATTTATTATAAAAAAAGAGCTTATAAATACCTTGCTAATTCCTAAATACAAAGAAATAATTTTTTATAGTTCTAAAGCTACCACAGTTTAATATTTTATATAAAAAAGTATCTTAGCTATATATAATGTGCCAAGATACTTTTATTTTTAGATTATAGGATGTAATGAAGCAATTTTTGTAACTGCAACATAAACTCTAGAAATTTCATACCAAGTTTTAAAGTCTACTACACCAGTTTGTGGTAATCCGAATATCTTTTGGAATGTTCTAACTGCTTCAGCAGTAGACGGACCATATATTCCATCTTCAGCGACCTTTGGAATAGCTGGGTAAGAGTTAGATATTGCGTTTAATTGATTTTGGATAGTTCTAACAGGAGTTCCTTTAGAACCAATTTCTAATGTTGTTCCAAGAAAAGAAACTGGAACTCCAGATACAATTTGTGCTTCTGCAAACAATATATTATCTCCATAAAAATATTTAAGAATCTCCTCATAATTATATCCTTGATCACCTAAACTCTTACTTCCCCATTGAGTCATTTGGTCAGGACATTGTGTTTTTTGACCATCACAATATTGTGCTAAAAGTGGCTGTCTTGCTGTAGGAGGTCTTTTTATAAATGTATTAAAAACTGTATCTACTACAACTGATATTTCATCAAAAATATTTCTGTTATGAATATACTTGTGGTCATAATTAGTAGTAGATGTAATTGTGAAGTTGTATCCTTGGTTTCTATACCACTCTGTAAAAACTCTATTTAAAGTAAATGATATAATTGCTATTACATTTGCATAAATTGTTTGTTCAGGCCATGTTGGATATATTTCGGATGATGCTACATTTTTTATATAAGTCTTAAATGGAACCCAGTAATTTTCAGCGGAAGAGTCAGATGGCAATCCGTCATGAACAACTATAAATTCTGGAACAACTGGATTATCTAATACAACAAATCCTGTTGGTGCAGGAATTGGTTTTAAGCTGTCTTCAGGTATTTTTGGTGGATAATCTCCCCATAAAGTATGTGGTCCTATATCATAAGTGATTTCATTTTGTCTTCTATAAGATCGTCTACTTCTTTGTTTTGGTGTCATCGGAATAGGTTGTCTAGCAGTTACTATAGGCAAAAGTTGTGTACCATCTATAATTATTGTTTCATATCCATCTTTTATAGCTTCGACTATATAGTCAGCATAAGGCTTTGTAGTAGAAGTTGGATCTAATGAATAATCAACATCTGGTGCAGATAAAGGAATATTTACAATTTGACCAGACTCATTAGTTTTTAAGTTTTGATATATAGCAGAAGATGTTGAACCATCTGCATTTTGTCCATAAATATTTATAGTAACATCTTGTATCGGCGCATTAGTCGTTGAATCTACAACGCTTATTGTTAAGAAACCGTCTTGCATTTAATCACCTTCTTTTCTTTTATAACACATAATATAATTTTAGTACCTACCAAGTTACATACTAAAATTGTATTATTATTAACTATATGCAATTTAATAATAACTGTTGAGAAAAAGTAAAAAATTATTGATAATTCTATTATTTATTTTATGAATAGAGCTAGTCTTTTGTGAAAAGATATTTTATAAGAGCAATAACAGAATAAAAGAGAGGAGAAAATATATTTTTATATGTTGGCTTTTTTAATTACATTTCTACCGATAATTAGCTTTATATTATGGGTTTATTATAAAGATAAATATAACAGGGAAAATATTTCTATACTTTTAAAATATTTTATTCTAGGTATAATTCTTAGCTTTTTTGCAATAATAATCGAAAAATTTTTGATAGATAGAAATATATTTGAGGATGATACAAATTTGATATATACTGCATTTGTAATAGCAGGATGTACGGAAGAAATATTAAAAGGTTTAGTACTTTATATTTTTTCAAAAAAAGAAGATTCATATGATGAAAAATTAGATGGAATAATGTATTCTGTTTTTTTATCACTAGGATTTGCAACTGTCGAAAATTTAATTCATATTAATTATGATTCCAAAATGATATTTCAAGTAGCATTTATTAGAGCTATAATATCAATACCAGCTCATATTATGTTTGCAATTACCATGGGATATTATATTTCAAAATATAAATTTGAAAAAAATATAGCTAAAAAAAGACAGAACTTAATTCTAGCTTTTTTAATACCTATATTACTTCATGGTACTTTTGATTTTATATTGATGATACAGTATAAATGGATTATTATAGTTTTTATAATATATATTATAATTTTAGCAACAATTAATTTAAATAAATTTAATAAATATATGTTATATTCAAAAAAGAGATTTTTTGATAGACTAAAACATGGAAAGAAATAAATATGACAGAGAGGAAAAAATTTTGATTAGTTTACCAGAAAGATTTTTAGAAGATGTAAAAGTAATACTAGAAGATGAGTATGAACAATTTATAAATAGTTATAATGAAAAAAAGACAACAGGTATTAGATTAAATACAATGAAAATGACAAAGGATAAGTTTGAGGAATTAAATTTATTTAAGTTAGATCAAATTCCTTGGACAAATGAAGGGTTTTACTATGATGAAACAGAGTGTAAACCAGGTAAAAATCCACTTCATGAGGCAGGAGCTTATTATCTTCAAGAGCCATCTGCAATGAGTGTAGTGCCTAAATTAGATATACAAAAAGGTGATAAAGTACTAGATATGTGTGCAGCACCAGGAGGAAAATCAACATATATATTATCTAAATTAGACGATACAGGACTTTTAGTCTCAAACGAAATAAATCCTATAAGAATTAAGGCATTAGGTGAAAATCTTGAGAGATTTGGTGCTAGAAATTGTATAATAACAAATACCGATTCAGCTCACCTTAGAAAAGTATTTACAGGTTATTTTGATAAAATAGTAATAGATGCACCTTGTTCTGGAGAAGGAATGTTTAGAAAAGATCCAGTTGCAATAGAAGACTGGACTTATAGCAAAGTTTTAGAGTGTCAATCTATCCAAAAAGAAATTATAAGAGATGGATATAAAATGCTTAAAAAAGGCGGAACACTTGTTTACTCAACATGCACATTCTCAAGAGAAGAAAATGAAGATGTTATAGAAGAATTTATAGCAGAACATGAGGGCGCAGTATTAATAGAAATGGAAAGATTATGGCCTCATAAAGTAAAAGGTGAAGGTCACTTTGTAGCTAAAATTCAAAAATTAGATGATGAAGACTGTAGAGTCAAAGAAATGAAAATAAAAAAATTAAATAATGAGATAAAAGAATACAGAAACTTTGAGAAAAAACATCTTAATATAAATGTAGACAACAAATTTATGTTAAGAGGGGACAACTTATACTTATTACCTGATGAATGTCCAAATGTAGATAAACTTAAAGTATTAAGATATGGTTTACACCTAGGAGTATTAAAGAAAAATAGATTTGAACCATCACATGCATTATCACATTATTTAAAAACAGAACAAATAAAACATACAGAAAATATATCTTTAAATGATGAAACTATATTTGATTACCTAAGAGGAAATGTAATAAATACAGGGGAAAGTCGTGGATGGGTAGTTGTAACTGTAGAAGAAATTCCTATTGGATGGGGAAAAGAATCTAACGGTGTACTAAAAAATCATTACCCAAAAGGATTAAGAATAAATTATTAAAAATTTATATTAACAGTTTATTGCACTAAGTAATTATTATAAACCTAAATGGTCAAATAAAGGAAAATAACCCTTTTTATTGAATATAATATATATTTCAATCTAATTAGTGCAGAGAGGAGAGAATATAATGGGAAAGAAAGAAGTAAATCAAACACAAAGTGTAAAAAACAGCATAATTGAATGGGTAAAAGTTTTTGGACTAGCTATTGTATTAGCATTTGTAATAACTTTATTCATAAAACCAACACTAGTTAGTGGAGATTCAATGCTTCCAACTCTTCACGAAAATGACTATCTTATAATAAATAAAATTGGATATAAAATAGGGGAACCTAAAAATGGAGATGTTATAGTTTTTAAATCTGACTTAGAAAAAAATGATGGCACAACCAAAGATTTAGTAAAAAGAATAATTGGTGTTGCAGGAGACAAAGTTGTAATTAAAGACGGCAAAGTTTATTTAAACGATAAGTTACTTGATGAAACTTATTTAAGCGAAGGTATGGATACTACTGGAGATGTAGATATAGTAGTTCCCGAAGGAAAACTCTTTGTATTAGGAGATAACAGAGAAGTTAGTTTAGATAGTAGATACGAACAAGTTGGACTAGTTGATGTAAATGATGTAGAAGGAAAAGTTTTAGTTAGACTATATCCTTTCAATGATATTAGTCTAATTAAATAGTTTATTTAATATATTTTTAAAGATTAATTAGGTACAAATATATATAACCAATAATAAAATAAATAAAAGGGGAAACATATTTTAATTTATAATATTTAAATAGATTTTCTTAGAAGAGGGGTACAACTATGATTAATTTAAATATTAATGGAAATGTAAAAACATACACTGTAAAAAATAATGAACAAGGAATTAAACTATCTGATATAGCGAAAGATGTAGAACAAGATTATTCAGGTTATATATCACTAGCTGTAGTAAATAATGAATTAAAGGAATTGAATACTTATATTAAAGAAGATAGTGATATACAATTCTTAGATACTAAAAATCCAGATGGACTTAGAGTATATACTAGAACGTTGAATCTTGTCTTTATTATGGCATGTAAATGTCTGTTTAAAGATAGTAGAGTAGTAATAGAACATTCATTATCTAATGGAGTTTATTGTGAGATACATCTTGATAGAGCTATTACTAAAGACGACATAGCAAATATTAAAGAAAAAATGGATAAAATAATATCTAATGATTATGAAATAAATAAAACTGTATATAGCAAAGAAGAGGCAATAAAAATATTTGAATCTGTTGGTTTGAATGAAAAGGCCGAATTAATCAAGTATAAAGATGGAGATACTGTAAAAATATATAAATGTAATAACTATATTGATCATTTTTATGGATATCTTATGCCTTCAACTGGATATATAAAAAGTTATGATTTATTCAAATATAAAAATGGAGTAATATTAATGGCTGCTAGCGAAGATGATAAACACATCCCTAAAAAGTTTATACCACAACCAAAGCTTGCAAGTATTTATAAAGAAGCAGAGCGTTGGTCAGATTTAATGGGTGTAGACAAGGTATTAACTCTAAATAAAATAATAGAATCAGGAAAATATGGTGAGATAATAAGAATTGTAGAAGCATTACATGAGAAAAAGATTGGACAGATTGCTGATATAATAAACGAAGAAAACAAAAGAATAATTTTGATTGCAGCACCGTCTTCATCAGGAAAAACAAGTTTTGCGACAAGGTTATCTATTCATCTAAAAGTTAATAACCTAAATCCTATATCTATCTCATTAGATAATTATTTTATAGATAGAGATAAAACTCCATTAGATGAGTTTGGACATTTAGATTATGAATCTATACGTGCGATAGATTTAAAAAGATTCAATAAAGATTTAAATGATTTATTAGAAGGAAAAGAAGTTCAACTTCCTAGATATAACTTTATAACAGGAAAAAGTGAACCAGGCGAAATTCTACAAATAGATGAAAATCAGCCGATAATATTAGAAGGTATACATGGTTTAAATCCAATGTTAACAGCGTCAATACCTGATAATGAAAAATTCAAAATTTATTTAAGTGCATTGACTCAATTAAATTTAGATGACCACAATAGAATACCAACTACTGATTTAAGATTAATCAGAAGAATAGTTAGGGACAATCAATTTAGAGGTCATACTGCTGAGATGACTATAAAGGGATGGCCATCTGTAAGACGAGGAGAAGAAAAAAATATCTTCCCTTATCAAGAGCAAGCTGATGTAATGTTTAATACTGCTTGTGTATATGAATTATCATTATTAAAAGCATACGCAAAACCATTATTAGAACAAATTGATAAAACAAGTGAGGCATATATCGAAGCGAAGAGACTTCTAAAATTGCTACAATACTTTGTGGAATTAGATGACTTATCTGATATACCACCAACAGCAATAATTAGAGAATTTATTGGTGGAAGTAAAATCGTACACTAAGTTTATAAAAATATATAAAACAAATAAAAAGTAAGAATCAATTATAATAAAATTTGATTCTTATTTTTTTATAATAAATTTGATATAGAAAAAATATTTTTTATACACTAAGTATTTGAGTTGAAATTTAGATTCAAATCATGTACTATAGTAATATCTAATGTTTAGATTATTCAAACAATTTGAAATCTGAACTTAAATTGTTGGTAAAAAATTAGAAAGAATACATGAATACATTGCCAATATATGTATTAGGTTTTTTTGACAATTATATATATTTAATATATAATTATTTTTATATTAAGTAAGTTAAGTGACTTTTTTGGGGGTAAGAAAAATGAAGGATTTGTTAGTATTGCGAGACCTAGAGTGTGTTAAAGCTATTGCACACCCAAGAAGAATAGACATACTGAATGCTTTTGATAAAGAACCATTATCGGCAAAGCAATTATCAGAGATGTTAGACGAACCACATGCTAAGATAAACTATCATATTAAAACATTATACAATGTAGGAATATTAGAATTGGTTGAGGAAAAAATAAAATCTGGTATAGTTGAAAAATATTACTACCCAACAGCTAATAATGTTGTTATGAGTAGAAAAATAATTGATTATACTCTAGATCCTGCAAGTAAAGATGGGGCTGTATCTATTTCTGATTTTGAAGATACAATAGAGCATTTTTATAATGCTGTTGAAAAAGGGGCATTAAAATTAGATAGTGTTTTAGAATACAGAGATATAAAATTATCAGATTCTGAAATTATTGAATTAAAAAATACGATTAATAATAAGGTTTCAGAAATTTTAGCAAATAGAAAAGAAAATGACGAAGTTAAAAAACATGATCTAATGATGGTAGCAATACCTGCAGATCTTGATAATGAAATTGCAGAATAAGTATCAACTATGTTGGTACTTTTTTTAGTTAATTTAAAAATCATAGTAATGTTTATACTAGCATTTTAATTATGGTTTTATTAAAAAATATATTAATAAGGTGTATTTTAGAAAGGAAATTTGTTTATGAGATATTTTGGGAAGACAGGGATGAAGATAAAACGAGTTGGATTTGGAGGAATTCCTATACAACGAATAAGCCAAGAAGATACAAACAAAGTAATTGATGAACTAGAAAAGTGTGGAGTTAATTTTATCGATACGGCAAGGGGATATACGGTTAGTGAAGAGTATTTAGGAAATGCACTAAAAGGAAGAAGAGAAAAATTCTACATAGCAACTAAATCAATGTCAAGAGATTATGAATCTATGAAGAGAGATATAGAAATCAGTTTAAAAAATCTTCAAACTGATTATATAGATTTATATCAGATGCATAATGTAAAACCAGCAGAATATGATACTTTATTTGGTGAAGATAAAGCATATAGAGCTTTGTTAGAAGCAAAAGAACAGGGAAAAATAAAACACATTGGAATAACTAGTCATGGTTTAGAAACTGTTGAAAAAGCTGTAGAAAGTGATAAATTTGAAACTATACAATTCCCATACAATATAGTTGAGAATCAAGCTGATGAAGTGTTTAAAAGAGCATATGAAAAAGGTGTTGGAACAATAGTTATGAAACCATTAGCAGGTGGGGCGATAGATGATGGAACATTAGCTATGAAATATTTATTATCAAGAGAATATATTGATGTTGCAATACCTGGTATGGATAGTCCACAACAAGTTATAGAAAATACTGATGTATTACAAAATTATGAGTTAACAGAAGAAGATAATAAAAAGATTGCTAAAATTAAATCAGAATTAGGAACTAATTTCTGTAGGAGATGTGAGTATTGTCTTCCATGTCCAAAAGGTATAAATATACCTCAAAACTTTTTATTAGAAGGATATTATAATAGATATAATTTAAAAGATTGGGCAGTAGATAGATATAGAGGACTTGCTGAAAATGAAAGAGCGAGTAATTGTATTGAATGTGGTGCCTGTCAAAAGAAATGTCCATACGAATTACCAATAATAGATATGTTAAAAAAAGTAGTTGATACTTTAGAAAAATAAATATAAATAAAATAGATTGCATCAACAATATGTTAGACTGCAATCTATTTTTATTGTTTATTTTTCAGTTATTGTATAAGAAACATCATATTTTGAGGCAGGATAAAGAAATATTTCAACTCTAGGATCTTCTTTATCTATATAGTTAAATAATAAAACAGGTTTAAGTTGTTTATCATTTTTTATTATTCCACTTTTCTCAATTCCATCACATATACTCTTAGGATAATTGTGTAAATCACCCATTCTTTTATTTGGGAAATAAAGTTTTAAAACAGTTATTAAATCTTCTTCTATTTGTTCACCCTGATATTGTTGGTTTATATATCCCGCAATCATGTTTTCATACGCTAAATATTTAGAATGTTTTCCTTTTGCTGGCATCCAGGCTTGACCATGAATATTAGTAAGTTTAAAATTAGATTTACTAATAGGTCGACCTGGGATTGTTAGTTTTATCAAATTATCACTCCCTTACCTTTAGTTATTATAAAACTAAAATGCAATTTACGAAAGGAAATTTTATGGATAAAAATAGATTAATAGAAATTTGTAACAACTTGGGAATAGATACTGTAGGAATTGCACCAGTTGGCCCATATACTGAATTGAAAAAAATTTTGATAGATAGAAACGAAAAGCAATATTTAACTGGGATGGAAGAGGAAGATATAGAAAAAAGAACAAATCCAAAGTTAATAATGGAAGATGCAAAATCAATAATAGTATGTGCATTTCCATATTATGCAGGAGAATATGAAGATACAAATCTATCTAAATATTGCTATGGTGAAGATTATCATATTGTAACAAAACAAATATTAAATGAGGTATGTCTACAAATTGAAAATGAAATCCCTGAATTTAAATATGAAATATTTGCAGATAATGGTCCTTTGGTTGATAGATATTTAGCATATTTAAGTGGAATAGGGTATTTTGGAATAAATAACAACATAATAACAGATAAGTATGGCTCTTATGTATTTATTGCATACATAGTGAACAATTATGATTTTGAAAAAGATATACCGCTAGATAAAACTTGTTTAAAATGCAATAAGTGCGTTAAAGCCTGTCCAGGAAATGCTCTTTTAGGAAATTTTGAAATAGATCCAAGAAAATGCCTTTCATACATTACCCAAAAAAAAGAAGAGTTATCTGAACAAGAAGAAGATGCATTAAGAAAAAATAAAAAAGTTTTTGGATGTGATATATGTCAGGATATATGTCCACACAATAAAAATATAGAAGTTACAAACTTCCCTCAATTTAAAGAGAATTTAATGACAAAAATAGATATAGATGAAATTAATGAAATATCTAATAAAGAATTTAAACGAAGATATAATAATAAGGCATTTAGTTGGAGAGGAAGAAAACTTATTAAGCGAAATTTAGATATAATTTATGAAGAAAACAAAATAAATCTTTAAAATTTTGATAAATAAAGTAAATATTCATAATTAATAATATCCCTCAAACATATAATTAGATAAGATGAAAAAATGTTGTATTGAGGGGAGAGGGCTATGAAAAAATTTAAAAATACTTCTGAAGTTGAACCTTATGATGGTATTATTGGTCAAGAAAGAGCTGTAAGCGCAATGCAATTAGGGCTACAAATGAATAATCCAGCTTATAATATATATGTTTCAGGATATTGTGGAAGTGGAAGAATTACTTATGTTATAAATGAAATTCAATCCCAGCAAATTGATGAGAGCAAAATAAAGGACTGGTGTTATGTATATAATTTTAAAGACGGAAGATGTCCAGTTGCTATTGACTTTCCAGCAGGGAAAGGTATGGAATTTAAAGAATACATGGAGGATTTAATTGAAAGCTTAACAGAAGAAATTAACGAAGCATTTGAAAATGAGGAGTATGAACTTACAAAAAATAAATTATTACAGACGTATGAGTTTGAAAAAGAAAAACTATTAAAAAGTGTAAGAAATTATGGTAGAGAAAAAGGATTTAAGCTTAAGAGTAGCTCTTCAGGCTTTATATTTATGCCTATAGATGATAATTATGAAGAAGAAATATCAGCAGAAGAATTTTGTCAGACTAAAAAAGAGCTTGAAGAAATGGCTATACAAGTCTTATATAAATTAAAAGAATTAGAAGAAAGAGTAAAACAAGTCGTTATTGAAACAGAGAACCAAATCGGCAAATTAGTAGTAGTACCATATATAGAAGCTGCCAGAGAAAAATATAGTGATAATAAAAAAGTATTAGATTATTTAGATGAATTAGAAGAAAATATATTAGAATATATATATCTTTTCTATTTAGATGAAGATGATTTAAAAGATAAATATGATAAAAACTATACATTAAAATACGAAGTAAACTTATTTGTAGATAATTCAGAGTTTAAGAAAGTTGTTGTTGAAAATGACCCAAGACCAAGTAATTTATTTGGAAAAGTAGAATATGAATATCAAAATGGAAATCTAAAAACAGACTTTACAAAGATAATTCCAGGTGCATTTCATAAAGCTAATGGAGGATACTTAGTTTTATATGTAGATCAACTTTTAAGATATGCAAATACATGGGAATTGCTCAAAAAGACATTAAAAACTGGACAAATAGACATAGAAGGGCAAGGTTTTATAAATCCAATGCCTATTCCAACTGACTTAAAAATAATACTTATAGGAAGTAGATATTTATATAATCTTATATATAATTACGACCCAGAATTTATGAAATACTTTAAAGTATTTGTGGATTTTGATGATGAGATGAATAAAACAGAAGAAAATGAAGATGCAATAAGTGGTTTTATATCATATCAATGTAAAAAAAATAACTATAAACACTTATCTTATGACGCTGTTACACAAGTAATTAATCAAAGTATGAGAATGGTAGAGGATAAAAAGAAATTATCTACTAATTTTAATAAAATAATGGAAATGATAAATGAAGGAAATCTATATGCACAAATGGATAATTCAAAATATATAGAAAAGAGACATATAGAAAAGGCTATACAATCAAAAAAATATAGAATTGATAAAATTGAAGAAAAAATAGATGAATCATATAAAAGAGAAAATACATTAATCGACATAAAAGGGAAACAAGTAGGCGTAATTAATGGATTATCTGTTTTGAGTACTGGTGAACACACATTTGGCAAACCTTCACGAATAACTGTTTCGACAGCCTGTGGAAGTAAGGGCATTGTAAATATAGAAAGAGAAGCCAAAATGAGTGGTTCTATCCATAATAAAGGGGTATTAATACTAGAAGGATATTTAGCAGAAAATTTTGCACAAGAGTTTCCATTATCGCTAAATGCATATATTTGTTTTGAACAAAATTATGGCGGTGTAGATGGAGATAGTGCCTCATCTGCGGAATTATATGCTTTATTATCATCATTAAGTAATATAGGAATTAAACAAAATATTGCTGTTACAGGCTCTATAAATCAAAAAGGTCAAATTCAAGTAGTGGGTGGAATTCCTAAAAAAGTAGAAGGATTTTATTACTGCTGCAAACATAAAGGACTAACAGGTGATCAAGGTGTAATAATTCCAGCAAAAAACGAAGACAATTTAGTGCTTTGTAGTGAAGTGGAAGAGGCTATAAAAAATAAAAAATTCCATATTTATAAAGTAAATAGAATCGAAGAGGCAATGGAAATTTTAACAGATGAAAAATTTAAACTAATAAAAGAATTATCTATAGAAAAATTGAGAAAATATAGTGAATATAAAACAAAATAATCTTACTTAAATCTTTAAATAAAATTGAAAATATTAAAAAGTCAATTTTGAGAATATTACTATGTCCAAAATTGATTTTTTTTGTTGTAAAAGGAAAAATATAAATAAAATGTTTTGTAATATATTAATTAAATTTAAAGATAATAAATTTAAAGATAAAATGATAAAATATGAATTTACTAAACGAGGGGGACAAAAAAATGAAAGATATAAATAAAATACTAGATGAATTAGAGAAATTATACCCAGATGCACAATGTGAACTAAATTATGAAACGCCATTTGAGCTTTTAGTAGCAACTATATTATCAGCTCAATGCACAGATGTAAGAGTTAATAAAGTAACAGAGAAATTATTCGCAAAATATAACACACCAGAACAATTTGCACAATTAACAGAAGAAGAAATAGGAGAGGAAATCAGAAGTTGTGGACTTTATAAAAGTAAATCAAAAAAAATAAAAGAAACTTCTAGAATGATTTGTGAAAACTTTGAAGGTGAAGTACCACAAACTTTAAAAGAATTAACTACACTTCCTGGTGTAGGAAGAAAAACAGCAGATGTAGTTTTAAGTAATGCTTTTAACCAAGATGCTATAGCAGTTGATACTCATGTATTTAGAGTAACAAACAGAATAGGGATAGTAAACGAGAAAACAGCAGAAAAAACAGAATTTGCACTAATGGAAGCTATTCCAAAAAATAGATGGTCACATTCTCACCATTTATTTATATTCCACGGAAGAAGAATGTGTAAAGCAAGAAAGCCAGAATGTGATTTATGTCCAATAAGAGAGGAATGTAATTATTATAATAGCACTCAAAGAAATGATTAATTACTACAGGAAGGGATGACAGCGTTGAAAAAAAATAAACTTTTAATGATGTTAGTAATTATTTTTATGCTACTAAATAATAGTATAATTTATGCATTTGACTTAGAAGGAAAAATATCAAAGAATGTATACATTGGAGAAATAGATGTATCAGACTTAACTATTGAAGAGGCTACAAAAAAGGTAAACTTATATATAGAAGAAAATAGATATTTTAATTTAATTTATAATGATAAAAAAATAAAAATAGATAAAAATACATTTGATTTAGACTATAAAATCCCACAATTAGCTCAGAATGCGTATAATGTAGGTAGAGACAAGGATATAATAACAAATATAAAAACAAAAGTTAGCTTAAAACGAGGAAATAAAGAAATAATACCAATCGTTTCTTATTATAATATTTCAAAAATAGACGAATTAATAAAACAACTTAATGAACAATTTTATATCTCACCTGTAAATGCAACTGCAGAAGTCATAAATGACAAAGTAGCTGTTACCAAAGGGAGTTATGGTCAAAATATAAATAAACAACAATTAAAAAGTATAATAATCTATAAAATTGATAACTTAAACTCTAAAGACTCTGAAATACCAATAACAGTTTTAAAGCCTAAATATACTTCTAAACAACTATCAAAAATAGACACATTATTAGGGAGTTATGAAACGTATTTTAATCCTAAAAATATAAATAGAGTAAATAATATTAGTGTTGCAACACAAGCTACAAGCAATGTAATTATAAATACTAATGAAAAATTTTCTTTTAATAATGAATTAAGAGAAAAAAATGTATATAATCAATTAAGAGAGGCTCCTATTATCTTAAATGGAAAACCAGATAAAGGAGTTGGTGGTGGAATATGCCAAGTTTCAACGACAATCTATAACGCCGCATTATATGCAGGTATGGATATAGTAGAAATAACAAACCACTCTATACCAAGCCCTTATGTCAATAAAGGACGAGATGCTACTGTATGTGAGGGGGCTATAGATTTTGTTTTTAAAAATAAATACAATACTCCAATAATAGTACACAATACAATTTTATCAAATAAAATTGTATCTAATATATATGGGAGTAGTGACGATAAAAGCGATATAGAGATTGATACAGAAGTGATTGAAACAATCACAAATAAAAAAATATATAAAAATAATTCTAAATTACGAAAAGATGTAAAAGTAGTTGAACAACCTGGAAGATTAGGATATACTGTAAATACTTTTCGCATATATAAATCAAATGGTGAAATTTTGAAAAAAGAACTGATAAATAAAAGTTATTATCCACCTTGTGATGAAATAATTTTGAAAGGAACAAAAGAAGTTCAAAATGAGGTAACAAAATAATGTTTAAATAAGTTATATTTATTTAAATCTATTTTTTAAATAATAAGTTTTTTGATATAATATAATTTAGATTTATTATAGAGTTATAATTAAATAAATTATTAAAATAATTAGCAATTGTGAATAGTATAAGGAGGAAAACATGTCAATAAACGTTGTATTAGTAGAACCAGAAATACCTCAAAATACTGGAAATATAATAAGAACTTGTGCAAATACAGGTGCAACTTTGCACTTAATTAGACCATTAGGTTTTTCATTAGAAGATAAATATTTAAAAAGATGTGGACTGGATTATTGGGATATTTCAGAAATAAAATATTATGATAGCTTTGAGGAGTTACAAGAAAAATATCCAGATGCAAAATATTATTATTCAACAACTAAAGCAGAAAAAACTCATTCAGAAATGGAATATGAAGATGGATGCTTTTTAGTGTTTGGGAAAGAAACAAAAGGGTTGCCAAAGCCTCTAGTAGAAGCTAATATGGATACTTGTATTAGAATACCTATGCTAAATATAGAAAAGGCTAGATCTCTAAACCTATCAAATTGTGTAGCTATAGTAGTATATGAAGCTATGAGACAAATTGGATATCCAGGCATGAGATAACAATTTTATGATGAAGGAGTAGTTTAACTATGGGCAAAATTAAATTAATTTGTGACAGCATGGCGGACTTAACTAAAGAACAAATAGAAAAATATGATATAGAAGTTTTACCGCTAACTGTAATATTAGAAGATAAAGAATATAAAGATGGAATAGATTTTAACTTAGATGAATTCTATGAATTATTAAAAAATAAAAAATACCCAAAAACTTCACAAGTAACATATGGCCAATTTAAAACTGCATTTGATAAATATGTAGCTGAAGGTAGAACTATTTTCTACATAGCATCATCAGCTAATGCTACAGGTAGTTATCAAAGTGCTGTAATGGCTAAAAATGATACAGAAGGGGATATACATTTATACGACGCGAGCAACCTTACTTTCGGAGCAGGTATGTTTGTACTAAGAGCAGCACAATTATTAGAAGAAGGTAAGAGTATTGATGAAATAATTTCTGAACTTAATATAATAAAAGAAAAATATTGTTTAGTATTTTCTATAGATTCTTTAAATCACCTTCAAAAAGGTGGTAGAATATCTTCTACAAAAGCTATAGTAGGAAATTTATTAAATGTAAAACCTATATGTGAGGTAAAAGATGGATTAGTTACTCAATTAGGACAAGTAAGAGGTAAGAAAAATGTTATAAACAAACTAATTGAAGTTACAGATGAATTAACAGGCGGAGATATCGATACTAGCATTATGTATGTAGGATATATGGATAATGAAAAAGAAAAAGATAAGATGGTTGAAGCCTTAAAAGAAAAATACAATCCTGACCAAATAGGAACATTTAAAGTTGGCTCTTGTATAGGGTCTCACTCAGGTCCTGGTGTTTTAGGAGTATTAAGTTTTAAAAAATAGTTGTATTTAGAGATATTTAAAGTACATATAAATAAAAATGAGTCATAATATATACAGTTTTATGACTCATTTTTTATTCGAATTTTTATGTCTATTTATAGTGATAAAGTTTCTATATATACAAATAATAAATAAATGAATTTATACAATGATTTGTGAATAAAAAGTAATTTTGAAAAAAAAGACGAACAAAAAGAAAAAAATGAAAAAAAAAGATTGATTTTTTTGAAAGAAAATAGGATAATGTAAGTGGATATATTTCGCGTGATTTCGACATATAATGTATACTAATTAAAATATTATTAAAAAAATAATATGACTTATAAATAGTCGAAATCTGCACAAAATAAAAATAACAAAAATTAGACAGTTTTGTAGGAGGACATTATGCAATTAAAAAAATTATTTGCAGTAGGGCTTGCAGCGGTAATGATGAGTTCATTATTAGTTGGATGTAGCGGAAATAAAACAGACAATAGTGAAGATGTATACAAAATAGGTATGATATCTGATACTGGTGGAGTGAACGACGAATCATTTAACCAATCTACTTGGGAAGGGTTACAACAAGCTCAAGAAAAATACGGAAAAGATAAAGTACAAGTTAAATATGTAGAGTCTAGTCAAGAAGCTGACTATACACCAAACATAGAAACATTTGTAGAAGAAGATTTAGATTTAATAATTGGTGTTGGATATAAAATAGCAGGTGCAATAGAAGAAGCATCTAAAAACTATCCAGATGTACAATTTGCAATAATAGACCATGCTTATGACAAACAACCAGAAAATGTAACTTCATTAATATATGAAGATAATACAGCAGCTTACTTAGCTGGATTAATAGCAGCTAAAAAGACTGAAACTAATAAAGTTGCATTCATAGGTGGAATGAAAAGTGCTACATTAGATAAATTCGAATATGGATTTAGAGCAGGAGTTAAAGCTGCAAATCCAGATTGTGAAATATCTGTAAGATATGCAAACAGCTTCAGCGATGCAGCATTAGCAAAATCAATAGCTAACCAAATGCACAAAGACGGTGTTGATGTAATATATACAGCAGCAGGTGCAGCTGGAACAGGTGCTATAGAAGCAGCTAAAGAAAACAAAAAAATGGCTATAGGTGTTGATATAGATCAAAATCCTTTAGCTCCAGAAAATGTAATATCATCAACAGTAAAAAATATAAACGTATCAATAGTTAACTTAGTAGGTGAAATATTAGATGGAAACTACCAAGGTGGACAAGTTATAGTTAATACACTTGCAAGTGGTGGTGTTGGATTATCAGATTCAACAAAAGATCATGTTTCTAAAGACATACTTGACTATGTTAACGAACAAGCTGATAAAATAAAATCTGGAGAAATAAAAGTTCCAGAAAATGAAAAACAGTACAATGAAATAGTTGGGAAATAAGTTATACTATAAATAATATATGAATTAATTAATAGCTATCAAAAGGTTTAAACCTATTGATAGCTATTTTTATGTCGATATTATGTCGATATATAGTGTATTTTTGGAAAATAAGTAAAATTAAATATTTAATGTAATAAAAAATTAAAAAAAAATTAATTTTATATTGAAATTTTAATGAGAAAATAGGATAATAGATAAAGGTAAAAAATCGTGCAATTATTATATATGTGTTACACAATATGAAATATTACTATAAGTTTATCATAATATATAAAGAATTAATAACTTATAAATAATATAAGAAAATTTGCACAAAATAAAAACAGAATAGAGAACGCTAGGAGGACAAAATGCAATTAAAGAAATTATTTGCAATAGGACTTGCATTCACAATGATGACAACACTATTAGTTGGATGCAGCAATAAGAATGATGGTGCTGATAATACTTCAAAAGACGTATACACTATTGGGATGATAACAGATACAGGTGGAGTTAATGATGAATCATTCAACCAATCTACTTGGGAAGGTTTACAAAAAGCAGAAGAGAAATATGGAAGTGACAAAGTAAAAGTAAAATACTTAGAGTCTACTAAAGATGCAGATTACGTTCCAAACATAGAAACATTCGTTGAAGAAGATTTAGATTTAATAATAGGTGTTGGTTATAAAACTGCAGATGCTATAGCAGAAGCAGCTAAAAACTATCCAGAAAAACAATTTGCTGTAGTTGACCATGCTTATGAAGAACAACCAGAAAATGTTACTTCATTAGTATATGAAGATAATACTTCATCATATTTAGCAGGATTAATAGCTGGTAAAATGACTGAAACAAACAAAGTAGCATTTATAAGTGGTATGGAGAGTGTTGTATTAAACAGATTCCAATATGGATATATGGCAGGAGTTAAAGCTGCAAATCCAGATTGTGAAGTAGTTGTAAGATGCGCAAATAGTTTTAATGATGCTGCATTAGGTAAATCAATAGCTAACCAAATGCATAAAGACGGTGTTGATGTAATATTCACAGCAGCAGGTGCAGTTGGTACAGGAGCTATAGAAGCTGCTAAAGAAAATGGAAAAATGGCTATTGGTGTTGATACAGACCAAAATGTATTAGCTCCAGATAACGTAATAACATCAGCTGTTAAAAATGTAGACGTATCAGTTATAGACTTAATAGGTCAAATGATAGATGGAAATTACAAAGGTGGACAAGTTATAACAAATACACTTGCAAGTGGTGGTGTTGGTATAGCTAAAACTACTGATAAAAATGTTCCAGCAGACATATTAAAATATGTTGAAGAACAAGCTGAATTAGTTAAAAGCGGTGAAATAAAAGTTCCTCAAAATGAGAAAGAATACAATGAAATAGTTGGAAAATAATTTTTTAAAACTAACTAAATAAAGTATATTTCTGGCGGAATTAGAAAACTTTTAAAATACAAATAGATTCTATAAAAAATGGATAATATATATATGTATTATCCATTTTTTTAAGTAGACGATTAATGTCGGATATAGAATATTATTAATTAAAAAAATAAGGAGGACAGTGTGAGCATGGAAAATAGTTATATAGATTACAATCATAAAAGTATACAAATGAAAAATATAACTAAGAAATTTGGCGATTTCGTTGCCAATGACAACATCAACTTGACTGTACACAAGGGAGAGGTACATGCACTTTTAGGTGAAAATGGTGCAGGTAAATCAACTCTAATGAACATCTTATATGGATTATACACTCCAACTTCAGGTGAAATTCATATAAACGAAGAATTAGTTAATATCGAAAATCCTAGCGTTGCAATAAGCAAAGGGATAGGAATGGTTCACCAACATTTCATGTTAATAGGAACTTTTACAGTTGCACAAAACATAATTTTAGGTAGTGAAACTACTAAATTTATGGGAACTTTAGATATGAACAAAGCTATAAAAGATGTAGAAGAAATATCTAAAAGATATGGTTTAGCTATAGACCCAATGGCAAAGGTAGATGATATATCAGTAGGTATGCAACAAAGAGTTGAAATATTAAAAGCTCTATATAGAGGAGCTGATATGTTAATACTTGACGAACCAACAGCAGTTTTAACACCACAAGAAATAGAAGATTTAATAAAAATCATCAGAAACTTAACTAAAGAAGGTAAGTCAGTTATAATAATAACTCATAAATTAAAAGAGATAAAAGCAATAGCAGATCATTGTACTGTTATAAGAAGAGGTAAATACATCGATACTGTAAAAGTTGATGAAGTTACAGAAGATGATTTAGCAACAATGATGGTTGGTAGAGAAGTTAACTTCAAAGTTGATAAAGAAGATGCTCAACCAAAAGAAACAGTACTAGAAATAAATGATTTAGTTGTAAAAGACAGCAGAAAAATTTCAGCTGTAGACGGATTATCTTTAGAAGTAAGAGCTGGAGAAATAGTAGGTATAGCTGGTATAGACGGAAATGGACAAAGTGAATTAGTTGAAGCTTTAACTGGTCTTAGAAAATGTCATAGCGGAAGCATAAAAATAAACGGACATGAAATAGTAAATAATACTCCAAAACAAATCTTCAAAAAAGGTATAAAAAATATACCAGAAGATAGACATAAAAGAGGTCTTGTTTTAGATTTCACTGTTGCAGAAAACTCTATATTACAAAACTACAAAGATGCTAGATTCTCTAAAAATAGCATAATAAACAAAGACGCAATGGACAAACATGCAAAATCAATAATTTCAAGATTTGACGTTAGACCTACAGATTACACTCAAAAAACTAGAGCACTTTCTGGTGGTAACCAACAAAAAATAATCATAGGTAGAGAGGTTATGAATATAGAGAGATCTAGACAAGAAACAAATGAATCTCAATTATTAATAGCGACTCAACCTACAAGAGGACTTGATGTTGGTGCGATAGAATTCGTTCACAAAGCATTAGTTGAACAAAGAGATGCAGGAAATGCTGTTTTACTTGTATCATTAGAATTAGACGAAGTAATGAACGTATCAGACAGAATAGCTGTTATGTACGAAGGTAAAATAGTAGGAATAGTAGATGCAAAAACTACAGACGAAAATACTCTTGGACTTATGATGGCAGGAGGTGCAGTAGATGGAAAATAAAATAGCAAAAAAGAAAAGTTTTCTTAATGATACTTTCTTATTCTCAGTACTATCAGTAGTATTAGGACTTCTAGTTGGTGCAATAGCATTAATGTTATCTGGACATAACCCAATAACAGTTTATGCTGCATTAATAGACGGTATAATCGGTAAGCCTAAATATATAGCATGGACTATAATAAGAGCGACACCATTAATACTTACAGGTTTATCAATTGCCTTTGCATTTAAAACAGGTCTGTTCAATATAGGTGCAGAAGGTCAATTTATAATAGGTGCTTTAGTAGCAGTTTTAGTTGGTGCAGGTTTAGATTTACCAGCAATAATCCATATACCACTTACTTTACTTTGTGCAGCACTTGCTGGTGCAATATGGGGTGGAGTAGCAGGATGGTTAAAATCTAAATTCGGAATAAATGAAGTTATAGCAAACATAATGTTAAACTGGATAGCTTTCTATCTAAGCAACTTTGTATTAATGACTTCATGGTTAAAAGTACCTAATAGTGAAACATCAGTACCTATAAAAGATAGTGCAAAAATAAGCATAGATTGGTTAAAAGGTTTAGTTGGTCCAGCGACTAGTGTAAACTGGGGGATTGTTATATCTATAATTATAGTTATCATAATCGCATTTATATTAGCAAAAACAACTTTAGGATTCGAGCTTAGAGCAGTTGGATTCAACAAATTCGGTGCAGAGTATGCAGGTATAAATGTAAACTCTTCTATATTAAAATCTATGGCTATAGCAGGTATGATAGCTGCAATAGCAGGTGCAATACAAGTTATGGGTGTTACAAATGTTATAACAGTACTTCCAGCTCAAGAAGGATATGGATTTGATGGTATAGCAGTTGCACTTATAGCAAACAATAACCCAATTGGTGTTATATTCTCAGGATTATTATTCGGTGCATTCAAATATGGTGGAACAAAAATGCAATCAGTTGGTGCTCCATCAGAAGTTATAAGTATAATAATCGGATCAATAGTTTACTTCATAGCATTAGTACATGTTATTAAAATAGCTGTTCAAAAAATGAGCAAAAAAAGAAAAAATGAAGGGGTGAATGAATAATGAATGATTTAGCGATAATCCTTAGTACAACTTTAATGTATTCTACTCCCCTTATATTTACAGCACTTGGTGGTATCTTTTCAGAGAATTCAGGTATAGTAAATATAGGACTTGAAGGGATGATGACAATAGGAGCTTTTGTCGGAGCTACAGCAGGATACCTAACAGGTAATCCATGGATTGGTTTATTATGTGCTGGTATAGCAGGTGGTATATTCGCCTTAATTCACGGTATAGCAACTATTAGTTTCAATGCAGACCACACAATATCTGGGGTTGCAATAAACTTATTAGCTCCAGGGGTTGCATTATTTACATCTAAAATATTATTCAATGGTTCAGTTACAACACCAACTATACCAATGGAAAATAAAATTCCAAGACCTTTAAATGGTGTATTTGAATCAGGAAGCATATTAGATACTATATTCAATACTTATGCTACAACATATATAGCATTAGCAATGATAGTTGTAGTTTGGTTTGTATTATATAAAACTAAGTTCGGTCTTAGAGTAAGAGCTGTTGGTGAGCATCCAGGTGCAGCAGATACTTTAGGTATAAATGTATCAAGAGTTAGATATACAAGTGTTATTCTTTCAGGTATATTAGCAGGTATAGGTGGAGCTTCTATGAGTTTAGCTATAGTTTCAACATTCAGACCAGCTTTAATATCAGGACAAGGGTATATAGCTTTAGCAGCTGTTATATTTGGTAAATGGAGACCACAATGGGCAGGAGCGGCTTGTCTATTATTCGGTTTCTCAACAGGACTTACAGTTTATTTAGGAAATCCATCATTAGGAATAACTATAAACGAAAACTTATTATCAATGTTACCTTATATAGTAACATTAGTAATGTTAATATTATTTGTTAGAACATCTAAAGCTCCGGCTGCTTTAGGTAATCCATACAAAAAAGGTGAAAGATAATAAAAATTAAATTATAAAAAAAGCTGTAGATTTTAAATTAATCTACAGCCTTTTTTATTCTATAAAGTTATCAATTTAATTTAACCAATATATCCAAAATGTGAATTAAAAAATAAAAAATAGACATAATACTATATAGATATATTTAAACTACTTTTCTGATTTGACGGAAGGGAACGATTATATTGACTAATAATATGATACATATAAGTTATTTACCACAGCATGATTATATGGTTAAGTTATTTATGAAAAATAATTGTAATAAATATATTATATGTAATGAGCATTTAAGAGATTTATGTGTAGATATTGATATGGAAAATGAGGAACATAAAGAAGAAGCAATTAATGGGGTAATAGAACTAATATTAATTATCTTAAAGGATAAAAATTTAAAAGAATACATATGGAATAACTACAGAAATTTAAATAATGAAGAAAAGGAGGAAATATATCGAGAAGCTAAATGTCTCCTTGATAAAAAAGAACCATTTATAATAAATACGATTTACAATAAATTAGTTGAATTTATAGAATCAGAAAAGGTGTTAAATATAGACGGTTTTTTTAGGTTTAGAATGAGAGATTTTATGGTGTATATATCTATAATAAGTGATATAGCACTTGAAGAATATTTAATAAAGAGAGATAAAAATCAATTTATAAATACTTTAAAATATTTTATAGAATCACAAGAACATAAAATTGATTTATTAATAATACATATAATGAAAGATAGCAGCTTTAGGTTTTTTGACAGAAATGGAATCGAAATAAATAATAAAGAAAGCGAAGAAATGATGAGCATGATTATGAAGGAGGATCTAAACTACGAAGACTGTCTAATAAGTGTATTATTAGCTTTATGCCCTAAAAAAATAGAAATAATAGATGATTTAAAAAATGATACTTCAAAGGAAATAATAGAAAATATAAAGATAATATTCGAAGACAACGTAAAAATTATTAATAGAAATTAATTTGGCTTATAAAGTTAAAAAACTATCATAATTATAAAGTCTTATAAAAATTTTGTTGAATATTATTATTGAATGATTTTTAAGTATCTGTTATAATCTAAATCATAATAGTTAATAATTAAAATATAATCGCTATGAAGAGGACAAGTAAATAAGAATTTATTTTACTAGAGAGTAAGGTCACCGGCTGAAAGCCTTATAAAATAAACTTGTTGAAAAACTACCTCGGAGCGGAACTTATTAGCACATAGTGTGAAAGTGTTCGGTTGACAACCTTATAGTCATCAAGAGGATTTATTTTCATTAAATAAATCAACTTGGGTGGAACCACGATATCGTACTCGTCCCAACTTTCTGGGACGAGTTTTTTTATTATTTATATGAAATCTAAATAATGGAATCAAAGAATATATTTTCTTGATTTAGTTAGAGTAATTATAAATTTAAAATTTATTAGAAAAAATACAGGAGGAAAAAAATGATTAAAGTTACATTAAAAGACGGTTCAATTAAAGAATTCGAAGGCAAAATATCAGTATTAGATATAGCAAAATCAATCAGTGAAGGTTTAGCTAGAGCTGTTGTTGCAGCTTCAGTTAACGGACAAACTGTAGGTCTTGACTACGTAGTAAGTGAAGATTGTGAATTAAACTTATACAAATTTGATGATGAAGAAGGAAAAGACGTATTCAGACATACATCAGCTCATATGTTAGCACAAGCTTTAAAAAGATTATATCCAGGAGTTAAACTTGCTATAGGGCCAAGTATAGAAAATGGATTCTACTATGATATAGATTTAGATCATAGAATAACAGAAGAAGAATTAGCTAAAATAGAAGCTGAAATGAAAAAAATAGCTAAAGAAGATTTAAAAATAGAAAGATATGAACTTCCAAAAGAAGAAGCTTTAAAATGGGCTAAAGAAAATGGAGAAGACTACAAAGTTGAATTAATAGAAGAATTACCAGAAGGTGAAGTAATATCATTCTACAAACAAGGTGATTTCGCTGACTTATGTAGAGGGCCACATCTTCCATCAACTAAAAAAGTTAAAGCTGTAAAATTATTAAGTGTTGCAGGTGCTTACTGGCGTGGAGATGAAAAAAATAAAATGCTTCAAAGAATATACGGAACTTCATTCGAAAAAAATAAAGATTTAGAAGCATACTTACACTTAATGGAAGAAGCTAAGAAAAGAGACCACAGAAAATTAGGTAAAGAATTAGATTTATTCTTCATACCAGAAGAAGGACCAGGATTCCCATTATTCATGCCTAAAGGTATGCAACTTAAAAATGCATTATTAGAATTCTGGAGAGAAGTACATAGAGAAGATAACTATGTTGAAATAGAAACTCCAATAATATTAAACAGACATTTATGGGAAACTTCAGGACACTGGTATCACTACAAAGAAAATATGTATACTGTTAAAATAGACGACCAAGATTTCGCTATAAAACCAATGAACTGCCCAGGTGGAATGTTATATTACAAATCAAAACCACATTCTTATAGAGATTTCCCTATGAGAGTTGCTGAGCTTGGTAGAGTTCACAGACATGAATTATCAGGTGCTTTACATGGTCTTATGAGAGTTAGAGCATTCACTCAAGATGATGCGCATATATTCATGTTACCAGAACAAATAAAAGACGAAATAAAAGACGTAGTTAGACTTATAGACAGCGTATACAAAGTATTCGGATTCCAATATGGAATAGAGTTATCTACTAGACCAGAAGATTCTATGGGTACTGATGAAGAGTGGGAAATAGCTGAAAATGGTTTAAGAGAAGCTTTAGAAGAATTAGGTTTAGCTTATGAAATAAATGAAGGTGATGGAGCATTCTATGGACCAAAAATAGACTTCCACTTAAGAGATTGCTTAGGTAGAACATGGCAATGTGGTACTATACAATTAGATATGCAATTACCACAAAGATTCGATGCTACTTATATAGGACAAGATGGTGAAAAACATAGACCAGTTATGATACACAGAGTTTTATTAGGTAGTATAGAAAGATTTATAGGAATATTAATAGAGCATTATGCTGGTAAATTCCCAGTTTGGATAGCTCCAACTCAAGTTAAAATACTTCCTATATCTGATAAATACAACGATTATGCTAAAGCAGTTAAAGATGCTTTATTTGCTAAAGGTTTAAGAGTTGAAATAGATGACAGAGCGGAAAAAATGGGCTTCAAAATAAGAGAAGCACAATTAGAAAAAGTTCCTTACATGTTAGTTGTAGGTGAAAAAGAAGTTGAAGCAAATGCTGTTTCAGTTAGATCAAGAGATAAAGGTGAGATGGGTAGCTTATCAGTAGACGAATTTGTTGCTATGGTATGTAAAGAAGTTGAAGATAAAGTTAACGTAATACAAGACTAATTAAAATTTTTATATAATAAAAAGAGCTTTTGGATATTCTATATCTTAAAGCTCTTTTTTTATTATATATATGAAATTAAATTTATTTATTATATTAATGACTGTAATAATGTTCTTCTACTAACTCCAATTGCTTCATATTTTTAAATTCTATACTTATAGTGATTAAACATGTTATTGCTGCAATCAAATCAGCAGCCGGGCCAGCAAAAATTATACCATCAATACCAAAGAATAGAGGTAGTATAATTATTAAAGGAAGTAAATAAATTATTTGTCTAGTTAAAGATAAAAATATACCTTTTATGGGTTTTCCTATAGAAGTAAAAAATGTCGATGTAATAGGTTGTATAAAGTTTATACATATAAAGAATAAGAAGATACGGAAAAACTTTGTTGCAAATTGATAATATTCTTCTGTACCAGAACCAAATAAAGATATAATTTCCATAGGGAATAGTTGAAATAATATAAATGCAATAATTGATATAATCGCACCTGCTTTGTTTGCTAATATATAAGTGTATTTAACTCTGTGATATTTTTTAGCTCCATAGTTAAAACTTTCAATTGGTTGACTTCCTTGGCTAAGACCGATTACAACTGAGAAGAATAGTTGTGAAACTTTCATTGTGATTCCTGCACATGCAATGGGAATTGCCTCTCCATATATTGATAAACCACCATAATATCTAAGTGAATTATTTAAAATAATTTGAACAATCATCATAGAAAGTTGATTTATACCAGATGCCATACCTATAGAAGCAACCTCTTTTATATAATTTATATTTAATTTGAAATGTTTTGCCAAAAGAGGGACTGTTTTAAAGTTTTTCATATAAATGATAACAACAACCGTAGATGCAATTTGACCTATTATAGTAGCATAGGCTGCACCAGCCATTCCCATATTAAATCCAAATATAAAGATAGCGTCTAAAATAACATTAATAACTGCTCCTAATATATTACAGAACATTGATATTTTGGGACTGCCATCAGCACGAATTATATGACCTCCACCTACAGATAAAATTAAAAATGGGAAACCAAATGAGGTAATTCTCACATAAGTTTGAGCATATGGAAGTACATCATTAGGAGAACCACAAGCTTTTAGTATCTGTGTTAAAAATAGTTGCGTAATTATAAATAATATTACACCAGATGAAAATAACATAATAATCGCATTTCCTATGTAAAATGGTGATTTTTCTTTTTCACCACGCCCCATACTTAAATTGAAACACGATGCTGCACCAATTCCGAATAATAATGATACAGCTATGCATGATGTGGAAAGAGGGAAGGCAATATTTGTTGCAGCATTGCCGAGAGTTCCTACTGCCTGACCGATAAATAACTGGTCTACAATATTGTATAATGCTCCAACTATCATAGCTATAATACTTGGCACAGAAAATTTAAACATTAATTTTGGTATAGAATCTGTACCTAATGGGTTTTGTTGAACATTTTCCATGATTTATCCTCCTAGACTACAAAATTAAACTTACTATTAAAACTTTATTTTTATAATTTATTATTTTTATTTATCAAAAGTTGATTCATAAGAAATTATAACAATTTTAAAGTTTTGATTTATTTTATAACTTTATAGTAGGGAATAAATTAAGTTAAGGCAACTTAAAAAAACATAAACATATAAAAAGTCCTAAATTTATAGGACTTTTTATAGAATAATTTTAATTGGCTGCTTCTTTTCTAATGAGATCTTCTAATTGGTCACAAGTCATAGTTTCATTTTCGAATAGGAATTTTGAAACTATATGTAAATCATTGATATTTTCTCTAAGAATTTTTAGTGTATTTTCATAACATGTATTTACAATGTTGTTTATTTCTTTTTGGATAGGTTCCGATAAAAAATTCTTAGTATTTTTATCAATAGTTATTAAACCTAATTTGCTCATACCATAATCACATACCATGTTAGTTGCTATGTCTGTTACTTTTTGTAAGTCGTCTTTGGCACCAGTTGATTGATGGTTAAATATTAATTCTTCGGTTGCTTTTCCAGCTAATAGTATTTGTATTTTTGATATTAGTTCTGTTTTTGTGTAAATATATCTATCTTCGTCTGGGAGTTGAAGAACATAACCCAATGCTTCACCTCTAGGGACTATAGATATTTTTTGGATTTTGCATAAATTTAAGATATTGCTAACTAATGCATGTCCAGCCTCATGATAAGAAACAATTTCTTTTTCTTTTTCGATTAGGGCGGAACTTTTACACTCGACACCTGCGATAACTCTTTCAAGAGCTTTATCGAAGTGTTCCGAAGTTACAACTTCGCTAGCATCTCTAACAGCATATATTGCAGCTTCATTAGCTATGTTGGCTAGATGGGCACCATTAAATCCATGTGTTTTTTTAGCTAATAAATCTAAATCTACTGATTTATCTAATGGTTTATTATTAGTATGAACTTTTAAAATTTCATATCTAGTACGCACATTTGGAGCACTAATATGAATGTGTCTATCAAATCTTCCTGGTCTTAAAAGGGCATCATCTAGAAGGTCAAGTCTATTAGTTGCACCTATTATGATAATGTTTGAATCCTTATTGAACCCATCCATTTCAACTAAAAGTTGATTAAGAGTTTGGTCTTTTTCGTTATTGCTTTCTAGGTGACGTTTTGCTCCTATAGCATCAATTTCGTCAATAAATATGATACTTGGGGCTTCTTTTCTCGCTTTTTCAAATAAAGTTCTAACTCTTTTAGCTCCTACGCCTACGTATTTTTCAACAAATTCAGAACCTGTAACATTAAAGAATGATGCGTTTGTTTCTCCTGCAACGGCACATGCTAAAAGTGTTTTACCTGTTCCAGGTGGACCGTAAAATAAAATCCCTTTGGGAACTTTAGCGCCCATTTTTTGATATTTTTCTGGGCATTTCATGAAATCTACTACTTCAAATAGTTCTTCTTTTATTTCTTCGAGTCCGGCAACATCTCTAAATGTTGTTTTAGGTTTTGTGCTCAGTGAAGGTTCAGTATTATTCTCTTTTTCGAGTTTAGTGTGAACAAAAGCAGGAACAGGATTATTTAGTTTTTTAAAAAAATTATTAAGTAAGTTCATATCTTGCACCTCAGGTAATAGAATTTTCCTTTATATTATTTTTTCCAATGATGTGAAGTTTTATTATGATTTTACAACAAAATTAAACTATGTAAACTAAGATGTCTTACAGTAAGTATAACCAGCTGACATTTTATTATTCTAAAATAATGAAATACTACAATTAAAATCTAGTATAAAAATAAAAAAGGTTTTATATTGGAAATATTTAAAACGTGAAATTTAATGAATAATAAGTTATAATAAAAAAAGAGCAAAACTTATAAAAATATGATTGCATAATTTAAAAATTAGCATATTATATATTGTACGACAAAAATTAGAAGTTAAAAAACAGTTGACACCGCATCATTAAAGTTGTATAATTGATACGGTAACAAGATAACAAAAGAAAATAAGAAGAATTTCATTCTCACCTTGCAACTAGAGTTAGTAAGGTAAATATAAGTATAGACTATCATTAAGATAGTATAATTTTGATGACTTATAGCGGATGAATTCTCATTCGCTTTTTATTTTATATTTAATATAATAATTTGGAGGTGTCCTACAATTAGCAAAGAATTATCAATCAATGATCAAATAAGAGATAAAGAGTTAAGAATAATCTCTGAAACTGGAGAACAACTTGGAATAATGTCTGCCAGAGAAGCTCAAATAATAGCAAACGGAAAAAATTTAGATTTAGTTAAAATTTCTCCTAATGCTAAACCACCAGTTTGTAAAATTATGGACTATGGTAAATATAAATACGAACAAGCTAGAAAAGAAAAAGAAGCTAAGAAAAAACAAAAAACAATAGCTGTTAAGGAAATAAGATTAAGACCAGGTATTGAATCAAACGACTTAAATACTAAAGCGAATAATGCTATTAAATTCCTTAAAAAAGGCGACAAGGTAAAAGTAGAACTTCGTTTTAGAGGTAGAGAATTAGGACATAAAGACATTGGTAAAGAAGTAATGCTTAAATTCATAGAAATTGTTAAAGAGTTTGGTGAACCAGTGAAAGCCCCTGCTTTTGAAGGGAATAACATGGTTGTAATTATAGATCCAAAAAAATAAACAGATAAGATAAATAGATTTTATTGACGATTAACTGAGAGGAGGAAGTTATCATGCCAAAAATGAAAACTCATAGAGGAGCTGCAAAAAGACTTAGAAAAACAGGAAGCGGAAAATTAAAAAGAAATAAAGCTTACAAAAGTCATATATTAACTAAAAAATCTCCAAAAACTAAAATGAACTTAAGAAAATCTGCTATAGTTAGCGATGGAGATGCTAAAAGAATAGCTCAATTATTACCATATTAATTAGAATTAATTAATAAAGATAAACTAATCAGAACGGATTAGTACAAAAAAACACAAAATAAAAAATAATCGAAAAACATAAGGAGGTCATCGACATGGCAAGAGTTAAAGGCGCAATGAACGCTCGTAAAAAACATAAAAAAGTGTTAAAACTTGCAAAAGGATACAGAGGATCTAGAAGCAAATTATATAGACCAGCAAATACTTTCGTAATGAAAGCATTAAAAAATGCATATATAGGAAGAAAATTAAAGAAAAGAGACTTCAGAAAACTTTGGATACAAAGAATAAATGCAGCTGCTAGAATGAATGGTATATCTTATTCAAGATTAATGAATGGATTAAAATTAGCAGGTGTTGAAGTTAACAGAAAAATGTTATCTGAAATGGCTATACAAGATCCAGCTGGATTTGCTCAATTAGTAGAAGTAGCTAAAGCTAAATTAGCTTAATTATAGATAAAAGCGAACTCATTAGAGTTCGCTTTTTTTAATTGTATGAAAATTATATATTATCTAAGTTATGAGTAATATTTGATTTTAAATTTAAAACTTTAAAAATAATTCAAATAAAAAAGTCACATTAGCATTAAATTCATTCAAAATGATAAAAATAAATTAAAATTTAATACAATATAAATTGTTTTATAGTGTGGATTATTGTTAAAATATGAGATTTATCATATAATAATTTATTATATAACTTGATTTATTTTAATAAATAAAAGGAGGAAATTTTTGAGTTGAGAATCATGCATAAGAATATTAGATTTCTTGAAAAGTGGAGTTCGGTTCAAATTATTACTGCGGGATTTTTATTTATAATATTATTAGGAGCAGCAATATTATCTTTACCAATTTCAAGCCAAAGCGGTCAAGGAACTAATTTTGTAGATTCACTGTTTACTGCTACATCAGCAGTGTGTGTCACAGGATTGGTCGTATTTGATACAGCTACACACTGGAGTTTATTTGGAAAGGTTGTAATTATATCACTTATTCAAATCGGTGGTTTAGGATTTATGACTATTGCAACAATGATTTCTTTAATAAGAGGTAAAAAAATAAACTTAAAAGAGAGATTATTAATACAAGAATCTCTAAATCAAATTGATTTATCTGGAATTGTAAGTTTAACTAGAAAAATAATACTAATGGTATTAGCAATTGAATGTATTGGGGGAATTTTATTATCTATAAGTTTTATCCCTAAATTTGGTATTATTACTGGATTAGCATATGGATTTTTCCATTCAATTTCTGCATTTTGTAATGCTGGTTTTGATTTAATGGGTTCTATAAGTGGGGAGTTTTCATCATTAACATCATTTTATGATAATTCATTTATTATGATAACTGTATCGTTACTTATAATACTTGGGGGATTGGGATATCCTGTCATATTAGATGTACTAAAAAATAAAAGATTTTCTAAATTAAATGTTCATTCAAAACTTGTTATCGTATCAACAGCAATACTATTACTTATAGGATTTGTTTTTATACTTGGAGTAGAATATAACAACCCAGATACTTTAGGAAATATGAATATGAAGGGAAAAGTACTTTCTTCTATATTCCAAACATCAACACTTAGAACAGCTGGATTTAACAGTATAGACCTTGGTTTAACAAAAGAGCCAACAATATTTTTAATGGTAATGCTTATGTTAATTGGAGCATCACCAGCTTCTACAGGTGGTGGAATCAAAACGACTACAGTAGCTATACTATTTTTAACAGTTAAAGATTTCTTATGTGGGAAAGATGAAATACATATATTTGAGAGAAGTATAAGTTCTGAAGCGATTAAAAAAGCTATAGTTATATTCTTTATAGCAATTTTTATATTTATAGTTGGTACATTAGCTTTATCAATAACTAATCCTCAGTTCTCACTTATAGAATGTGTATTTGAAGTGATGTCAGCATATGCGACAGTCGGTCTGAGTATAGGCGGAAGTCCAAATTTAAATACAATAGGAAAGTTTATAATAATGATATTGATGTTCCTAGGAAGAGTAGGTTCATTAACTATATTTACAGCAATACTATCAATTAATATAGTTAAAAAAGATAAAAACATAAAAAGACCAAAAGGAAAAATAATAATAGGTTAATAGAAAATAAGAGGTATTGATATATGAAAAGAACATTTTTTAATAGTAAGGGCAAAGATAAACAATATATTGTTATCGGATGTGGTAGATTTGGCTCATCTGTAGCTAAAAAGATGTGCCAATTAGGAAATGAAGTAATGGTTATAGATAAAGATGAGGATTCTATTGAAAATATAGCTGAACAAGTTACGCATACAGCAATAGTAGATGTTACAGAAGAGAGAGATCTAAAAAGTATTGGATTAGGCAATTTTGATGTCGTAATAGTTGCAATAAGTTCGGATATAAGAGCATCTATAATGGTAACAATAATGGCTAAAGAGATGGGCGTACCTAAAATTGTTTGTAAAGCAAAAGACGAGTTACAAGCAAAGGTATTATATAAAATTGGAGCAGACAAAGTAGTATTCCCAGAAAGAGATATGGGTATTAGGCTTGCTTATAATTTAGCATCAGAAAATATCTTAGACCAAATTAACCTAGACCCAGAATACTCAATTATGGAAATTGTTACACCGACAAATTGGGTTGGTAAAACAATAATAGAGTTAAATCTAAGAGCAAAATATGATATTACTGTATTGGCAGTAAAAACTCCAAGCGGACTAAAAGTTATGCCTTCTCCAAACTATAAAATGCAAGAGAAAAATATTTTAATTATTATCGGAAATACAGATAAAATAGGTGATATAATTTTACATGATTAAATTTTAACTAGGAGAAAAAGATGATTAACATAATTAAGAGTAAGGACAATGACAAAATTAAATATACAAAGTCTTTATTAAAAACTAAAGGTAGAAATAAAGAAAAAAAATTTATAATAGAAGGATACAGAATTTTAACTTTAGCATTAGAGTGTGATGCAAAATTAGAATATGTTTTTATAAATGAAGATTTCGAGAAAAAACAAGAGCATAGAGACTTCTTAATAGAACTAGAAAACAAAGGAATAAAAGTATATAAAACTTTAAATAAAATATTCTCAGAGATGGTAGATACTGAAAATACACAAGGAATTTTAGCTGTATTAGAGTATAAAGAAAGAGATTTAGTCAATAATATTAACCAAGACGATAAGTTTGTATTAATTTTGGATAGAATACAAGACCCTGGAAATATGGGAACAATAATAAGAACAGCCGATAGTGCAGGTGTAGATGCAGTTATCCTTCTAAAAGGCTGTGTAGATATATACAATCCAAAAGTAATAAGATCAACTATGGGTTCTATATTTGATATGAATATAATACATGCAACTCAAGATGATGCAGTAAACTTCTTAAAATCAAATGATTTTAACATAGTATCAAGCTATTTACAAACTGACAATTACTATCACGAAACTACATACGACGGTAAAATTGCCTTAGTAATAGGTAATGAAGCAAATGGAATTAATGATGAATTAATTGCGCAGTCAGACAAACTAGTTAAGATACCTATTTACGGAAATGCAGAATCTTTAAACGCAGCAATTAGTGCAGCTGTGCTTATGTATGAGATTAAAAAATATTTATCCTAATTGTTGAAAGGCAAAATTACATATGTTATAATTATTTGCGTATACAAAAATACAGGCGCAATTAGTCGAATATGTATTAAATATAATTTACGATGAAAGAGAAAAGTATTTTAAATAACTCTATAACAGAGAGTAATACCAAGGCTGGAAGTATTATATAGATAGTTTAAAAGAAGTTCACTCTGGAGTATCAAGGCTGAAACTATAGTAGGCTTTGGCGTTTGAAACGCGTTAAGTTTCTTCGAGTGGTTTATAAATTATGTATTTATAAACTACTAGGGTGGTACCGCGAATAATAGCTTTCGTCCCTAGCTGGGATGAAAGCTTTTTTTAATTAGAAAAATAATTAGAATTTTAATAAAAAATTAAAGAAAGGGTGAAATAACGTGAAAGAACAATTACTTAAATTAAAAGAAGCTGCTTTAGAAGAGATACAAGCTGTTTCTGCTATGGATGAATTAGATAGCATAAAAGTAAAATATTCAGGTAAAAAAGGTGAATTAACTAAATTATTAAAAGGTATGGGTAAATTATCTGCTGAAGAAAGACCAGTTATGGGTAAAGTTGCCAACGAAGTAAGAGAGTTAATCGAAACAAAAATAAACGAAAAGAGAGCTAATCTTAAAAAAATAGAACAAGAAGCTAAATTACAATCAGAAGTTATAGATGTAACTATGCCAGGAAAAGTTTTTAATGTTGGTAAAAAACATCCAATAACTCAAATAATAGATGAAGTTTCAGAAATATTTATGGGACTTGGATTCTCAGTTGTTGAAGGTCCAGAAGTTGAAACAGTAGAAAATAACTTCGATGCATTAAATGCACCAAAAGACCATCCATCAAGAGATATGTCAGATACATTCTACTTTAACGAAAACTTATTACTTAGAACTCAAACATCTCCAGTTCAAGTTAGAACAATGAGAAGTCAAGAGTTACCAATAAAAATAGTTTCTCCAGGGAGATGTTTCAGAAACGACTCATTAGATGCGACACATTCACCAATGTTCCATCAAATAGAAGGATTAGTTGTTGGTAAAGATGTAACAATGGCTCAATTCAAAGGAACTGTTGAAATGTTCGTTAAGAAATTATTCGGTGAAGAAACTAAAACTAAATTCAGACCACACAACTTCCCATTCACAGAACCAAGTGCAGAGATAGACGTTACTTGCTTCAAATGTGGTGGAGAAGGATGCTCAATGTGTAAAGGTGAAGGTTGGATAGAAATACTTGGTTCAGGTATGGTACATCCAAACGTACTTAGAAACTGTGGTATAGACCCTGAAGTTTATTCTGGATTTGCTTTCGGTATGGGTGTTGAAAGACTTGCAATGCTTAAATACGAAATAGACGATATAAGACTTTTAGTTGAAAATGATATAAGATTTTTAGAACAATTTTAATTAAACTTTGAGTTTACATAAATTTATAAATTATAAGAAATTATATTTTTAAAATTCTAAAACTAAAGAATTTGATTTGATAAACGGAAAAATTTAAATACTTAATTTAAAATAGGAGGAAAATATAGATATGTTAGTACCTGTAAAATGGCTTAAAGATTACGTTGATATAGATATAGATACAGTTGAGTTCGCTGACATGATGACAATGACAGGAACAAAAACTGAAACTGTAGAATTTTTCGGAGAAGGAATAGAAAATGTAGTAGTTGGTAAAATCTTAGAAATAGCACCACATCCAAATGCTGAAAAATTAGTAGTTTGCCAAGTTGAAGTTGGAAATGGAAAAACTGTACAAATATGTACAGGAGCTAAAAATGTAAGTGAAGGTGACATAGTTCCAGTAGCTTTAGATAAAGCTAAATTACCAGGCGGAATCAAGATAAAATCTTCTAAATTAAGAGGAGAATTATCAGAAGGTATGATGTGTTCTGCTAATGAATTAGGAATAAACGAATTCTACGTAGATGACAAAAGTAAAGACGGTATATACTTACTAAATGATTTCGATGGAATGGAAATCGGAAAAGACATAAAAGAAGCATTAGGTTTATACGATGCAGTTATAGATTTCGAATTAACTGCTAATAGACCTGATTGTAGATCTATAATAGGTATAGCTAGAGAAGCAGCTGTAACTATAGGCAAAAAAACAAAATACCCACAAATAGAAGTAAAAGAATGTGACGAAGAAATAGACTTCGATGTTAAAGTAGAAAATCCAGAATTATGTATGAGATATGGAGCTAGAATAATCAAAGACGTTAAAATAGGGCCATCTCCATACTGGATGCAAAGAAGATTAATAGAAGCTGGTGTAAGACCAATAAACAACATAGTTGATATAACTAACTTTGTAATGCTTGAATATGGTCAACCACTACATGCTTTCGATTTAAACCAAGTTAAAACTGGTAAAATAGTAGTAAAAACTGCAGAAAACGGAGAAAAATTCACTACACTAGACAACGTAGAAAGAACTTTAGATGACCAAATGTTAGTTATAACTGATGGAGAAAAATCTATAGCTTTAGCTGGTGTAATGGGTGGTTTAAACTCAGAAATAACTGAAGAAACTACAGCAGTTTTATTTGAAGGTGCAGCATTCAACGCAGAAAATATAAGAAGAACTTCTAAAGTTTTAGGACTTAGAACAGAAGCTTCAGGAAGATATGAAAAAGGTGTTGCTGTTGAAACATCAAAAACAGGTGTTGAAAGAGCTTGTCAATTAGTTGAAATGTTAGGATGCGGACGTGTTCTTAAAGGAATAGCTGAAGATTATCCAACCAAACAAGAAAAAGTTGTATTAAATGTAAATCCATCTAGAATAATCAAAAACATAGGAGCACCTATAACTTTAGATGAATTCGTTAAAATACTAGAAGACTTAGAATTCAAATGCAACTTAAAATCAGCAGAAGAAATAGAAATAGAAGTTCCAGACTTTAGATTAGATATGAAACAAGAAGCTGATGTTTATGAAGAAATAGCTAGAATCTATGGATTTGATAAAATACCTTCAGCACAATTAGAAGGAAATGTTACTGCTGGTATAAAAACTGATAAACAAAAATTCATGGACAAAATAAAAGATACAGCAACAAGTATAGGATTATATGAAATATTAACTTATTCTTTCGTAAGTCCTAAATCATTAGATAAAATAAAATTACCACTTGATAGTGCAAAAAGAAATTATATAAAATTATTAAACCCATTAGGTGAAGACACTTCAATAATGAGAACAACTATGATGCCATCTACTTTAAATGTATTATATACTAATGCATCAAGAAAAGTAGAACAAGCTTTAGTATTCGAATGTGGACATACTTTTACTCCACAAGAAGGTCTTCCAATAGAAAACAACCACTTATGTATAGGTATGTATGGTAAAGATGTAGATTTCTTCGTATTAAAAGGTTCTATACAAAAAATATTCTCTGAAATAGGATTCGATGGATATGAAATAGTACCAGAAACTAATAATTCTACATTCCACCCAGGTAGATGTGCTACAATAATGTATAAAGGACAATATGTTGGAACATTTGGTGAAGCACATCCAGAAGTTATAGAAAACTATAACTTAACACAAAGAGTTTATCTTGGTGAAATAGACTTAGATTTAGTATATGATAATTCAAACAGAACTATAATCTACAATCCATTACCAAAATACCCTTCAACTTCTAGAGATATAGCTCTATTAGTTAAAAAAGACGTATATGTAGGCCAAATAGAAGCAATAATAGAAGCTAATGGTCAAGGTTTAGTTGAAAGCTATAAATTATTCGATGTTTATACAGGATCTCAAATAGCTGATGGATACAAATCAGTTGCTTATTCTATAACTTATAGAAGCAAAGATAAAACTCTTACTGATGAAGATGTAGCTAAGGTTCATGATAAAATTTTAAGTGAGTTAGAATCAAAACTAGACGCTAAATTAAGAACAAACTAACTCATCTTTTGGTAGGGGGAATTAGTTAATGAACAAAGTAATAGTGACAATACAAGGCGCTAATTATACAATGGTTGGCGAAAAAAGCGAAAAAGAAATGCTTACAATCGCTAATTATGTAAATAGTGAGATGGAAAAATTAAAAGAAAGTGCTCCAAATTTAGGCTCACTTAAAATATCAATTTTAACATCTTTAAACTTAGCAGATTTATTATTTGAATGTTCTAGTGAAAATGAAGATTTATTAAACGAAATTGATAAATTAAAAGAGCAACTAGGGCAACCAAATGAAGAAATAGAAGCTCAAGTAGCGGAATTAAGAAATATATTAAGCACTAAAGAAATGGAACTTTTAAATAGTAGACATGAAATAGAAAGATTAAATAATATAGTCTCTGAACAACAAAACCAAATTGATGGATTAAGCAATGTTTCAGAGGGAAGCAAATCTGAAATAGAAGATTATAAAGCACAGATAGAAAGCCTACAAAACTCATTAAATGAAATGACACAAAGGGCTGAAATAGCTGAAAATCTTTCTTCAGAATGGCAAAATAAATCTTTCAATCTGCAATTAGCGTTAACAGAATTAGAAAATCAAATTAAAGAAGGATCAAGCTCAGAAGAAGTAGCTGGAGAATCTCTTTAATATAAAAATAAAAAAGGTTGTTGAAGTAATATATCTTCAATAACCTTTTTTATTTTTATAAGGAAATTATATATTATCTGGTTTGTGGATAATGTATAATTTCCAACCTA
>OLSO01000112.1_pt1 | contig 83388 bp, 87 predicted proteins | sample 1672441 | NCBI WGS metagenome assembly OLSO01 (sample SAMEA3136686, study PRJEB25190) | human gut metagenome | biome: human gut; feature: human-associated habitat; material: faeces | place: Austria | collected 2013 | reverse complement strand
TAGAGTTTCCGATTTTGTTTATTTAAGCCATTTTATTTTTCATGCGTAACTACTATTTATCCATATATCGAATATTTAATTCTTTAATACTGTTTTTAAATAAAGCATCGATCTTGGCATAATATGTTTCTACATCCGGTTCAAAATTATGCAAAATCCAATACTTTAAAAAGTATAATAAATCATTCGCATAATAATCCACTAAAAAATCTACTGTGAACCTTGAATCCATCCCACTCACATCTAAATAAGAAAATACATTTCTAAATATTTCTTTAAACACATTACTCATTAAATCTTCAAAACCATTCTGTCCTGTAATTCTATAACAAGACTTAAAAAAATCACGATTATCACTTACAGTCTGAAAGATGTGTTTTATAATTTGAGGATTTGATTCATGCTCAATCCCTTTATAAAACATACGATGAATCAAATATTCTAAAGCCTCATACTTATCCATAAAATGATTATAGAAAGTTCCACGAATAACACCTGTTTTATCGCAAATCTGTTTGATTGTGATCTTTTCGAAAGGCTTTTGTTGCATCAAAATATACAATCCCTCACTCAGAAGATCTTTCATTGTCATTTTTTCATTAAATGTCATGAAATCACCTCTACAATCGAATTAATTTAAAAATTAATGATAAGCTCATAAATAAGTATACGACACCGCAAAGAAAATAATAAGCCTTTTGATATCCGGCTCCATTATAATATCCAATATAAAAATGAATCATATAGCCAGCAAGTACAATTAAAAATAAGATTAAAGATTCCATCAAATAAGGAAGATTCATATAATAACAGCCAACTCCAACAAAGAAACAGTCCAGTCCTCCAACAAGAGCCAATTTAATAATTTGTTTTGTATCAAACTCTTGTAGTCTTTCCACAAACTTTCCACGCTTAAAACTATAAATGACCATTCCAATTCCAAGAATCAAAAAGACAAATATCGCAACATATTTATTCAATGTTGCCAATGGACGTCCAAAAATAAATGTGGATATCCCGTGTCCTAATAAAAACATACCCGAACTACAAAGCGCAAAAATCAATCCATAAACTAATGCTTTTGAAAAGCGAATATTACAAATCGTAGCTCCTTGCTCTAATGAACATACAAATACATCTAAACTCAGACAAATACACAAAATCCCAAATAATAACATAACAATCCACCTTCACTAACTTTATTGTATACGAACTTTAAAAATTTTAAAATTATGGATGAACATATTTCATTAAATGTATTTATGCACTACAATAAACCTATGATAAACATCATTGACTACATTAAAGAATACGGAAATTTAACACTTGAAGAATACCCATTTAATAATGTGGACTCTTTGATTCTCTCACAAATTTCCTATATCAAATTTGAAAACTCAAGCATTGACATCGAATCCGAAATCCATTTATTAAGCGATTTTGAAAATGAAATTGATACTTTATGCATTGATACCCGAGTACCTGAATTAAACGAAGAATTATTTCTTCAATTCATACACTCCCTTCGCTATGAAGCCATTACCATTTCTCATCTACAAACTAATTTTGACAAAGATAATGAAAAACAATTCTGTGCTATGACTTTTCATTTACCCAACCAAATAGACTACATTGCCTTTCGAGGAACCGATGCCAGCTTTGTAGGATGGAAAGAAGATTTTAATCTATGTTTTCAAGAAAATATTCCCAGTCAAATTTCTGCATTAAACTATGTAAACAACTATAAGACAAAACACAAACTCATCTTAGGCGGACACTCCAAAGGAGCTAACTTAGCACTTTACGCAGGTATATATACGCATAATTCAATTTTTTGTATCTACAATCATGACGGGCCTGGATTTCTTACACCTTATCAAACCGATAAGAAAGTATTTAAAACCATACCACAATCGAGTGTTATTGGACTCTTACTTGAAGAAACAAATAATTATCAAATCATCCAAAGTGATGCCATATCCATCCTTCAACACGATCCATTTACGTGGTGCGTTGAAAATGGTGATTTTATTTATCTTAAACAAAATGATCAACTATCCAAACATACACAATCCACACTATCAAATTGGCTTAAATCCATTGATGTCAATACCCGCAAACAAGTTATTGATACCATTTACTCTATCTTTTCAGATTACGAAAACCCAAAGGATTTAAGAAAGAATATCAATATAGCTGAAATGATCAAATCCATTCATAATATGGATGATCAAACGAAGAAAATGATTAGTGAAACCATTCAAGTCTTATTCAAATGCATTCAAAACGAAATCAAGCGAGGAAACTAAACTCCTCGCTTAAATAATATATAACTATAGATACACGGAATAATAGTCGCTACAAGAATCACAACAATGCCAATTGTCATATAGCCAAGCAATCCTAATACAATATATAAGATTCCAGCTATCACCATACAATAGCCACCCACACGATTTGATAACACCCAGTTTTCATCACTATTTAAAGCCCACGATGTTTTAATTCCAACTGCATAATTTCGCTTTACTTTTGGCAAATAATTTCCTAATACAATTAGTAATACACCCACTAGAATATTCATCACAAAACTTACATCAAAAGAATATCCCAAACCAAAATAAATAATTGTCATACTTGTCACAATACATATACCTGGACAAATCATAAATAAAATATTCATCATAAAATCTGGAATATTATTTCGCTTTGGATCTTTTACCGTCACAAAACAAGTAAATACATGAATTGCCAAACACAAGAATAACATGCCAAACAACCCTATAAACTTAGGCATTGTACCATCAACTTGTCCATTTACATCAAAATGGGTTGGCACAACATCTGGTAATTGACTATAGAAAACCAGATTCAAAGCGAATGGAATCACAAACAAAGCTAAACTAAATTGAAACCATTTATTTTTCAACATCTTCATTTCCTCCTAAAAAAGACTTAAAATAACACAACATCTCCTCAAAAACTGATGCGTTAATTTGATAAAAGATAAAATTTTTATCCTTCTCTTCACAAATCAAACCTGCATCCTTTAATAAAGATAAGTGATAAGAAACAGTTGCCTGGGACATATCAAAATGACTCGCAATATCTCCAGCTGACATCTTGCCTTTTTTTAATAAACTCAAAATGTCTCTTCTGACTGGAGCACCTAAAGCTTTAAACGTTTTTTCAAACAAAATACCACCACCTATTCACTATTTAGAAATATTTCTAAATAGATTATATACTTTTTAAATATTATTTCAACTCTATTTAGAAATTTTTCTAAATAGTTAACAAAAAAAGAATCAGGAAGATTATTCTCCCTGATACGTTGTATATTTTTGATATTCCTTTATCGTTCCTTCGTCAAAACAATACAAACTGATTTTCATTGTATAATCACTATTCGCATCCAACCAATCCGCAATTGTCTTTAATACTAATGGCACTGCCTTTTCTACAGGATAGCCATAGACTCCACATGAAATAGCTGGAAATGCGATTGTATGAATATCATACTTACGAGCTAAACTCAAACTATTCCAATAACAATCCCTCAACATATGCTCATCTTCATGTTTACCAGAATACATCGGACCCACAGTATGAATTACATACTTTGCCTTTAAATCATACCCCTTAGTAATCTTGGCCTGTCCTGTTTGACAACCATTTAATAATTTACACTCTTCAAGTAACATGGGACCGGCCGCTCTATGAATAGCGCCATCTACACCGCCGCCACCCAAAAGCGATTCATTCGCTGCATTGACAATACAATCTCCATCAAAAGTAGTTATATCTCCTTTTACTACTTTGATTTCACTCTCTAGATTCTTATTGTCTAAAATCATTTCAATTAAAACTTTTGGTAAAAAATACGAATCTTTCCAAGGATTTAATACAACTCCACTTACACCTTGTGTATCATGCACCATATTTAAAACATCCATCACACTTTGATTTAATGTTTCTGTTGTCTGACCCAAATCCACTTGAGCCTGTGTAGTAAAAGCTACAAATACATCTTGACCATCATCTAAAGATAATCTTCGATAGACTTTTTCACCCTCGACATCGCCAACAGGAATAATGAATTGTTTTTCTTCTTTTGCCAGTTTACGAATATGCGAAAGAACCTCCATATTTTTTTCACGAGTCTGCTCTTGATATAATTCTTGAATCAATGTTTCTAATTTTTCCATACCTATTTCCTTACTACAAATGTCAAACTAAAAGGAAAAGCCCCAATCACATCTTGATAAATAGAGTCATCAATAAAGAATCCCTCTTTCATTGCACTTTCCTTTAATAGCGAATCTAACGAAATAAATTCTTCTTCGCTAATTTTAAAATCATTAAAACAATATCCATCATTAAAGCGTTGATAGTTAAATACTTCATCCATTAAATCCCAAGTACTTACTTCACTACCATCATCTAATGTATCCATATAGTTTAATAATTTATTTACGATTTCTTGTTGTCTTTCTTGTACCATAAAAATCACCTACACTTATTCTAACACAAAGTGAAAAAGAGGCATCGCCTCTTAATCAATTTCTAAATATTCTTTGATTCTTTGAATCTGATTCAACCCATCCAAATACCCCATGTAGTAAAGATCAGCGAGTTTGTCTACATCTCCCTCTACGCGCGATACATTTACTGGCTTGCTTGGGGCAATCGTAAAGATTCTTCCTTCATTTTCAAGCCTTACTAATTCATCACACTGTCTATTGTAGTCACTATTCATCGACTCCAACTTCTGTTCTAAAGCTGGATATTCAGCATACAATCTTTTCGTCATTTTTTGAACGAACGGATTCGCTTCACTCTTTCGATACTCTCTTTGACGTGTACGAACCACAATGATTTTCTCATAATCATGATCCAACGCCCATTGATACGCTATCTTATCGCTGCAGCCACCATCTAAATATAAGCCATCCTCAATTTCAACCATCTTTGAAACATAAGGCATGGTTGCACTGGCTTGTACAGCTTTAAAAATATCCTGCGTTTTATTTTTACTAAAATATTCAGGCCTTCCCGTTTTACAATTTGTACATACCGCAATAAAATCACGCGTTGGATTCATAAAACGAGGTGTATTTAATGGATCAAAATATTGAGTTCCTTTCATCAAAAAATCAAATCCAATGATTCCTTTGTTGTTTTTAAAAGCTTCTAAACCAACATAACGAGAATCGTGGCGATACCCTAAATTAATTCTTGCACTACGACCAATTTGACCAGCCACATAGTTAAATCCGTTTAATGCCCCTGCACTTGTACCAACTGTACACTGCATATTGATTTCAAACTGCATTAAAGCATCTAACACTCCTGATGTATAGAGTCCTCGAAAAGCTCCGCCTTCAAGGACAATACATCCTGGAACAATTTTATTTGAAGTATTTCCATTTGGAAGTTTGGATATTCCCGAAAAACGCTTATTATTTTTCTTCATTTTATCCCTCTTTCTTAGCTGAAAATTTTATACTCATTTTTTTAATTTGTCTACTTTTTTTGTTCATCCCAAAGCTTGTCAGCCATTGGCTTCCAGTTTTTTGCGTATGGAGCTGTCTTTTCCAATAAGTGATCCACATCTTCTGGCGATTCATAATCTGTATTGACTGCTTTACTTTGTTTCACCAATTCTTGAATACGACCAGCATTTTCTAACATTGGACAAGGTCTTAACATATTTTCATTAAATGGTTGATTATCATGATAAGCCTGGAATAAAGGAGATCTAAGTGCATCGAGTAATGTTGTATTATGAATGTTACAGTTCGAATAATGAATGAATACACATGGTTCTACATCGCCCTTGGCATTGATATGAAGATATCTTCTGCCTCCAGCAATACATCCACCCACATATTGCGCATCATTTTGGAAATCCATAGTGAAAATTGGTTTTTCACTTCTGAATTTACGAATTTGATGATAAACATACGCTCTTTGTTCTGGTGTTGGAAGCAATTCTTTTACAGCCCCATTTCCTACTGGCATATAGTGGAAGAACCAGCAGAATAAAGCGCCTGCATCAATCATTAAATCAAAGAATTCATCACTTGCGATATCTTTATAATTTACGCTTGTATAACAAGTACTAATTCCGAATGGCAATTTATGTTTCTTTAATAATTCCATGGCACGTTTTACAGAATTGTAACAACCATCACCACGTCTAGAATCATTTGCTGTTTCAAAACCTTCCAAACTAATGGCTGGCACAAAGTTTTTAACTCGCAACATATCCTGACAGAATTCTTCATCAATCAATGTGCCGTTTGTGAAAGATAAGAAAGCACAATCTGGATGCATTTCGCAAATTTTAATCACATCTTTTTTACGTGTTAAAGGTTCTCCACCCGTATAAATATACATGTAAGTACCTAATTCTTTTCCCTGACGAATAATCGAATCAATATCATCTAAAGATAAATTTAATTGATGTCCATATTCAGCAGCCCAACAACCTGTACAATGTAAGTTACATGCAGATGTTGGATCTAATAATACAGCCCAAGGAATATTACAATTATATTTTTCTGACAATTCCTCTTGTTTTGTACTACCATTTAGTGATGCATTAAAAATAAAGTTTTTAAATACAGTCTGACGAACGCCTGCATCCAAATCATAAAGCTTCATGATATAGTCATACCAAATACCTTTTTCATCGATTTGTTCACGAATCAATTTACGCTGCGAACCATACCAACCTTCAGGCATAACCTTATCTACTAAATTCATTAATTTAGGAATATTGGTTTCTGGATCCTTCTCCAAATACTTCAAAGCTTGATTCATTCCAAACTTTTGAACACTACTCTGTAAAGAACTAAAATTCATAACTCTTCCTCCCTTTTCATTTATAGTTTCATTCTAGTTCTTTAAAAATGAGTTTTTAATAGACAAATTCTTAAATGTGTAAATATTTATGAACTATGGTCATTATTTTTATACCGTTTTGAGATATATGTCATATATGATTTATACATTTATGAACTACGGTCATTTATTGTATCAAAAAAAAGAAGGTGTTTTCACACCCTCTTAGATTTCATTGGCAGCCTTATATCCTGTACGAATAGCACTTGCGATATCTGCTGTTCTTTCACCACTACAGCCTCCTACATAAGTGTATGGAACAGTTAACTTACTATCATCAAATACATTCTTTTTAGAACCTAATGCATTTACAATTGTATCCGCTGTTATTTCAACATTTGTTTCAACTTTTGTATTCACTGCATAGATTACATTATTTTTAATTTCACTAACACGTGTATTCACAAATTTTTGAACATTATGTTCTTTATAATCAGCTTCCATCAATGGCATCAGAGTTATCGATGAAGAAGCTGCAGCTAAGGTACGACAGTTATACAAGAATTACCTTGGCGGTCTTTCACTTACGAATGCTGCTAAGGAAGCCGGAATCAATGCATTGCATGCTGGTTCCAAGCGAATTATGCAAAACAAGCATTATCTCGGTGATGACTTTTATCCAGCCATCATCGATAAGGATACCTTCATTGCTGCAGGTAGAGAAATCAGGCGCAGGTCAGCAAAGCTTGGTCGCAATGATAGATACAAAGAGACACCTGAGAAGAAGGCTCCGATACTCTTCCGCTTCGGCGATATCACAGAGTATTTTGACAATCCAGTAAAACAGGCTGAGTACTTATACAGCCTTATAGAAAGCGAGGTTATTTGATGGGAAATGTAATGGTCATTCCAGCCAAACGACAAATCGGTAATACCGGTCGTAAGCAGGATGCAAAGCCTAAACTCCGAGTCGCGGCGTACTGTAGAGTTAGTACTGACAGCGATGAGCAGGCTACAAGTAAACCACAACCGCTTCCTTGGATACACCAAAGATGAAGAAGGCAACCTTGTTATTGACCCAGAGCAGGCTGAAATCGTAAAACGAATCTATCGAGAGTACCTTGAAGGCTACAGCATGGATAAGATTGCAGCTGGACTTGAAGCTAATGGTATTCTTACCGGCGCAGGTAAACCACGATGGCATACAAGTACCATCAACAAGATTCTCCGCAACGAGAAATACATCGGTGATGCCCTTCTTCAAAAGACATACACCACCGACTTTCTTAACAAGACCAGAGTTAAGAACACCGGCATTGTTCCTCAGTATTATGTTGAAGGAAACCATGAAGCGATTATTCCAAGAGAAATTTACATGCGCGTGCAAGAAGAATTGGTACGTAGGCGAGTAGTCAAGACCAGTGCCAACGGAAAGAAACGAAGCTACAGCTGCAATCACTGCTTTTCGCAGATTATCATTTGTGGCGATTGCGGTGAAATGTTCCGAAGAATCCACTGGAACAACCGTGGCTGTAAATCTATCGTCTGGCGCTGCATCAGCAAACTAGAACCTACCGACCTTTAATGCCATGCCAGAACCATCAACGAGCTTGACCTGCAGGAAATCGTACTTACTGCCTTGAATGAGCTTCTTGGTGATAAATCCAAATATCAAAGACAACTCCAGCAAAACATTGCATCAGTTATCAGAGCCTCTGCAGCCATCACCACTGATGGTATTGATGAAAAGCTTATGGAACTTCAGCAGGAGCTTGTTAAAAAGGCTAACAACAAAGAAGCCTACGACGAGATTGCTGACCAGATTTTTGCGCTTAGAGAAAAGCGCCAGCAAGCTTCAATGGATACAGTACAGCGTGATGAACAGCTACAGCGCATCACAGAATTGCAGGATTTCATCAAAGACCAATCTTCAGACCTTACAGTATTTGATGAAGCCCTTGTAAAACGCTGGCTGAAGCAAATCACAATCTGGCCAACCCACTGCACCGTTGAATTGAAATCCGGTCTTAAGGTCGATGTAGAAAGATAAGCATAGACGCACGAAACCCTCCCAGCCATGATGGTTGAGAGGGTTGTTTTTTATTAGCCAGAAATTATTTTTTTCTGTATGTTATTACAATTCCAATAACAGAAGCTAGAAATACAATTGGTGCCAGTCTTACAAACACAAATTCGAAGCCATGCATTATTGTTCCAGCAACAGCTAATTCTGGATTATTATAATTCCAATTTAAATAGGAACCGTTAATAGCTATAAGCGCAATAAATATTACTGTAATTAACACACATAACGAGATAAGCAGCCATCGAACCGTTTTAACTCTTGCCATACTTCTTTTTGCTAACTGAAGATTAATAACTTCTAATTTTTCTGATATCGTTTTCAAATCATCAGTAGCAGGTTCTGTTATTGGTTCTCCAAGTAACTCACTGACAGAGGTATCTAATTCATCTGCCAAAGAAATCAACATGCTTGAATCTGGAACTGATAATCCGTTCTCCCATTTAGATACTGTTTGCCTAACCACATTCAATTTAATAGCAAGTTCTTCTTGTGATAGCCCTTTTGACTTTCTTAAGTTTTTTATGTTTTCATTCAACATAATTTGTACCTCCTTGTTTTTTACAGCTTCATCTTACAGTCAAAAGAGTCGTTGCCTCAAGCAACGCAAATTAACATCCAGTTATTTACCGTAGCATATGATAATTTTCACTTTTTCGGAGGCATCCACCCCTCCTGATAATGTACTGAGTTAAGAAACGCCTTACCAGTTCCAAGAATAAGGTAAGGTACTCCATCACGTATAACAACAGCTCCGTTCTTTTCTTCCTCAGTTAATTGAATATCAACAGCTTTTCTAATCTTAATATCACAGGCATATGTTTTACTAACATCAATACGACCTTCTGTTTCATACATGCGCAGAATATTTTCAGCATCATTTATAACTATGGAATAATCACAATCGTATAGAAGTAGAATCGCTACAATGTGATATTTTTTGCCATCTGCTGTTAATCCAACAATATCATCGTTACAACCTATAGTCATTTGATAACAGCCAGTAGAAAAATCTTTAAAAAGATTCACCGCAATATGATGCTCCATCGCTTTTGAATCTACGTCAAACGCCTGACCTTTTGCGGTATTATATGCTTTTTTCAAAAATTCTAAATTGGATATTCTACAATCCGCATGATTATTATTCATATGGTCGACAACATATCCTTTTTCTGTCATATCCTTCAGAACATCTTCGCCGTACCATTTACCTGCAATATAGCGATGAAGTAATCCTAATGTTCCGTTAGACAAATAACCTTTATCTTCTGTATCACTGTTAGGTTTTGTTAATGACCAAGTTTTTGATGTCAATTCCTCGTAATAATCTTCTCTGTATGTGGTAAGACCTATTAATGGCCATCCTTCTCGTGTGATATGAATTTCATCATTTATGATTTCAAACTTATTCTTACTCTGCCTAGGCATCTATGCCACTCCTCCCTTATCATCTAATCCACTGCCTGCCATAATGCCAACAGTCGAGTTGCCGGATTAGACAACATCTAAATCACTCACTCAAATTGAGTTTGCATCCTAGATAACATCTATCCTAGTGCCACAACCCACGACATCTAATCCACAGCCTAAACCCTCTGACCGTTTTTACAGTAGATATGTTTCAATATAAGAAATACGGACTTTCATGAGTTATTGCCTAATCTCAAAAAAGCCCGTAAATACGCTACTTTTCTCTATTTATTTCTGTTTCCTAGACATCAAACAGACCGTCTCCACATGTGGAGTTTGACTAAACATATCGACTGGTTGAATCTTTACAATACGATACTCTTTCTTTAATACGCCTAAATCTTTAGCCAAAGTAGCTGGGTTACAAGATACATAGATCATCGTTTTGATCTTTGATTTTAAAATAGTTTCCTTCATTGTATCATCCAAACCAGAACGAGGCGGATCCACAATCAATGTATCCACTTCTTTTTCTTGCACTAAATGTGCTAAGGCACTACCCGCATCTTCACAAATGAAAGATACATTGTCTGCATGATTTAACATCGCATTTTCATTGGCATTATCAACCGCATCCTGAATGGATTCAACACCAATAATTTCTTGTGCCTTATCTTTCACAAATAAACTGATGGCACCAATACCACTATAGGCTTCAACCGTAGTCTTTGATCTTGGCATCCAATCTTTAACCACATTATAAAGATTCACGGATTGTTTCGTGTTTAACTGGAAGAAAGATCTTGGAAGTAAAGATAATTGAATATCTTCTAATCGAAGATGCATCTTTTCTTCTCCCCAAATAAAACGCATATCTCCAAATACTTCACGCTTTGTTTCTGTTTTTACACTTTGCCAGATTGAAACAACACCCTCTAGCTGAGTCACATCATGAATAAATTCTTCACTTAAATCTTCTTTTCCCGTCACAAAAATAATTTGAATCTTAGAATCAAATTCTTTCATCACCAATGTACGATAACCCGTTTTCTTTTTATCATCATACATCTTTAAATGATGCTCATTCATAATTTTTAAAACTTCCTGACGCGTTTGTTCCAACAATTTTGAATGCACATAACACCTTTCCATCTTTTGGAAATGGTTTGTATCACGCTCATACATTCCTGTATATAACTCCCCATATTCTTCACCAAAAGGAAGTTTGCAGCTATTACGATATGACAATGGCTCAGGATTCTTTAAAATTGGTAAAATGCGACCATTATAATCCGCATACTTAATCAGTGTCTCTTTTAAATTACCCTCTTTCATCTTGCATTGTGCTGGATACTTTACGTGCATCAAAGCACATCCACCACACTCTTTCCAAATTGGGCAAAGTGGGTAGCGACGCTTTGAACTCTGTTCAACTAAACGAGTTAATTCTCCAACTAAATAAGTACCTTCATCACTTTTAATATCAAATTCAATAACTTCGTTCGGAATGGCATTTTCAATAAATACTGGCTTTCCTTTATGGAACGCAATTCCCTCACCATTAATTCCCCATTTTTTTACTTTTGTTTTCATATTTTTTATACACAGTTACGACAAACTCAAACGTAACCTCTAACCTTTCTAATTGTTTTACACGATCAAGTCCAGCTTGACTCGTTTTATATCGATATGGTGTCATTTCCAGTAAAGACCATACATCATCTACCATCTTTTTTTCCTGAATAATTTCCTGGTTTACCAATTCATATTGTTCTAGTATTTCAGGCATTTCATTTTCGTATGGTGTGTCATACAATACTTCTTTTAATTCAAAACAATGCTTAGGACCCGGACCTACTACGATCCAATATCCATTTTCTTTTAGTATACGATAGATTTCATCTTGGCCTAAAGGCACAAAAATACTTGTAACACAATCTATGCTCTCGTCTAAAAAAGGCATATCAAATAAACTACCCACAATATATTGCGTATGTTTATCTTGTTTAGACGCATGAAGAATTGCTTCCTTACTCAAATCAATCCCATAACTATGTTCAAAGTTCGTCCCTATCTCTTTTGTATAGTAACCTTGACCACAACCTGCATCCAAATAAATAGATCCATTAGCTTTTCTCTTTACATATTGACGCATAAAATCATAATAATCTTTTTCTAAAAAATCCGTACGCGCTTTGACCATTAAAGTATTGTCCCCATGATTCTTTGTCTGCTTACGTGATAAGTTCACATAACCTTGTTTAGCACAATCAAAAGAATGATTATTTTCGCATCGAAATGTTTTATTTTCTTTTATTAGTTTCTTTTTACACACCGGACATATCAACATAAAAAGATTATAACATAAAAGAAAAAGAGAAGTGCTATCTTTCACTTCTCTTAGAATAAATCTTCTTCAACCTTAACTGGATGTACCCAAATATCTTCTGTATTATCTATGCAATCTTGTACCATCTTGTCAAAGTCCCATTTTGCCTCATATTTTTCACACTTATCCACACGAGGTTTAGTAACTGGATTCTTTGGTGTAAAAATCGTACAACAATCTTCATAAGGAAGAATACTTGTTTCATATGTTCCAATCTTTTTAGAAAGATCAATAATTTCAACTTTATCCATACAGACCACTGGACGAATAATCGGCATATTTGTGACATCATTGATTGCGAGCATGCTCTCTAAAGTTTGACTTGCGACCTGTCCAATCGATTCACCTGTTGCGATAGCTTGCGCATGTCTTTTCTTAGCTAGCCCTGTCGCAATACGCATCATCATACGACGCATCAATGTGATCGCATAACTTTCATCCGCATTTTGATAGATTGCCAATTGAAGTTCTGTGAATGGAACAACATGAACTAAAACATCACCTTGATAACCAGATACAAGTCTAGCTAGTTCCATTACTTTTTCTTGTGCATTTTGTGAAGTATATGGAGGTGAAGCATAATGAATACATTCTATGTGTACACCACGTTTCATCATTAAATAGCAGGCAACTGGAGAATCAATTCCACCACTTAATAAAACCATGGCCTTTCCGCCAACACCCACTGGATATCCACCCGCACCTTGAATACGATCTGTCATAATGTAGGCTGCATCTTGATGAACTTCAACAACAATTTTTACATCCGGATTATGAACATCCACTTTCCAGTCACTGTTCTTTAAAATCTTAGTTGCAACCCTACGATTAATATCGTCTGAAACATATGGGAATAATTTATCACTACGACGTGCAGCTACCTTAAATGTTTTTGGTGTTGTTAAATCTAAAGATTCATAACAAGCATCAATGATTTGATCTAAATCTGGTTCCACTTTAATAGCTAATGAGAAGGAAGATATTCCAAAAACTTTAGCTAAAATATCACTAACCTGCTTAGAATCTTCATCATGAAGATAAATATACATACGGTCGTGCTGTTTTTCAAATTCTAATGTTGGGAATGCTTTTAAAGCTTTACGAACATTGTCATAAAGCGCCTTAATAAAGTTGTTACGGTTTTTTCCTTTTAAACTCAGTTCGCCATAACGAATTAAGATATGATTATAACGATAAGCCATAATTCTCTATAATCTCCTTACATGTTTCTATAAAATATTTTGCCTCTTCCAAAGTATTCTCATAAGAAAAAGATAAACGAATTCCATGTGTCGCATCAAATTCTGACTTGTGCATAGCCAATAACACTTCAGAAGCATTCGTGTTTTGTGATGAACAAGTACTTTTTGCGGATACACAAATCCCCTTTTGATCCAAAGCATTTAATAAGACTTCACTTGTGATTTGATCAAATGAAATATTAAGAATATAAGGAATCGCATCTTTTGGCGAATGTATATGCGCACCATTGATTTTAGCTAATTCTTCACGCAAATATTGATTGATTTTTAAAACATGATCATAAGCCTGTGATTGTTCCTCTAAAGCCAAACGAATTGTCTTTGCCAAAACAATATTCGCCGGTGCATTCTCTGTTCCACCACGAAGTCCTTGTTCCTGTTGTCCACCTTGAATAATTGGAACAAGTTGAATCTTCTTTTTCTTCATTAAAATGGCACTACCCTTTAGACCATGAATCTTATGTGCAGAGATCGTAGCCATATCTAGTTTTTCAAAAGGAATATCAATTTTTGAAAAACTCTGTACACAATCCACATGAAATACACACGTTGGATTTTGGTGTACAATTTTTTCTAGTTCTAAAATAGGGTTGATAGCTCCCATTTCATTATTCACATGCATAATCGATACTAAAATCGTATCTTTACGCATATGAGATTTTAAGCATTCTGGTGTAACAATTCCCTCTTCATTAATTGGAAGAAATTCAACTTCAAATCCGAAACGCTTCAAAAACTCCATCGCATGACGAACACTCGAATGTTCGACATTGCTTGTGAGTACATGATGACCTCGATGTTCATTGGCCAAGGCATATCCTACAATAGCTAAAGTGTTTGATTCACTTGCAGCTGATGTAAAGATAATTTCGCTTGGATCTACATGAAGCATAGAAGCAATATTTGATCGACTTTTTTCCATGAGCGAACTTGCCTGGCGACCAGCCGCATGCAAACTATCTGGGTTGCCATAACAAGTTTCTAACATTTGCCCATAAACACGACGAACCTCTGTACGTACAGAGGTTGTCGAAGCATTATCAAAATAAATCATTACTGCACCTGGTTCATGACTGCAGGATCTTTTTGAGCTATTAACTTCTCATAAATTCCTGGGTGCATGTTTTCGATTGCTTGGATTGCAATCTTAAGTGCACGAGTATATTCTCCATTTTGGAAACATAACTCAGCACGAGTTAAATCCGAATCCATTTGTGCATGCGTACTACGGAAACGGTTACCAAACACAATCGCATTTTCTACCATAACGGCAACACCGACTAAATTGTTTGCGTTATTGTATAACTTATATACAAAGTCGATGGCATCCTGCAAATCTGCATTTAATGTTTGTACATCTAATGGTGAGTGATCCAACACTACACGAACACGTTGAATCAAGCGTTCGCCTTCTTTTAAATCTGCAGAAAATTGAGATGAGATACTAGGCAAATGACGTGTTACTGTATTTAAACGTACTTCATTTAAAATCAATTGTAATTTTGTCAATTGTTTTTTAGCACGTGATTCATCACTGCTTGCTCCCACTAACATCTCTTTCATATCCTTGACTTGATCGTGGAATTCATTAACATCTTCTGAAAATTTACGATAACCATGAACTACATCTACGCTAGGACGTTGATTTTGCTTCAATTCTTTTTGAATTTCATCACGACGATTTGATAAATCTTCCATTTGGATTTGTGCCAAAGAGAAGCGGTGTGTCCAATCTTCTAGACCAAAACGATCTTTAATATTGGCATAAAGCGCCATAATTTCCTCAAGTTCCTGACCAATGACATTAACTAGATCTAAATTAGATTGAAGACTTACATGGATTTCATCATAAGCTTCTTTTTCATTCGTTACATCATCTTGTAATGCTAGAATGTGATCTCCAATGATTTCCAAGTTTTCTTGTGCCATTTCAAATTCACCTGCATCCAATTGATCAATTGAACTAGACAAAGCACTTTGAATGGTTGTTAATTTTTCTTCTGGTTCTAAATAAGATAAGTCGATATCTTTTTCCTGTAATTCCTTAATGTGCAAACGAACTTCGTTAATTGCACGAGGCAATACATTTTTGGCCTTTTCATAGAGTCCAGGGAAGGCTGCAATTTTAGAGCTAATCTCATCCACCATTTTTGAGATTTTTTCTTGTTCTTCCTTTGCCTTGTTAAATTCTGAAGCAAACATCCACTCTTCAAAATTAGAGAATTCATTTTCAATTTCCTCTAAGCATGAATCTACATAATTAACAGATCCATAAAATGAAGAACGATTATCTTGGTAAACAGTTTTCACATTGCGGAAACGCTCTTTTAAAGCATTTGCCGATTCACGAACCTCTGTTTCACGAGCCAAGATGTGATCTAATGACTGAGTAACGATACGAATTCTTTCTTTTGTCTCATCCATCATTGTTTCTAAATCGTCCATAGCTCGCATAGATTTACGAAGACAATGTCTAGAAACATAATCATCTGCTTCATTAAACAAATCATCACAAGCACTTAAGTTTTTTTGACAAGTATCATATTTTGGAGTCAAGCTTTTCACTTTATCCATGATGTCATCATTCACTCTTGCGAATGCCGATGCTTTGTTGAATTTGTAGGCCAAGGAATTGTTACGAATTTCATTCATTTCGATTTCAAGATCTGAAAGTCGTTTCGACGCCTTTTTACGTTTGATCATACGCATAATGATCCAAATCAAAATCAAGACTAGAATTGCTATACAAAGATAGATAATTACAGTCACAGAAAGTTGATTTCGAATGAACGCGTATACTGATCGAAAGAAATTCAAAACACTATCCATAGTGGTACCTCCTTGCAAACCATTCTTATTATAGCAAAAGTTCAAAATCATTGCATCATTTTCTTGATTTTATTAATGTTCTTTGATATGATACATAGGCATAAATTGATAGCAGCATACAAAGTTAAGGGATATGCGTTGCAGCCTTATTAAGCGATATGAGTAAGCTAATAGCTGATAGCGGAAAATATCATTGTCAACACAACCTTTAAAGATTTGTACTGTTATTGTTTTGTGGATGATATAAAACAATAGGAGGAAAAATTATGTCAAGAAACACAGGAAGCGTTTGGAAGAAGTCACGCCGTCTTGGATTCTCAGTATTAGAAACTGGTGAAGAATTAACTCGTCGTAACACAATTCCAGGACAACACGGAAATGCTCGTCGTCCAAAATTAACAAACTACGGTATCCAATTACAGGAAAAACAAAGAATTCGTCACACTTACCAATTAAGTGAAAAACAATTCTACAACACTTACTTAAAAGCAAGTAAAAAAGCTGGTTCTGCTGGTGAAAACTTCTTAGTAATGTTGGAATCTCGTTTAGATAACATCGTTTATCGTATGGGATTTGCACGTACTCGTCGTGCTAGCCGTCAGTTAGTAAACCACGGACACGTATTAGTAGATGGTAAAAAAGTAGATATCCCTAGTTTCCAAGTAAAACCAGGACAAGTTATCGAAATTCGTGAACGCGCTAAAAACTTAAGCGTAATCAACGAGGCTTTAGAAGCTGCAACAGCAACTGTTGATTTTGTTGAAGTAAACAAAGATGCTAAGAAAGGTACTTATGTTCGTTACCCAGAACGTAAAGAACTATTCACAGCTCAAGAAATCAACGAATTGTTAGTAGTAGAATTCTACAACCGTTAATCTTAGGCATAGAACAAGAAAGAAGCGAATGGATCGCTTCTTTTTTTGTGGATGTGTTTTCTTAATTCATGTATTTTATCTGTTGATCAACGTAGAAAATCAACTTTTTCAGCTACAAAGCCATAGTTTAGATATACCCTGTCATCCTTCTGGTATTTACGCGAATGAATGCGACCATTAATTCCTACATAATCTCCAATCTTACACGAAGCACTTACAGTTTCTGCAAGACCTCGCCATACTTCAACGACCACATCATCACTTTCATAAACACCTTCTGAATTTGGAAAATTACGTTGCACTCGAATTGGAAGCTCACAAGTCTTTAATCCATTGCTTGTCTCCTTTAACATTGGCATGTCCGTAATTTTACCCACGATACTAAACGCATTCATAATTGATTATCCTCCTTCAATTCTGACCACCATATTTATCACCATCCTTCTTCAATGGTATTCTACAAATATGTCACATATAAAACAAACGACCTATCTTATCTATAGGTCGTCTTTTTATGCGTTTTACATGCGTTTTTCCCCTCTAATTCGATTAAAAAAACACAAATTAGATCAGATAGAGTCATTCGGAAGAATTTTTGTCACACAAGAATGTGAGAAATCCAAATCCTTAATATAGGCATGTACCTGCTCAATTTTCATATTTTGAATGCTATTTAAATTCTCTATATAGTCGTACTCCTCAAAGTGACTTCGAAGTAAATCATTGGCCAAGCCATCAAAATGATCTAAGCCACGCAAATTATTTGCGATTGCCTGTGCATGTAACGACTGATAGTCTTCATCAGAAATCGACGTATTCTGTACAAGCTCATTTACAAGTTCAATAAAGGCATTTGGATTTACTGTTTGAGCATAAAACAAGATGTAACTATGATCCAAAGTAAAGTCCGCTTCTGCACCTACAAACTGTGTAAAGATTCTTTGATCTAGCCATGCTTGAAATTTAGGATTTAAAGGCCCCATAATAGAATCTAACCACATATTCACTGCAAAATCTTTTTCGAATGCTTCTGCCTTTGTCTTGCAAGCATCCATCTTATAGCCAACACATACAAATGGCTGATGAATATCCATGTGATCGACATACTCTTTGCGATTTACTTCCTTTGGCTCTTCCTTAAAGACACGCTCAATCTTTTTATTTAACTTACTCAACACATCTTTTTGACATTCCTTGATCCAATCCATGATTTCATTTGTATCTTTTCCAGTTACACCCACAAGGCACAATTTACTAGGATCATAATTTAATGCATAAAATTGTTTTAAATCCTCCATGCTCATATCTTGAATATCTTCTTTTGAACCGAGTACATCCACTTTCATTGGATGATATTGAAATAAAGAAATCAAAGTTTCTTTAAAAAGACGTTGTTCAGGCGATTGTTGATACATATCATATTCACTAAGAATAATCCCCTTTTCTTTTTCAATCGTTTCATTTGTCACATCTAAATTTTCGACAAAATCCAATAAAAGTTTTAATGGCTTTTTCACATCCGCCGTAGTCGAAAAATAAAATGCCGTTTCTGTATAAGAAGTATATGCATTTGTAGAACACTGTAAGTTCGCAAATAAATCACTTACATCTTCTCCATCCAAATAAAACATTTGATGCTCTAAATAGTGCGCAATCCCACTCTTATGTCTAATCACTTGCCCATCTACTCTTTGATCAATATCAAATCCACCTACTTTAGCTCCTAAAAGAAATAGTGATTTTTGATAATCTGGTTTATGAACAAGAATCACCTGTAAACCATTCGACAATGTTTCTTTTTTAATATCCAAATTATAATTCATTTTCTTTCTCCGCAACAATGGCCACTGAAGCCAAATTCAATCGTAAAGCAACACGTGAAATATCTTCCTTTGTCACCTTCATAATTCTCTCAATTCTTTGCTCAGGCGTGAGCTGGCGATGTAAAAGATCATCTAAAAAAGCTTGCGCAATCAAAGATTGAGCATGATCTAATCCACTAATAATACGGTCCTTATAGTCCATCTTTGCGATTTCTAAATATCGATCATCATAATCCATATTCAATAATCGATCTATTTGTGTTTCTATCAAATTTAATACTTTTGTGACATCCTTACGATTCACACCCGTATGAATTAATAAAGCTCCATCAAAGCGAATAATAGAAGAGCTTATAGAATAACAAAGACTATTCTTTTCACGAATTTCATCAAACATTAAATTCTTCTGGCTTTGCCCCAAAATACTATTTAAAAGGAGTTCAGCCTCATAATCCGAACTTGAAATATCAACACCTGTCGAATAGACTTGTGAAATACAAGTTTGCGCAATATCCTTTTCAAACGTTTTATAGCTTGTGTCTACTACAGGAAGCAATGTTCTTTCTGATATAAAAGCACAATGTGAATCTAAACCATCAATATAATCATACAATTCATCCGTTACATAACCACAGATATAGAAGTGTTTTGCCATTTCCATATATAGCGTATAGACTTTTTTCACATCGTCTAAAGTAAGTGTCTCTAAATCTTTTAAACTTCCCTGCACTGGAATTGAAATTGAATGTTTATCATGTGCCATATCAAAGGCATACATACATGATAAATTAGCAGGATCATCCATTTGTGCCAATAATCTATTTTTTAATAAATACACAGATTCCTTAAAGTTTTCCTCATCCAATACAGAATGAAACAGAACTTCATCCATAATATCTTTAATTTTATCTAAATAACATTTATCTTCAATCCAGTCTGGACGGACAAACTGAAAACGAACATCGAGTTGAACAAGATCTCCATAAGATGTTAAACCGTAAGACACCTTTGTTCCATAAGCACGATTTAAGGTAGAAGCTAATTTTTGTTTCGAATTCATTTTCTGCGTTTTCGCCTTCATCATATACACAAGCACGTTTAAGGCACTAATTGTATTTCGATGAAAAGGCATCATGGTTTTACAAGAAACATAAACATCACTAAATTTTTGCGTTCGTATATAGTTCATTAGTAAACCTCCTTGAAAATATATTAATAATTCTACCACAAAAGCAAAAAAAAAGGCTAGAATTCAATCTAGCCTACGTGAACGTATCCAATTAATGCCTTGTCACAAGAAACGCTTGCTACAACAGTCTGGCTTCCGTACCATCCACCATGAACTGCTTGTCCGTTTCCAATGTAAATAGCGACATGTCCTGAATAAACAATAATGTCACCTGCAACTGGACTTGATGTGATTGTACCAAGACTCAAATAATCTTCTGGCCAACCGTGGAAATTAATTCCAACAGCTCTCAAAGCGTTTGTTACTAACATTGTACAATCTTGTGTAGTTCCTACTTGTGCTAATGCAGCAGCAGCGATTGCTGAACTATTCACACTTGGGGTTGGAGCTACATAATCATTAGCTGGAGCACTAGGAGTCGATGTCTGTGCTGGCGCTTGTGTTGTAGTTGTTGTACTTTGAGCTGGAGCACTTTGAGTAGTTGTTTGTGCTGGAGCCTGAGTCTGAGATTGAGTCGTTGTATCTTGAGTTGGAGTTGTTTCCTCAGAAGGGGTTACTTCAGTCGCAACACCATTTTCATCAATCTTATATCCATCTTTTTCGGCATTTTTAATCAAATTACCATTTTCATCGAACGCATATTTAACACCTTCGATTTCAACGATTTGATTCTTAGTTACTTCACCATTTTCTGCATAATACAATCTTTGACCGTTGATCTCTTGCCATCCTGTACGGAAAGTACCGTCTTCTTGAGTGAAATATGTTTTTCCGTCTACATCAAATTGACCTGTAGCCATCTTTCCATCTTCACCAAAGAAATACTTCTGGCCATCGATTTCCTGCCATCCTGTTACACAATTTCCATCGGCATCAAAATAATATTTTGAACCATTTTCTTCAACCCAGTTTGTTGAAGTTTTGTTTCCTTTTTCATCGTAGTATGATTTACCATCATTACTCCAACCATGAAGAAGGACACCTTCTTTTTGGAAATGATACTCACTACCCTGAATAGTTACAGAACCTGTTGCAGCAGTTCCGTCTTGTTGGAAATAGTAAGTTTCATCTGAAACAGTCTGCCATCCAAACTGCATTTCTCCTTTATTATTAAAATAATAAAGTTCCTTATCGATTTTTGTTAAACCAGTAGCTGTCTGACGATTTGATTTTAAAACATAATAACGATCTGCGCCTTCACCATGCCATCCTGGTTGAACTTCTTTAGCATACATTGTCGAAACAATTGGTCCAGAAGTCAATAGACATAGGCTTACGGCTAAAATTTTACTGTGCTTTTCGATAAAATTCATCATATCACCTCTTCGTTGCAACAACTGAAGTTTAACAAGATTTAATTTTTGTTGCAAATTTTCGCAAAAAAATCATTTGCACTTTTTAGTAATTAATTTCTTAAATATTTCTTAATAACCTTTATATAAAGCATCTCGAAATAGATTATGGTAAATTATGTGATTTTGTAAAAAATTGTACATAATTTATAACATGTATAACGTTGTCTACAAATTGTGAACAAATCTATCGTGTTCTAAGATTATTCGTACCAAGCCAAAAAGCCACTGAAGAATCACTATACCAACAAAGATCAAACCGCCTATTGAAAGCCATTTTAAACAATTTATTACCAAATATACACTTGCAGAATTCATACCTTTTACAATCCAAATGGTACACCAAATGTATTTAAATACATTTAAAATGATAATAATTTGATATTCTTGAGCCAAAATCAGCAATCCTACAATCCCCATTATGTCTATCAATTTTATACAACTAACAAGACCAGCCATGTTCAATGATGGATTTGAAATCACATAATATATAATACGAATCAAAACACTCGATTCATAATTGGATAGATGCGCCTGCAAATTGAACAAGCTTTCATAATCAGCTATAAAATATACTTTATAAAATAATAATAACTGCCAAATATTCTGCCACAACCAATACATTGTTATAAATATAACAAAAATAAAGATTCGCTTTTCAAACGAATCTACATAACGATCAATCAATCTTAAGATTTTCAAGCCAATCCTCTCCCTTAAGTTCTTCATGTGTACTTAGTCCAGGATAATCAAGTTGGCGTAATACTTCATAAACGATAATGGCAGCACAATTGGACAAATTCAAACTTCTCGCATTTGCGACCATAGGCAAACGCATACAAGTATCTAAATGATGTTGAAGAATTTTTTTATCAACACCTGTACTTTCTTTTCCAAGAACCAAATAAACATCGCCTTCTTCTTTAGTAAAATCAAATTCACTAGGTGCTTTTTTACCATAACGAGTCATAAAATAATAGTGTTCACTTGGATTTTCAGCCACAAACGCATCCCAATCTTTATGAATATGGATATCCGCATCCTTAATATAATCCATTCCTGAACGACGCAAATGCTTTTCATCCAAAGAAAAACCCAATGGTTCAATTAAATGTAAACGCGAACCCGTAGCCATACAAGTTCGAATGATATTTCCTGTATTTTGGGGAATTTCAGGCTCATACAATACTACATGCAACATATTATTTACTCCAATCCTTTAAAAATTTCTCAAGTGCAACCCCTCTATGAGATACACTATTTTTCTTTTCTTCACTCACATTGGCAAGTGTTGTCTTAAATTCAGGATAATAGAAGATTGGATCATATCCAAAGCCATTTGTTCCAACCATTTTATCATGAATCAAACCTTCACACTCTCCACGATATACATGTTCTTTTCCATCTTCATCAATATAGGCAATGACACACACATAACGAGCTGTACGCGTTTTTCCCTTTACCTGATCTATAATATATTGATTCTTGATATCATAGCTTGTGTCTTCACCTAAAAAACGAGCTGAATACACACCTGGCTTCTTATCCATCGCATCTACTTCCAAACCAGAGTCATCACTGATTACAGGTTCATGAAGTTCATTAAATAAAGTACGAGCTTTAATTAGCGCATTCTCTTCAAATGTTGTACCATCTTCTACAATATCAATCTTATGACCTAGATCTTTTAAGCATTTAACTTGGCAATCCTTCAACATCGTCTGAAACTCTTCGACTTTATGAGCATTGCTCGTTGCTATCCAAATTGTTTTTTTCATTTTATCACCGATATATATTATAGAAAGAAAAAATGGGGTTTTCAACAAGAGTTGTGCTAAATTGAACCTCTCCGCATCGAAGTGACGACTGTTCTTAGATTGCATTAAAAAACCAAGTACAGTATCCATATGTGTATAGTGTGCTGTATATGTTCTAGTCTTGTCAATCAGAGACGATATTGGCGATCGATGAAAGCACAAGTTCTGTAACAATGTCGATTTTCTCAGGTATTTTTAATCTAGGTATTGGATTAGGATCTTTTATTGGAGGACAAACCATTAATCTTCTTAACATTCAATCCATTGGATATATTTCCGGTATTATCGCTATACTCAGCATAATCTTCTATATAAGACGCCGCTAATATGTGATAGAATAAATGGGTTGGAGGAATTTATGGAATACAAGAACGACAATAAATTTTATTTTGAAATTGAAAAAAGAATTCCTGGTCATTTAGGAAGAGCCGGAATTATACATACACCTCATGGAGACATTAAAACGCCGGCATTCATGTGTGTAGGAACACATGGTGAAGTTCGCTTTGTTTCTATGGAAGAATTAAAAAGTATTAATGCTCAAGCTATGTTGAGTAATGGATATCATTTACGAAACATTTCCCCTGAGATTGCCGCCAATGGAGGTTTATCCGCATGGTCAAAATGGAACGGTCCAACCTTAACGGATTCCGGTGGATTTCAAGTGATGTCTTTAGGTTCTGGCTGCGGAAAAGTTGTCAGCATGAAACGTGAAGACAATATGAAGAATACCGAAGAAGAAAAACGTTTGGCCCACGTAACAGAAGATGGAGTACACTTTCACGATCCATTTACAGGTCAAGAAGATTTTATTGGTCCAGAAGAAAGTATGCAAATTCAATGTCGCATTGGAGCCGATATTCATATGGCCTATGATGAATTAACTTCTTTAGCCGATACATACGAATATAACGTTGAATCCTTGGCAAGAACTGAGCGTTGGGCAAAGAGAAGTCTTGATGAACATAAGAAACATTGTGATGATTTAGGCTACCATCAATCTTTATATGGTGTAATCCAAGGTGGACGTTGGGAAGATCTAAGAAGATCAACTTGTAAAAAGTACGCTCAAATGGATTTTGATGGTTATGGATTAGGTGGTGCTTTCCTTAAAGAAACACTAGGTGATATCTTAACTTGGTGTAACGAAGAACTCCCTGAAAATAAACCAAGACACTTATTAGGATTGTCTCATCCAGATGATATCTTGATTGGTACAGAAAATGGTGCCGACACATTTGATTGTGTAGCTCCTACAAGAGAGGCAAGACATGGAAGATTGTATACAATGCATGGTCCTATCAATCTATCAAAATATAGAGATAGCGATGAAATTATCGATGAAGGTTGTGATTGCCCTACTTGTCTATCTCATATCACACTTGGTGAATTAAGAAGACTATGGAAATCACAAGATCGTACGGAATCCGCAAAGTATTTCGAACTTGCTTCTATACATAATCTTCGCTTTATCATCCGTTTAACTGAACAAGCTCGACAAGCTATTTTAGATAGTACATTTAAAGAATTCAAAGAATCTTTTTTAAATTCATACTACAAGAACAAGTAAATGCTTGTTCTTTTTTAAAAAAAGAGAAATCAAACGATTCCTCTTAAATAAAATCTTGGCAAGATACCAATAAATCAATTTTCTTCCATTGTGTTTCCTCATCAATGCAGTTACCTTCTTCAACAGAGGCAAATCCACATTGTGGAGAAAGTGCAATATTCTCACCGACTACAGCTTTAGCTTGTTCATAACGTGCCTTAATCGCATCATGCTCTTCTAATTCTTTACGCTTTGTAGAAATCAAGCCAGCTACAAATGTACGGCCAGTACCTTTTAAAACAGCCCAAGGATCAAATGTTCCGCTACGAGCATCATCATATTCTACAAAATATCCATCGTATGGAATGCTCGCAACAGACTTGGCAATCGTATCATAAAATCCGTGGAATAATGGATTTCCTTTGAAGTTTCCTTTACAGAAGTGTGTCGCAATCTGCATATCTTCTGGACGATTTTCTAAAGCCTTAGTACTAACACGCACAAACCAATCTAATACTTGTGCCTTTGTATAACCTAAACCTTCTACTTTTGATACAAATGTATCATCAATCATATAGGTCCATGAAGTATCATCTATTTGAATGTAGCGACATCCATGATTGTAGAAATCACGAATGGCTGCCTGATATGCCAATCCAATATCATCAATGACTGCTTCAATATCTGTTCCATAGTATGGCGTATCTTTGATACCTAACTGTAAAAAATTATCAATCAAAATCATGTTTGGTCCAGAAATACACTTCTTGGCTTCTACACCATATTTACTTGCCTCATTCTTCAAGAAATCCCATGCGTACATTTCTTTATGTGCTTTATTTGGATCATAAGAAATCTTACCTTCAATCCTACCTAATTCAATATGATTGTTTCTTCCATTAATAAATTTATCCAAATGTTTTGTCGTAAAACCATCAAATTCTTTTAACCAATCTAAATGCCACCAGCGACGACGGAATTCTCCATCTGTCACAAACTTCAATCCATGTTGTACTTCCTTCGCAACTAATTTTGCGATTTGTTCGTCCTCTACATCACGCAATTGTTCATATGTGATTTCATTATTATTGAATTTAGCACGGGCCTCTTTAATTTCCTGTGGTCTTAAAAAAGATCCCACAATATCGTATTTAATATTCAACATTAGTAAATTTCCTCCAATGTCATCATTTTATCATTTCTAATTAATTATTGATAATATTTAATAATATGCATCCGTTATAACTTTTATCTATAATAGAAAATTAAAGAATGTGATAAAATAATTTTCATGAACACAAAATCATATATACTCAACCAATTTCAAACATACCCACAACTAGAACTACAGGATTTAATGAAATTTTTATACCAAAGCAGTTTTGGGTGTGAACACTTACTTTCAAATCCTGACACAGTTCAAAAACAGATCCAACAAGAACTCGATACAAAACTGGATACATGTAATTCCATTGAATATCTAGATGGGGATTATGTTCGTCTTCATTTAAATTATGGATTGAGCGTTAATACACTAAGTACTTTATTTATTTTATCAAGTCAACAAGAAAAAAATGGCAAGGAACAGCTCGAAGAAAAGCTTCAAATCCTTATCGATATGATTTCCAATAAGGAACTTCCATTTTCTTTAAACAACGCTAAGCTAACTCTTTTAAAATGGAAAGAAGATGGATATCCTGCCATTCATCATTCCAATACATTCAATCAATTGTACCATCCATCTTATCGCTTAATACATAAAAAGTACGTCCCCTTCTTAAAACTATTTAAGCATATCGACAACAAGCATCCTTCTATTATTTCAATCGACGGACGTTGTGCTTCGGGTAAGACTACACTTTCAAATCTTTTAAAACAAATATATGACTGTAACGTATTTAAAATGGATGACTTTTTCTTACAACCCCATCAAAGGACAAAGGAAAGGCTTGAAAGTCCTGGAGAAAATGTAGATCATGAACGATTTGAACAAGAGGTCTTGATTCCACTATCCAAACATGAAGATATAAAGCTGCGTAAATTCAATTGTTCAACTTTGTCAATACAATCTGCTCACTTAATTCCATATAAATCATTTAATGTCATTGAAGGTTCTTATTCGATGCACTCAGATCTTCAAAGATATTATTCGTATTCTGTTTTCTTAACTGTAGATAAACAAGAACAACTCTCAAGACTTGAAAAAAGGAACCCAAATATGTTGAACAATTTTATTCAACGATGGATTCCTTTAGAAGAACTTTATTTTAAGACTTTTTCAATCCAAGACATATGTGACATAAAAATAGATACATCAAAGGCCTGAATCATCAGGCCTTATTTACATTATTCAACTTGTTCATCTTCCATACTGACAATACGACCTTCTCTTTGTCCAAGATCATATTTTTCATGGTACTCAGCCAATGTTGTTTTATAATCGTCACCTTCAATCGCATATACTTTGGAATCGTGAATATGAATATCTGTATCTTTTTCACGAATCTTAATCAAAGCCACCATACTACTTGCACAGTGTGTAGCGATACGGTTTAAACTATTTAATAAATCATTGAATACTGTACCTTCTTCAAGGCCACAGTTTCCTTGTGATAAACGTTCAACGTGACGCAATTTCATTTCATCACAAAGTCCACGAATGACAATTCCTAATGGAGATACGCGTCGAGCCAAAGCTAAATCATCTTCTAAATAAGCATGATATGTCATATTCATAGATTCACGAACAGCCTCCATAACAAGGTTTAACTCATCCATAGCGGCATCTGACATTGCCATACGATTCTCATTGATACTCTTTGACATATCGGCAATATCTGCAGCGTGATCTCCAATTCTTTCAAAGTCACTAATTGTATGAAGATATAAAGAAGCTTGTCGAGTTTGTTCGGTATTTAATGCTTGTTTTGTCAGCTGCATTAAATAAGAACCTAAACGTGCTTCATATTTATCAATCAAATTTTCTTTACGATGTACTTTATCATATTTTTCTGGTTTAAACTCATTAATCAAGTTCATTGAACGATTCACGTTATTACGCACCTTTTTAGCCATACCATTCATGACACGATGACATTGTGCAATCGCCAAAGCAGGATACGGAATCAAACGTTCTTCTAGTAAATCAAAGTCAGCTTGTTCTTCTAGATCTTCTGGACTGTCTTTGACAATACGCATCAATAATTTTTCAATTTGAGGAATGAACCAAAATAATACTAATACATTTCCACAACGAATAGCTGTATTCATTAATGCGATATTTACTGGAGACATAACTTTATTCACAAAGCTATAATGCATAAATACATTTGAACCATAGAATAGAATTGACCAGATAATCATACCAAATAAGTCGTTGATCAAATATTCTAATGCGGTACGTTTACCATTTTTATTTGCACTTAAGGCAGAAATCAACACAGGACATGCAGCACCAATACCAATTCCTAAGTTAATTGGAAAGGCTGCCGCAAATGTCAATGAGCCTGTCATAGATAGTGCTTGTAAGATACCAATCGCTGCACTTGCACTTTGTAAAACAGCAGTAAACAAAATACCAACAAGAATACCCATGATTGGATTTGAGAACATTGTAAGCATACTAATGAATGTTTCGTTTGTTCTTAATGGCGAAACGGCTCCACTCATTTGTTGCATACCTGTCATTAAAATCGCAAATCCAAGCATGATATTTCCAACATTTTTATGTGTAGTACGTTTTCCAAATGTTTTTAAACAAATACCAATGAACGCAAACAATGTTGTGATCATAGCTGTTGAAAATAAGCTTGCGATTCCACTAGAACCACCAACATAAGATAAACACAATATCCAACCGGTAATACTTGTACCAATATTGGCACCCATGATAATACCGATAGCTTGTCTTAGTTTCATCATACCTGAGTTAACAAAACCAATGACCATTACTGTCGTGGCACTACTAGATTGAATAACAGAAGTAACACCTGCACCTAAGGCAACACCTTTTAAGCTTGTGTTTGTCATCTTGTACAAGAATGCTTCTAACTTGTTACCGGCAACGCTTTTTAGTCCATCGCCCATCAATGACATACCGAACAAAAATAACGCAATGCCTCCTAACAGGGATAAGACCATTGTAACTATTTCCATCTTGAACTCCTTTATAAAATGAATATTTAATTTTCAATTTTTACGCATATTGCGACGCCTTTATTATGCAATAAAAACAATGTCAAAACAATATTAAATTTATGTTAATTTTCTGTAAAATGAAGTTTTTTCTGAAAACGCTTTAAAAAAGATGACTTTAGAAACCTAAAATCATCTTTGCGATCATCTCAAAAAATTGAATCATATTTGAACGTAACATACCCAACGGATGATCTAATAGGCCTGAAAAAATCAATAAGATAAATAATAGATTCATCCATGGTGCACCATCAATAAATTTATAGTATTTATCGTCGGGTAAAAACGAAAACAATACTTTTGAGCCATCTAATGGTGGTACTGGAATCAAGTTAAAAATGCCAAATCCAGTTGAAATCAATCCTGTATATGTCAATGTATTCGATATAAAATATCCTACACTAGACATCATAAAATATGGAGCAAATTTATAGAGTGCATAAAATAAGAATACACAAATAAAGCTTAATAGAAAGTTTGCGATTGGACCCGCAAAACTTGTCCATATGATTCCTGTCTTCGCATCCTTGTAGTAACGTGCATCCACGGGTACTGGTTTTGCCCAACCAAATCCACATACTAATAGACAGACAAGTCCAATCCAGTCAACATGTTTAAAAGGATTTAAGCTCAATCTACCTTCCATCTTAGCCGTAGGATCTCCCATCCAATAGGATACAAGTCCATGTGCCGTTTCATGAATCGACATGGAAAGAACAACGGCAATGACAAGATAAATAATATTTGATAAATTAAACATTAAATCTAAAGTGCATTACATCGCCATCTTGCACGACATAATCCTTTCCTTCTAGGCGCAAGCGTCCTGCTTCTTTAATAGCTAATTCGCTACCCAATTCATCGATATCTTCAAAACGATATACTTCAGCACGAATAAATCCCTTCTTGAAATCTGTGTGGATAACACCTGCACAATCCGGTGCTTTCATGCCTTTTTTAAATGTCCATGCACGACATTCATCTTCTCCAGCCGTTAAGAATGTACATAGATCCAATACGGCATAAGCCTTTTGAATCAATTGATCCAAACCAGATGTTTCAACACCTAATTCTTCTAAGAATGCATCTTTTTCTTCTTTATCTAAACCAGACAATTCTTCTTCCATTTGCGCACATAAGGCAACAACCTGGTTATTCTGGCTTTGTGCATATTCTTTTACTTGATTATAGTAAGCACATGAATCTGGATCCATGATCCCTTCATCATCTAAGTTGGCAACATAGATCATAGGTTTAGCTGTCAATAAGTTATAGCCTTTCATCAAGATTTGTTCATCTTCATTCAACTCTAATGAACGAGCTGGTTTTCCTTCTTCTAAGATTGGTTGTAAACGATCTAATAAAGCCAATTCATCCAATGATTCTTTATCCTTATTTGTTTTAGCTTTACGTTCGATCTTACTTCTACGATTTTCAATTGTCTGAAGATCCGCTAAAGTTAATTCTAGATTAATAATTTCAATATCACGAATTGGATCTACACTATTTTCAACGTGTGTGATATCTGGATTATCAAAACAACGAACTACGTGACAAATCGCATCTGTTAAACGAATGTTTGATAAGAATTGGTTACCAAGTCCTTCACCTTGACTTGCTCCCTTAACTAATCCCGCAATATCTGTAAATTCAAATGTTGTATAGATTGTTTTTTTTGGATTGAAGATTTCAACTAAGCGATCAATACGATAGTCTGGTACTTCTACAACACCTACATTGGGCTGAATTGTCGCAAATGGATAGTTTGCGGCTTCTACTTGTGATTTTGTGATAGCGTTAAATAAAGTTGACTTTCCTACGTTTGGAAGACCAACGATTCCTGCTGTTAATGGCATAAATTCAATACATCCTCTCTATTCTTCTTCATGTCGAATTACTTTTTTTAATTTCTTTTCAAATTTTTGCCTAGGCATTAAAACACTGGCTCCACAACCTAAACATTTAATTCGAATATCAGCACCCATACGAATAATTTTCCATTCATTGGACTTATGACAAGGATGCTCTTTTTTCATTTCTACAATATCATTTAATCCATATTCCATAATTATTCTCCTTGCACATGCATATGATATGCATCCAGCGTATTCGATAATAACATACAAACCGTCATTGGACCAACACCTTTTGGCACTGGACTTACGTAACTTGCCTTTTTCGCAACCGATTCAAAGTCACAATCCCCTACAAGTTTTCCATTGACACGATTGATACCTACATCAATAACAACAGCCCCTTCTTTTACCCAATTTTCATTGACCATTTGAGCAACACCCATCGCAACAATTAAAATGTCGGCTTGTGAAGCAATCTTTTCAATATCCGGTGTCTTTGAATGAACGATTGTTACTGTCGCATTCCGATTTTGAAGCAACAGGGCAACTGGTTTGCCTACAAGGTTACTTCTTCCGCAGACCACAGCACGTTTACCAGATAAATCTTTACATCCAATGGAATCTAACATAGCCATAACACCTTGTGGCGTACAAGGAATAAAGCCTGGACGATTCGTAAGTAAACAACCAGCATTCATGGGGTGTAAGCCATCTACATCTTTTTGTGGATCAATCAATTCTAAGGCTGTTGTTTCATCTAAATGCGAAGGTAAAGGCATTTGCACTAAAATACCATCAACTTCAGAATCTAGGTTCAAACTCATAATCACATCATTTAATTCTTTTTGCGATACATTTTCATCTAAACGAATTGTTCTTTGAAGCATCCCAATAGAAGAACAAGCCTTTTCTTTACCACGAACATAAGATATACTTGCCGGATCATTTCCAACAAGTACAACACTTAATAATGGTAGCCTTGCCCCTTCTGCACGGATGTCATCAATTTTTTGTTTCATATCCGCCTTGATTCGATCCGCAAGTGTATTTCCATATATAATTTCCATTAAAATAACTCCTTTGAATCCAATACAATGGTTACTGGACCATCATTCAATAATTCAATCTTCATATCAGCACCAAAAATACCTGTTTCAACGTGCATACCTTGTTCTTGTAGTTTCTGATTGAATTGATCATACAATGTTGTAGCTAAATCTGGTTTACCTGCATTTGTAAAACTTGGGCGATTTCCCTTTTTACAATCCGCATATAAGGTAAATTGAGAAATAGAAAGAATACTTCCTTCTACATCTTGTATGGATTTATTCATCTTCCCATTTTCATCTTCAAAAATTCGCAAGAATAAAATCTTATGAATCATTTTATCAATAATTTCATTTGTATCTTCATTATTGAATCCTACAAAAATACAATATCCATAATCAATTTGACCTGTTATTTGACCATCTACCGTACATTTTGCGTTCTTTGCCCTTTGAATAACTACTCTCATCCTTTTTTCTCCAATATACAAACACTAAGGCTTACAATGCCCTCTTCATTTCCTACAAAGCCAAGTTTTTCTCCACGCGTAGCCTTAATCGAAACATCTTCTATGTCACAATGCAATACATTTGAAATATTCGTTCGCATAGAAATAATGTGTGGTGCCATTTTAGGTCTTTCAGCCAAAATAGTCGCGTCTACATTACCAATCTGATATCCCATTTTATCCATCATATCATAGATATGTCCTAATAAGACAAGACTGTTCGCATCTTTATATTTAGGATCTGTATCCGGAAAATGTTTTCCTAAATCACCTAGTGCAAGAGCTCCTAAAATACTTTCGCCTATCGCATGTGTTAAAACATCGGCATCCGAATGTCCTAAAAGTCCTTTAGAATGTTCAATTTCAACTCCGCCCAAAATAAGTTTACGACCCTCTACAAGCTGATGAATATCTACCGCTTGTCCAATACGTATATTATGCATAAACCACCTTAGACGTTCTTTCAGCACGCTTTTTAAGCTCTTCGTCTCTATAGCCTAAAATACAATGTCCAATACCTTCATAAGATTCTGGTATTCCCCATTTGATCTTTAATTCTTTTCCATATTCTGTTTCAAACACTTCTTTAGCACGGTGGATCCAACATGAATCAACACCTAAGGCATTTGCAGCATTCATTAGATTCCCCATAGCTAAAGCTCCATCGTATAAATATGTGGGTGCATGGGTATCTGCGAAGACAATAATCAAACTTTTTGCACCATAAAATGGGTCCGCCGATGAATTCATAACCTCTGCATTCTTTTTAGATAATTCTTTTACTAGTTCTTCATCCTCAACAGCTACAAAGGCAAAGATTTGACGATTCATGCCACTAGGTGCACATTGCCCGGCATAAATAATTTTTTCAACCAAATCATGACTCACTTTTTTGTTATTATATTTTCTTACACTTCTTCTCTCTACAAGATTTTTATATGCTTCATTCATAATATTTTGCCTCCAAAACTACCTCATATTATACAATACAAAATCTTATTATACAAAAAAAGCCTGGCTAAAAAAGCCAAGCTTAAAGTTTAAAATTATCTAACAACACGAATGAATTGTGGAGATGCTGCTGTGCTTAAATATGCACTAGCAATTACAGTCTTACCTTCGTAGTTTCCATGAACAGCTTGTCCATTTCCAATATAGATAGCGATGTGGTCAACACCACGTCCACCATTGTTGTAGTACAATAAGTCACCTTCTTGAGGATCGTTAGTGTAGTATCCATATTGACCTGCGTATTGATCTGGCCATAATTGATAAGCATCACTTACACCGGCATTTGCCAAAGCTTGTTGTACAACTTGTGTACACCATAATCCATCAGTTACACCTACTAATTTCTGTGCTTCAGCAGAAATTCTTTGTCCTAAAGAACTAGTTGCTGGTGTTTCTGCAGGAGCTTGTACTTCTGGTGCTGGAGTTGTTTGCTCTGGAGCAGGTGTTACAGTCTGTTCAGGAGCTGGAGTCTCAGTTTGTTCAGGAGCTGGAGTCTCAGTTTGTTCTGGAGCAGGTGTTACATTTTGCTCAGGAGCTGGAGTTGTTTGCTCTGGAGCAGGTGTTACATTTTGCTCAGGAGCTGGAGTCTCAGTTTGTTCTGGAGCAGGTGTTACATTTTGCTCAGGAGCTGGAGTCTCAGTCTGTTCTGGAGCAGTTGTTTCTGCTGGAGTTTCAGTTGTATCTGTTGCTTCAGTTGTAGTTACTGGAGTTTCGACTACTTCTTCGGCTTTCTGTTCTGTTTCTTCTTTTACAGCTTCTTGACTAGCTGTTGCTACTGTTTCTTTCACTTCCCCTGTAATGTTACTTGAAACGCTAGCTGTTGTTGCTTCTTCAGTCTTTGAAGAATTTACTGTTCCATCTTCTGAGAAATAGTAAGATTTTCCTTCGATTTCTTGCCATCCTTTTGCTACAGTTTTATCTTCATTGACATAGCGATCACCATGCCATCCTGGTTCTTCCTTAGCTGCAACTACTGTTGCCACAACAGGGAAAGCAGATGCTACACATAGAATCGCTGCAACTTTTTTACCATTATTTTCTACAAAGTTCATTTTATTCTACCCCCATTTAAAATAGTTCATGATTAGTTTATCACGAAACCACTTCACAAACAACCCTAAATTTTATTTTCGGTTAGAAATAGCTAAAAATAAAAGGCCTCAAAGAGGCCTAGATAATCTCAATTATTTTGTTTTTTCAATAATTTCTGTGAAGCTATCTTCTTTCAAACTAGCACCACCAATTAATGCACCATCGATATCTGGTTGAGCCATATATTCAACGATGTTGTTAGGTTTAACACTTCCACCATATTGGATACGTACTTTTTCAGCAGCTTCTTCTCCATACATAACCTTAACTTGGTCACGTACGATCTTACAGCAGTTTTCAGCAATTTCAACTGAAGCAGATTTTCCAGTTCCGATAGCCCAGATTGGTTCGTAAGCAATTACCATTTCACCAACACATTTTGGACATAAGTCAGCTAAAGAACCAGCTAATTCTTCACGAATTACTTTTTCTGAGTTTCCAGCATCGTAATCAGCTTCTGTTTCACCAACACATAAGATTGGAGTGATTCCAGCTTTGATTAAACGTTTTGCTTTTTTGTTTACTGTTTCATCAGTATCACCGAACATTTCACGACGTTCTGAGTGACCGATAATGCAATATTTAACTCCCATTTCTTCTAACATAGGAACACTAACTTCACCAGTGAAAGCTCCACTATCTTCAAAGTGGCAGTTTTCAGCAGCTACAACTAAGTTTTTAGCGTGATCCAATGCAGTTCTTAAATCAGTAAATGGACATCCAATTCCATAAGTAGCATTTTCACTAGCAGCAACACCATCAACAGCTTCGAAGAAAGCTTTTGTTTCAGCGTTGTTTTTGTTCATTTTCCAGTTTCCAACGATAATAGGTTTTCTCATCTTAAGTACATCTCCTTATTACTTTTCGCTGATAATAGCGATACCAGGTAATGTTTTACCTTCCATATATTCCAAACTAGCTCCACCACCAGTTGAAACGTGAGAGAATTTGTCTGCATATCCTAATTGTTTTGCAGCAGCAGCAGAGTCTCCACCACCGATTACTGTAATAGCTTCTGGTAATTCAGAGATAGCTTTACATACTTCTTCAGTACCTTTAGCGAATTTAGGCATTTCGAATACACCCATAGGTCCATTCCATACTACAGTTTTAGCACCTGCTAAAGTTTCTTTAAACAATTCAACAGATTTAGGACCAATATCCAATCCCATCCATCCATCAGGAATTTGTCCAGCATCAGCAACACTAGTGTTAGCTTCTTCACTGAATGCATCAGCGATTACGTTATCTACAGGAAGAACTAATTTATCTCCAGCTTTTTCTAAATATTCTTTTGCTAAATCCAATTTGTCATCTTCAACTAATGAAGTACCGATTGAACCACCAATAGCTTTAGAGAATGTATAAGCCATTCCACCACCGATGATAACTTTGTCAGCTTTTTTCAATAAGTTGTCAACAACATCGATCTTACTAGATACTTTAGATCCACCAATGATAGCTACAAATGGGTGAGCTGGTTCATCAACAGCTTTTCCTAACATTGTAACTTCTTTTTCAACTAAGAATCCTAATCCGTTTTCTTTAATGTTTGTAGGGATACCTACAGTAGAAGCGTGAGCACGGTGAACAGATCCGAATGCATCTTCAACGAATACTTCACCTAAGCTAGCCCAATATGCACCTAATTCAGGATCGTTTTTGCTTTCGCCTTTTTCGTAACGAGTATTTTGCATTAATACGATTTCACCATCAGCTAATGCATTTACAGCGTTTTCTAATTCTTCACCACGAGTTACTGGGCAGAAAGTTACTTTTACATCTGGTAACAATTCTTGTAAACGTACGGCTACGCATTCCAAGTTGTTTTTAGCTTTGTCTTCTTCAGTCTTAACTTTTCCTAAGTGAGACATCAAAATAACTTTAGCTTTGTTTTCTACTAAATATTTAATTGTAGGTAAAGCCATTACGATACGGTTATCATCTGTGATAACACCATCTTTTCTTGGCACGTTAAAATCACAACGTACGATGACCTTTTTTCCAGCTACATCAAGGTCTTTAACAGTTCTCTTTGTCATGTATATTCCTCCTACTGTCATTTTTTTTGCACATCCATTATATCACTACATAAATTGATTGACTAGTTTTTCACAAGTAAAATATTTCACAAAAAGCGCTTACATCACTTACTTGTGGTAATTACGACCATTATTAATCATAAAACCACGATAAATCTGTTCCAACATCAAGACACGGGTCATTAAATGAGTAAAAGTTAGATCCGATAATTTCCAACGATAATTCGCTCTAGAAACTAATTTTTCACTTGGTCCTAGACTTCCCGCAATCACAAAAACAATATTTGAATACTTCATTTGCCACATATCCAAATTCTTCGCAAACGTCTCAGAATCAATCATCTTGCCATGAAGATCAAGCAATACCACAAAATCTTGATCCGACAATTTTTCTAGAACACGATTTCCCTCTTTTTCTTTCACCAATAAAACTTCAGCTTCTCTAGAAATATGCTCATTTGCTTCATCCTTGACTTCGATTTCGCTAAACTTACAAAAAGCCGACAATCGCTTCATATATTCTTTCTCTAAAGACTGTAACGCCTTATCTTTATTCTTACCAATCGCAATTAATTTAATCACAATATCCCTCCATCATTATTCTCTTGAATATCTTTCACAAAATAATCATACCGATCCAAAAATAATTTCATTGTTTGATAGCTAGACGTTGATTTATAATCCACTTCTTCTACCTTACCTTCATCAAACGATAAGATTTGTGCATCCGGAAACCCCAATAATATAGGTGAATGTGTCGCAATGATAAATTGACAATTTTGTCTTACGCCTTCTTGAATCAAATAGAGTAATGCCAATTGATTCTGACAAGATAAGGCTGCTTCGGGTTCATCCAAAAAGTAAAGGCCATTTCGTTTGATTTGATGTATCAAAAGTGAACAGAAACTCTGTCCATGCGATTCTTCATGATATCTTTTGGATGGATGTTTATCATCCACATATTCCATTTCTTTTGTCGCGACATTATAGAAGCTTTCTGCACGCAAGAAATACATCCAATCCGGTTTTCTAGAACGCCACAAACGCATATGTTCATACAAACTAGAATACGAATCATACGTAGAAAAATTATAGTTTTTTGTTCCACCTTCTGGATTCAATCCATTTTTAATCGCAAGAGCCTCTAATAAGGTGGATTTACCACTTCCGTTTTCGCCGCAAAAGAAAGTTACTGGCTTAGTAAACATGAATTGATCGATACTTCGAATACTTTTAATATCGGCCACATAATCATCAATTTCATCCCACAAGATATCAAATCCATTTATAAACATATATATCACCTAAGAAAAATAGTACTCTTTTCGAGTACTAAATTCCATGATGATTCACATAATATATATAGATACATAATCCAATCAAGATAAATCCCAATATCCAATTAAGCATTTCTCTTTACAATTCCGTAATAGACTTTTGAAGTTAATACATAAATCACAATATAGACTAGGGCAAAAGCCACAAAACAGAACATTGTCGTACGAATATAAAGCCATGCATCACTCACAAATAACAAATGAAGTAGCTTTTCAATCATTGGATACGCAAAACAAACATGAAGCCCTGCCACAAGTAATGGCATAAAGAATACCGTTAATACCTGCGAATGAATAGCCTTCTTTACATCACTTTGTTCTAGACCCACTTTTTGCATAATTTCAAAACGATCCTTATCTTCATAGCCTTCTGTAATTTGTTTGTAGTACATAATCAGAATGGTTGCCATGATAAATAAGAAGCTTAAGAAGATTCCAATAAATAAGATGCCTGCATATAATTCAATCAAGCCTTGTTTCTGATTTGATTTATTTGTCCAAATAAAATTATTTATATTTCCATTCTGAGTTAATTTTTCAATAACCCTACGATCATTCGCATCACAATCAAATAAATAACTTGCATATATTGTACTCGCATTATCATCATATACATTCAATTGATCTTGTTGCATCCTCTCTAAAGTCTTTTCTGAATCCACAATAATATAATAATGCTCTGTCACATTTGGATTATTTTCATCCATCTTTAAATGATCCAATTGTTTCTTTACAACATATTCTTTTCCAAATAAAGATAAAGTCTTCTCCTTAACCTTCTCCACATTAGAATACACATAGATTTCATTTGGCTTTAAAGACCCCTTCATATTTTCATAGTCCTGAATATCCTTTAATGGAAGACAATAAAATTCTTGAATTTCATTTACGGCATTCATCCCCTCATTCTGGTAATCTGTAATCAAAGTTCCATTCTTTAAATATCCTGCATAACGCAACTCTTTATACGCAAGAAGATTTTTTGGAACAATGCCCATACGAATCAATTCTTCACTCATTTCATCAAAATCAATATTGGAAGCTTCCCCATATCCTGTTCCAATAAAATCTCTTGGATATTGTGAATCTACAACACGATCAATACTTGTCCACATGCTAAGGGTTGTAGACAACATCACTAAAACCATTGTTGAAAGAATACAAATATTCGCAAGTCCTACGGCATTTTGTTTCATACGATACATCATGCCAGAAATACTAATAAAGTGATTCGTCTTATAATAGTAATTCTTGTTTTTCTTCATTAGTTTTAAGAAAGTGACCGAAATCGAAGTAAATAATAAATAGGTTCCAATAATGACAAGCACAACAGCCACAAAAAAGACGTAAAGTGCGCTTAAAGGATTTTTAGTACTAATTGACAAATAGTATCCAATACCTAGACAAAGAATACCAATAATAGAAAGAAACCATTTGGCCTTAGGCTCTTTTTCGCCCATATGATCGGAATGAAGTAATTCAATCGGACTTGAAATATGAATACGAATCATAGAATAGAAATAGATCAATACATAAATCAATCCAATCACAAGAACGCATTGTCTCATGCCAAAAAAAGAAAAGTAGAAGCCAAGTACAATATCTGCACCAATCATTTTTGCGATTATTAAGAACATCGCTTTATCTAATAAGATACCTAATCCAATTCCTAAAATTAATGAAACAAGTAGAGTTATTAATGTCTCATAAAACAAGACGCGAGCTAAGTGTTTCTTTTCCATTCCTAATATAGAGAATAATGCGAATTCTTTTTGTCTTCTTTTAATCAAGAAACTATGTGTATAGAACAAGAAAATAAACGCAAATATTTCAATAATCACAATGCCAAAACCTAATAACTGCTTTATAGATGCTCCTCCTACGATTTCATCTAAATGCGGATTAGTTGCCAAAGAAACAACCATATACAACATCATTGTCGTTAAGACACTCGTTAATATATAAGGAATGATGGTACGCGCATTCTTCTTCAAATTATCTACAGCTAAATTTAAATAGAAAGCTCTACTCATGATGCACACCACCTGTAGCTAATAATGTCAACGTGTCACTAATACATTGGTACATCTGATCTAAATTTTTATTTCCCTTATAAATTTCATGGAAGATCTTTCCATCCTTAATAAATAATACGCGAGAAGCATGGCTTGCCGCCTTTGTCGAATGAGTAACCATTACAATTGTTTGTTGATTCGCATTGATGGTTCCAAACAAATGTAAAAGTTCCTCTGTACTCTTTGAATCCAATGCCCCCGTTGGCTCATCAGCCAAAATTAGATCTGGATTTGTGATGATGGCACGAGCTACAGCTACACGCTGCTTTTGTCCACCACTGATTTCATAAGGAAACTTATCTAAAATATTCTCAATCCCTAGTTGTTTGACAATTGGATCCAATCTTTTTTTCATTTCTGGATATTTTTTCTTACTTAAAACCAAAGGCAAGAAAATATTGTCGCGATTATTAAAATTATCTAATAAGTTAAAATCTTGGAATACAAAGCCTAAATGTTCTCTGCGAAAGTTCGCAATTTCCTTTTCTGAAATATGCGTAATATCCTTACCATGTAATAAGACTTGTCCACTTGTTGGTTTATCCAAAGCTGCCAAGATATTTAATAGTGTTGTCTTACCAGATCCAGACTCTCCCATAATAGCGACATATTCACCTTTATTCACACTAAAATTCACATTACTCAATGCCTGTACTTGATTCTGAGTAAATCTTGTTGTATATACTTTTTTCAAATTTTTTACTTCCAATAATGCCATATTCATTACCTCCATGTACACCAAAATTCTACAAAGAATCCAAAAATGCAGCCATCGATTCAGCTAACACTATTCTTACAAGATTGTAAGATTACTCAATTCTTCCTTCAAAATGCGAAAGATCCAATATCACTCGAGTGCCTTTACCAACATTTGATTCAATCGTTATTTTATGATTCAACATATCCAAAATATTTTTACATAAATATAGACCTAGACCACTTGCTGTTTTATCACTACGCCCATTCATGCCTGTATATCCCTTTTCAAACACACGATTTAAATCACTTGCACTAATACCAATACCCGTATCTTCAATAACTAAGACATGTTTAGTCTTCATATATATAGATATCAAACCATTTTCATTGGTATATTTAAGACTATTCGAAAGAATTTGTTCCAACACAAACACAAGCCACTTTTCATCACTCAAAATCACATCTCCAGTTTCTTTAAAGCTCAACTGAATGTGTTTACGAATAAATTCTGTAGAAAAGCGACGAATCGATTGTCGAATTAAATCATCCAATTCTAATTCTTTAAATAAGAAATCAGTATGCGTACTATGTAATCGTAAATAGGCTAAAACCATATCTGTATATTGATCCATTCGTAAGAGTTGTAACTTGATTTCACTACGCCTCAATTTCTCATCTTCAAGCAACAATTTCATAGCGGCAATGGGAAGTTTAGCCTGATGCACCCACATCGTAAAATAATCTTCTAGATCATGCATTTTATTTTCTGAAGAAATAACATATTCATCATGATACTCTTTCATGGCCACTAAGATTTTATGATAATCCTCTCCCATCAATGAAGAATCTTGAAGATCGCAAGACAAAGAAATATTACTATTGGATTGAAGTGTTACTAAGGTTTGGTGTTTCTTATAATATTTGTGGTAATCCCAAAAGAAACAAACTACCAACAAAACACATAAAAGCATAAAGGCATATGTAAAAGCTTCAAGTTCTAAATTATAGAGTTTAAATACACATAAACAGACGAATACACTCACAACATAAATTGTGATAAAGAACGCTCGATCTTTTAAATAATGACTAAACAACTTCATATCTTATATCCCAATCCTTTTTTTGTTTGAATAAAATCTAAAATCCCAATACTCTCTAACTTTTTACGCAAACGATTCACATTCACACTTAATGCATTTTCATCCACATAAAAATCCGTCTTCCACAAATATTCCATTAAACGATCTCGAGATACAATGGTCCCCTTCTTTTCCATAAGTAAACGTAGGATCTTAGCCTCATTCTTACTCAGTTCCATTTGAGAAGATTGAAAACTTACTGTATTATCATCTAAATTAAAGCGTACACCTTGATATTCAAGGATATTATGATTAGATACAAAGTCATAGCTACGTCTTAATATTGCCGTAATTTTAGCAGCTAGAACATTTAAATCAAACGGTTTGCATACAAAATCATCCGCACCTTTAGAGATAGCCATCACAATACTCATATTGTCTGTAGCACTTGAAATAAAGATAATTGGAACTTTGGATTCTTCACGAATCTTTTCTGTCCATAAATATCCATTTAAATAAGGCAGTGTTATATCCATTAATACTAAGTCTGGATTAAAGGAATGAAATGCATCCATCACATTATAAAAATCTGTAACTCTTTCAACACTATAGTTCCAAGATTTAAGAAACGATTCCAACTTTTTTGAGATGAGTTCATCATCTTCTACAATCATTATTTTATACATAATCTCACCCACTTTATTATACTGCATAAGTCAGGAAATCTTTCTAACAATGCTGTAAGATAAAGCAAAAAGGAAGTGATAGTATAATCTATCTTCAAACGGGAATCCTCATTTTAGACATCGGATTATGTATGTTACTAAACAATCTTTTAAAGAATAAATCCAATAAAAAAATACGATACACCATCTGTATCGCATTACTATTAAATTGTTCAAATATGCATACATATCAAGCCATGTAGGCCATACATACACCATTTTGTTTACTTGTATTATTAATTCTATTCAAGAAAAGAAAACCAAACATCTGTATAATCCTTTCAGCTATCATATCCACTTCCATCGTTACTTTTGGCTCTATGAATATGTATACTATCCATAAGACGACCTGCAACATCGTCCTGGACCATCAACCCCAAGGAACAAAAGAAAATATTAAAAACAATATCGACCTTCAACTCAGCGGACATACTCATAACAGACAAATGTTTTCACTCTCTTATTCTTACCACCTACAATCCGATTTTGCCGGTAATTACGGAAAAGAAACATTCAAGCACCACACAAAAATCATTAGTTCAGGCCTTGTTGGTTGGGGTTTTCCTATAAGAACAGAGGGTATTTGTGAGTATGTTGTAGTCAACATCAAAAAGGCAAAATAAAAAGCGCTAACCACCTCTCACAACGGATTTAGCGCTCTTCGTTATCTAAACAGATAACTTTCATATCCTCATGCTTTCGATCCCAAGGATAGAGAAAAAACGTAGCTTTTCTTCCTCTTTATTATACCAATTTAAGTTGTGACAAACAATATTTGATCATTTTTTTTAAAAACTTTTGACTTTTAACATTCTTTTCACATTGGGCATTTATAATTGAAATTGCTACTAGATATAATAGATGGTTTTCATTGGATTAATCTCTCCCAAAGTCCTTTTTTTAAAGGCGTACGCAAATTCAAGTTAATATTGTCTTTTAAATTCTAAAATATCTAGTAGTCTTTTCTATATTTGTATTACTGATTTACACCTCGATATAGAGATGTCATTTCTGAATTCCCCTTTAATTCTGAAGCCATATATTTGACTAAGAATAAGTCTTTATCAAAATTAGAAGCCAATTCTTTCTGGTAAATCAATAGATCCTTATCTTTATAATAAGCACCTTTTTTATCATTAATTAATACAACTCTAAGATTTGGATATTTATTTAATAGTAGTTCTAGAATTCTTTGTTCATCCTGAATTCCATTTTCTAATTTACTCGCATACTCTTTATTCACAAATATTGTATTTACTTTACTCAAATCAAGATGTCTTACTTCATAATCCACCATATGTAAATATACCGTACTTGATTCATTTAAATAGTTTTCTAATTGTTCATCATTATTATCAATAAATACAGTCTCACAATTCTCATTATGTTCTACTTGAAACTGTTTAAATAAATCCTTTAAATTTTCTTCTCTTACATTTAATTCCATACAATTGGCCTCCTTTTCTTGTACAATATCACAATTTTCAAAAAAAAGATGAATACATTGTCTTGAATTTGTATAAAAGCGTATAATACATGCAGGAGGAGTTTTAAAATATGCAACCATTTGATAAAGAATATGTCTGTGACATCGCCAAACAAATTTTGAATATTGATTCACCAACAGGCTACACAAAAAGAGCCATCGATTTCATGGACGAAGAAGCTAAAAAATTAGGCTATACAACAGGTCGTAACCAAAAAGGAAATTTATTGATCTATGTAGACGGAAAAGATTCTGAACACACATTAGGATTGAGTGCTCACCTAGATACATTAGGACTTATGGTTCGTTCCATCAAAGACAATGGAAAACTAGCCATTACTAAAGTCGGAGGCCCATGCTTACCAACATTAGACGGAGAATATTGTAAGATCTATACTCGCGATGGAAAGGTATATACAGGAACGATTCTTTCTTGTTCACCAAGCGTACACGTATATCCAGATGCTTCAACATTAGAAAGAAAAGAAGACACGATGGAAGTTCGCATTGATGAAATTGTACACTCAAAAGCAGATGTTGAAAAATTAGGTATCTGCAACGGAGACTTCGTTTGTATTGACACAAAAACACAAATCACAGAAAGTGGATTCATTAAATCTAGATTCTTAGACGATAAGATTTCAGCTACAGCTTTAATGGGCGTACTAAAATACTTAAAAGACAACAACATTACGCCTCAAAGAGACTTAGTCATTATGTTCAGTACATATGAAGAAGTGGGTCATGGAGCAAGTTGTCTACCAGAAGAAGTTGAAGAATTATTAGCCGTAGATATGGGATGTATCGGTACAGATCTTGCTTGTACAGAACAAGACGTTTCAATCTGCGCTAAAGATTCAAGCGGACCATACGACTACGAAATGATTACACGTCTAGTTGAACTATCAAAAGAAAACAAGCTTAATTATGCCGTTGATATCTACCCACAATATGGATCTGATGTCAGTGCCGCATTACGCGGTGGTAACGACATCAAAGGAGCCTTGATCGGCCCTGGTGTTCATGCTAGCCACGGAATGGAAAGAACACACTATGATGGTGTAGAAAGCACAATGAAGCTTGTTGTTAGCTATATCACAAAATATTAAAATCCTTTAAAGCAGCCACAATACCCTGTTCCACATTGGACTTGGTCACATGAGCTGCTTTTTCTTTTACATAATCCATAGCCTGGCCCATCGCAAAACTATGAGTTACAACACCAAACATACTCACATCATTTTCGCCATCCCCAAATGTGAAGACTTTATCCTTATCCCAACCAAACATATCCATCATACGAACTAAAGTAGCTCCCTTACTATATCCCTTAGGCAAAATTTCTAATTCTCTAGGACAAGTACGGAACACTTCATATTGATCTTTAAATTCATTTTGAATATCCAAAGCCAATTGTGTAGTTACCTCTTCATCCTCAATTGTCTGAATCTTATTTACAGGATATTGAATTTCACTCAGATCCTTAATATACGTAATCTTAGGATAACCATCACGCATATCTGCAAGCCAAGACCAAGGGCCACCCGTCCAAGGAAAATCCTCTGGATATTCTTGTGCATTTCTTAATGCCTTTTTCTTTTCCATTATAGGATCTGGAATATAATCAAATAATCCATCATTAAATATAGCCATTGTCTCACAATTTTTATGCATCAAATACGCAAAAACAGGCTCAACATCTTCCTTATACATCTGTTTTAAAACATGACGCTCGTCCTTTTGAACATCATAATATGCAATACCATCTACCTCTAACAAATAGCCACCATATACATCCATCTCTAATTCTTTAGCATATGAAAGTAATCTTGTATAACTTCTACCACTCGCAAGCACAAGCTTTGTGCCCTGCTTTTGACAAGCAATCAATGCTGCCTTCGTTTCCGGTAAAATTTTATTATTTGGATCCAATAAAGTACCATCCATATCCATTACAATCGCATCTAACATAGTCCATCCCTCCATATAGAAAATAATATATCACAATTTTATAAAAAGTACTTGCATAACACAACATCTTTTGGTATTATATACAGGCAGTCAAGTAAAAGCAAATGCCTGAATAGCTCAGTCGGTAGAGCATCCGGCTGTTAACCGGCAGGTCACAAGTTCGAGTCTTGTTTCAGGCGCCACTTGATTAGTAAACCAGCTTAGCTGGTTTTTTTATTTTTGAATTGAAATTTGTCTAAAAAAATCAAAAAAGTACTTGCATAACACAACATCTTTTGGTATTATATTTAGGCAATCAAGTGAAAAATAAATGCCTGAATAGCTCAGTCGGTAGAGCATCCGGCTGTTAACCGGCAGGTCACAAGTTCGAGTCTTGTTTCAGGCGCCACTTGATTAGTAAACCAGCTTAGCTGGTTTTTTTATTTTATTAAGGAGCTTTTATGACAGAATCCGAATGGTTTGAACAACTTTTTAATCGCTTATCCCACTCCAAATTTAGGAGCCGTTTTCATCTGAAACAAAAAGATAAGCAGTATATACAAACCAAAGGAATGGACACCATTGAAAAACATGCCATAGATTTTGTTGAAAAAAGATTGGCTCCAGCCTATATCCCAAACGACGGTAAACAAACACCTTTCAAAGGACACCCTGTATTCATTGCCCAACATGCTACTGGCTGTTGTTGCAGACAATGTTTATATAAATGGCATAAGATCAAACCCAATCAGCCACTAGGCCCTAGACAAAAGGCCTATATTGTTAAAGTATTAATGACATGGATTCATAAAGAAGTTGATTAAGAAATTGACTTCTTTTTTTTCTTGACTATACTATTCATGGAATTAAATATCGAATATATATTTATACTATGTGTATTATATATAAATGATATAGGAGATGATCTTATGAACAACCATATGGAAATTCCGTGGCACGAATATACGAACAAAGATTCAAAAGTTAAGATTGAAAATGCAAGTCTTACAGAAAAATCCTCCATTATAGGAAGAATTGGATTGATGCTTTTAGCCTGTGGTACAGGAGCATGGCGAGTCAGAAGTTCAATGAACACCATTGCTAGTGAATTAAATATCACATGTATTGCCGACATTGGACTTACAAATATTTCCTACACATGCATTGATGGAATTAAGTCACATGCCCAATCCTTGTCTTTACATAATACAAGTGTCAATACATCTAAACTTGCTCGTATGGAAGACTTTGTCTATCACTTTAAAGACGAATGTAAAACATGTACATGCAACGAAATTCACAATCAATTAGATCAAATCGAAAGCATTCACTCTAGCTACTCCCCCATTATTCTAGGATTAGCTGCTGCTCTTGCCTGTAGCTGTTTTACCTTTCTACTTGGAGGAGGCCCCATTGAAATGCTTTGTGCCTTTGTTGGAGCGGGACTTGGAAATACACTTCGAATGAAACTGATCAAACACAACTACACCTTATTCTTAAATGTAGCAGCCAGCGTTTCTTTGGCCTGCCTTGCCTATGCCTTGTTATTTATTTTTTTAGAAACCTATTTTGGCATAGCCACACAACATGAAGCCGGATACATCTGTTCTATGCTTTTCATAATTCCAGGCTTTCCTTTCATTACCAGCGGTATTGACTTAGCTAAATTAGATCTTCGTTCTGGTCTTGAAAGACTTGCCTATGCCATTATCATTATTTTAGCTGCCACACTTACTGCATGGATCTGCGCTTTAGTCTTACATCTTCAACCTGTTGATTTTGTAAAACTACATATTTCAACATCCACCAAATTACTATTAAGATTATTAACAAGTTTTGGAGGCGTCTTTGGATTCTCCATTATGTTTAACAGTTCAAAAAAAATAGCCGCCAGTGCCGGATGCATTGGAGCCATCGCTAACACATTACGACTAACACTTGTCGATTTATCTTTACCCGCTGCAGCCGCGGCCTTTATTGGTGCATTAACAGCCGGACTACTTGCCTCTATGATCAAAGGAAATACAGGATATCCTAGAATTGCCATAACCGTACCATCCATTGTGATTATGGTCCCAGGCCTATATATGTATCGAGCTATCTATAATCTCGAACTTGCATCTACCATGTCTATTGGAGCTAACTGGCTCATTCAATCTTTATTGATTGTTTTGGCCCTTCCAATGGGACTTATATTTGCCCGTATCTTAACCGATCCCTCATTTCGTTATTGTACTTAAAAATGCTGAACTTAATCGCCCAGCATTTTTTGTATACATTCATATAAGATACTATTTGAAACTTCAATATTCTTTTCTAAATTATGTTCGAAATGTGTAAATGGCAAGAATACACCAACACAATACTTTCCTTTAAAATCACCACAATAGAAGAATGCATTATACAACAAATCTTCAAGCTTCATCATAGAATCCCATAAGCCAGAATAAATTTGTGCATCACTTAACTTTTCATGAACCTCTTCCGGCATTTCTTGGACAACTAAGATACCTAAATGCGATTCATTTTGAATAGTTCGAATGGACATGTCCTCTTTAAAGCTATGCTGCTCTAAAAACCCATACGCTAAGTATCGATTTTTTTCTACAAGCTTTTTAAACATATGCTTTTTTGATTCAGGAATATGAATATCACTTTCTATAATATTTCCATCCTCATCACTTAAAAGAATCGGATTCTCTTTTCCCTTATCGTTAAATCGCAATGGAATCAAAAATGCATTTCTTAATAAATCAAACATACTATTGCCGCATACAGCCATTAAAAATGCCGACAGATCTTTATTTTTGTATGCAGTAAATAGTGCATTGGTAAATACTTGTTTATCCACAAGTACCCTTTCTTCTTCTACGCTTGAATCCTCATCACAGGCAACACCTTCATAAAAGGCGTCCATTAATCGTTTACAAGCTCTAGGATCCTTGGCAATCTTATCAAATAAAGCCTCTGCCTTTTCTTCCCTAGGAAAAATTGTTGGCATACTTATCACTTCTTTTCTAGTCCTTTGGGCAAACAGATACAAGAAGTCTTCCTTTAACACACCTTTTGTATCTGTTTTGATGGCTTGCCTACTCAGACTAAAAGTATTATACTAACACCTATAAAATATGTGAAATGTATATTTTAAATATGCATTATATAAAAATTATATGGAGGTTATACAATGACACTAGACTATTACCGCATCTTTTATTATGTAGCTAAATATAAAAGCTTTTCAAAAGCCGCTCAAATCCTACACAACAACCAGCCTAACATTTCAAGAACCATGAACAACATAGAAAGTGAATTTGGATGTAAGCTTTTAGTACGCTCCCATTCCGGTATTACCCTAACACCCGAAGGTGAACAACTCTATGAACATGTTGCGATTGCCATTGAACAACTTTACCAAGGAGAAAGTGAAATCCTTTCAAATAAAACCTTAGAACATGGACATATATCAATTGGTGTAAGTGAAACGGCTCTAAATATCTTTTTATTATCCAAACTTGAACAATTCCACAAAGCCTATCCACAAGTCAAAATCAAATTATCCAACCATTCCTCTATTCAAGCTGTTGACGCCTTAGAAAAAGGTATTGTCGATATTGCGATTGTCACAAGTCCGATCACTATCAAAAAGCCATTACGTGCAACTTCACTCTACTGCTTTGAAGAAGTCTTGATTGGCGGAAAAGAATATGAAAGCTTAAGCAACCAGATTCTAGACATTCAACAAATCTCGTATTATCCATTTATCACTTTAGGCAAAAATACAAGTACATATACCTATTATTCAAACTTATTTTTAAATCACCAAATCCCTTTTCATACCGATTTAGAAGTGGCTACTGCCGATCAAATACTTCCATTAGTCAAACACAACCTTGGCATTGGATTCTATCCTAAAGAATTAATTTCTAAGGATTCTGATATTTTTGAAATTCATACAAATATAAAAAATCCTGAACGAGATATTCTTCTTGTCCAGGATGCAAGTCGTGCAACCAATATTGCCACACAAAAATTTATTGATACGCTTTCTTTATAATTCAAAATTTACCAAATATGCATTACATGCTGCATCACTAAACTTACAATTGTGATACCACACCAACATGTTGCACCAACCGCAATTGGCTTTCCACCCGTTTTGATCAACTGAATTACATTGCTGTTAAGTCCAATAGCTACCATAGCCATAATGATCAAAAACTTCGATAATTCTTTAAGTGGTGCAAATACACTAGAGTCTACTCCAACATTTACACAAACCGTTGTAAAAATAGCTGCCAAAATAAAATAAAGTATAAACATTGGAAAGGCACGTTTCAAACTAAAGTTTGATGCTTGTCTTTCTTTTTTAGCACGAATAAAAGATAGTCCTAGTGTAATTGGAATAATCGCAAGTGTACGAGTTAATTTTACTGTTACCGCCTTATTTAATGTGGCACTACCTAAATTCCACATACTATCCCAAGTTGAAGCCGCTGCCGTTACACTTGATGTATCATTAATGGCTGTTCCTGCAAAAATACCAAACGCATCCCCATGCATGGTATCTAAACCCAACTCCTTTCCTAGAATAGGAAAGAAAATAGCTGCAAGTACATTAAAGAAAAAGATAACTGCGATAGATTGGGCAATCTCATCTTCATCCGCATCAATAACAGGGGCTGTTGCCGCAATGGCAGAACCACCACATATAGATGAACCAACACCGACAAGAATCGAAGTATTTGAGGGTACTTTTAAAACCTTTTTCATAACCCATGCAAGTACTAAAGATATAGTAATTGTACAAACAATGATAGGTAAAGACTGTTTCCCTGTTTCAAATATAACACCTAGATTCATCCCAAATCCAAGCAATACAACCGCTGTTTGTAAAATCACTTTAGAAGTCCATTTAATACCGGCTTCGGAAGATTTTTTATCATTCCAAAACATCGCAATAATCATACCTGCAAGAATCGCTATAACAGCCCCACCAATAACCGGAAACATTTTTCCTATGATCCATGATGGAATCGCAATCAATAGACAAATTAAAATGCCTTTTCCATATTTATTAATAAAATTCATTCAATAATTACCTCCATGAAGAGAATTGTAGCACTATACAACAATAAGGTAAAACTATATAATTCTATCGAATAATAATATTTTCTTATCATTAGAGGTACATATGCTAGATTATCGAACTGAAACATTTCTTACTGTATGCAAAACATTAAATTTTACAACGGCCGCCAAACAATTAAATATCACACAGCCTGCTGTATCGCAACACATTCATTTTTTAGAAAAACAATACAATACAATCCTATTCAATTATAAGAATAAAGAATTAAGTCTAACTTCTACTGGCGAAATACTATATAAACATTTATTAACAATGAAAAATAATGAACAAGCTTTAAAGAATGAACTCAACAATATTACATCCAACATTGAAACATTATCCATTGGAGTAACTATGACCATCGGCGAATATGCGATTGTAGATAAATTGGCAAACTTTATTCAAAATCATCCAGAAATCAACATCCACCTTCACTATGGCAACACATCTAATCTGCTCGAATTACTTGACCATGGACAAATCAGTATGGCTATTGTCGAAGGAAATTATCCAAAAGAAAACTATTCTCATAAAAAATATAGCACAGAAGACTATGTTGCCGTCTGTGTTACATCCCATCAATTTAATAAAGAACCCCATACCATTCATGACCTAGTATCTGAACATCTTTTAGTGCGTGAAGAAGGTTCTGGAACAAGAAACATTCTTGAACAAAGCTTAATTGCGCATGGTTTACACATTTCAAATTTCAAGCATTATACACAAGTAGAAAATATGCATACCATCATGAATCTGTTGAAAAAAGATTGCGGAATTTCTTTCCTATATAAGATAGCTGTAGAAAAAGAATTAAAATCAAAAGAACTCAAAGAAATTACTTTAGATGATTTTAAGTTACAACATGACTTTGACATCATCTGGGAAAAAGAAAGTATCTATGCCGATAAATATCTATCAATCAGTGAAGAATTTATTTAATAGTTCGATTCGCAAGTACTACACGATCTTCTTTTATAGGACAAAAGCCATTCTTAATCCAAAAGTGTTCAGCTTGAAGATTTCCATTTATCCAACCTAAGCGAACTTCCTTATATTCAAGTGTTGTTAAATATTTAATAAGTTCATTGACTATTGCACTTCCAATCCCATTCTTTTGTATATTGATATCCATCATAAAGAATCCAATGAATACAATATCCTTTTTTGGATATCCATCAATTAAATCTAAGACTGCAATTAACTTCTCATTCTTAAAATATCCTACATAATACTTATCCTTAAAATCAACATTGTCTGGAAGAGCCACCATATCCGATTCAATACTCTTTCTTGTCACATAAGGAGGACAATATTGATAATATAAGTGATTTTTACTACAAAGATCATATATTTGATCAATATCATTCTTTTGTACTTTTCTAACATAATATTTCTTAGAAAATAATAACTCATCCATAATTTATTTCTTCCTTTTTGGATTTGGAAGATCATCATACATCACTTGAAACAAGCCTTCCAAAAATTTCCGGTTATCCACTTCATCTACCAACAACATTTCTTTGGCTCCATCATATGGTAATTCATATTGAACTTTTGACATATAATGAATTGCGGATTCTACAGGCTTAACAAGTAATCGATCATCATATATACCACCAACAATTTTTCCTCGATAATAGAGGATATATTCTTTCATCATAGCTCGATACGTAATTTCTTCTAAATTTGATAATTGCCCCATTATAAAATCTAAATATTCTTTAGTTGATGCCATTTTGTCACCTCATATTCCCATTACATAGATTTGACAAGGATTGTTTTCATCCCACAACGAATTCAGCACTTCAAATTCTTTAAATCCTAATGAAATATAAAATCGATTTGTACAATCATAATCTTCATACATTCCCATCTTCACTGTTTTTACCTGGATAAACGAATATCCACTTTCCTTTATACTTTCCTTTGCGTATTCAAACAGTGCTCTTCCAATTCCTTTACGATGATATTCTTTTAATACACCCATTACAGCTAGTTCAACCGTATCTTTACCTGTTTGTTTAAGATATAAAAATCCAACAACCTTATCCTTTTCCATAGCACAAAAGAAATCTTTTCCTACACTATCAAGAATATATTCTTCTCTTGCTTCTACAATCCCAAACCACTCAGGCAATGCTTCTAATATAGCTCTTGTGATTTTCTTTTTTTCTTCATTATCTATAACTTTAATAATCTTCATATTCATACTTCCTTTACTATGTAATCATATACACTTTCTCGCAAATCCATGATAACCTTGATCAAACAATTCCTTTAGTCTTGCATATCCACCTAATTGCCACTCTTTAGCTAAGTAGATCATTCCACACATACATGCATATTTATCATAATAATTTCCAATGTTGGCTTCAGAAATGTATTGTTCTTGTGATTGTGGATTTGTTTCCACTAAGGCTAACTTCATTTTATTTATGGATTGAATATAAATATCTTCTAACTTTTCCCACTCAACACTATTAATTTCTTGTTGATTATAGGAAACAAGATGTGCAAATCCTTCATTAAATGTGATCGCATCGAGTTTATTTATATAATTTCCAAATTGTTCACTTTCTTCAATATCTGTATAATACTTCCCAATCGACATATGAAGTAATTCATGGGTTAAAAGGTTCTGTGAAAGTTTGGATAATGAAATCTTTCCAATATATTTTTCCCAACACAATAAATCAAAGATCATATGATGTCTTTCATTCAAATCTTTCAGTACAAACACATCATTGGGTTCTTTGCAACCTACAACTAAATCCAAGACAATATTATCTAAATCATTCTGCCAATCCTTAAACAAGGTGTCCCAAATTCTTTTGTTGCAAGGAATAAAATCGCATATATGATTTATGATTTCAGCTTTTGTCTTAGAAACGATTTCTGTTTTATCTTTTTCAGGCTCTTGAAATATGCTACTATCGGCCTGCCTATAAATGAATAAAGATGAGTATTTACTAATATCTTTCCCATTTAAATAAGCATCCACAATTTCGGTATTAGTATCATATTCTATTCTCCTAATATAGAAAAACACTACGACTGTAGTGCTATTATTTTTCATATTTATCTTTCTTACAAAAGCTTTTAAAAGGACATCTTTCACATTCTGGATTTCTTGAATGACAAAGATAACGCCCAAAAAATATAAAGTCATGATGACCTTGATTCCATCTTGAACGATCGATTTTACGTTTTAGTTTTTCCTCAACCTTTTCAACCGAATCATTATATTTAGCTAAACCTAAACGCTTACTGACACGATTGACATGGGTATCTACCGCAAAGCTAGGAATATCGAAAGCTACACTACGAACGACATTCGCTGTCTTTCTTCCAACACCTGCTAAAGACATTAAATCCTTATATGTGTAAGGTACTTGACCATGATATCTTTCAACTAGATCTTTACTTAAATTCGAAATCGAACGAGCCTTATTACGATACAAACCAATTCTTTTAATGTATGGCTCTAATTCAGAAACTGTAGCCTCTGCCATCTTTTCTGCCGTAGGATATGCCTTGAATAATGCTGGCGTTACCTTGTTGACCATCGCATCCGTTGTCTGTGCACTTAATACGACCGCAACAATCAATTGAAATGGGGATTCATGATACAATTCGCACTTCGCATTGGGAAAAATCTTCTCCATTTCATTCAAAATTTCATTCGCATTCATCGCTTGCCATTCTCCAAATCTTCAGTCGATAAACCTTTTTGTTGCCAATTCTGAAGAATTCTTTCAATATAATTTAAATCGCAAACTTCATTACATACAGCTTCATTTAATGCACAAATCACACGACGCTCCTCATACATACTGGCCATATCAATAATTCTTTGCATTTCCGTTGAAGATAGCGGACGCGCAAATTCCATTTCAAACTGCTCTAATAAAGAACGATCAATGGAAGTATCACTGGCTTTAGAAAGTTCAAAGATGCCTTCAATATTAAAAATCAAAGATCCATTCGCATAGTCTAAAGTCAAATAGCCTTTATCTGATAATTCCGTAAAAATATCTTCCACTTCATCCACACCGATTTTTAATTTTTCACTAATCAATTCATGATCAATTGAAATATGCTGCTGGTTGAAAAAATCAATCAACAGTACGACCAATATTTCTTTGGGTTCTAAAACCAAATCTTGTAGATGATCAATGATCCAAGTTCTACGATCTACATAAGGTGCATTAAAATCAAAATCAGCCATTATCGTATCTCCCTTTCATAAACACGTTCAAAACTATCATAATCCAATAAAATCAATTTATTCGATCCGCGAATCTCATATACCGGATTGTTGTAGCCATATCCAAGTGCAATCGAATCACACTTGATGTTATAGTTCTTTTTCGCAATGCGTTTTGCCTTTTTATAATTCAAAGTTTCAATATCTCTTGAAGTAATCAATTCAGACTTCGCATTGTACCAATACAAAGTCGTATCATCATATCCCTGATATGTTATGTAATCAAAGACGTGCTCACTCAAGCCTTGGATATTCTTATTTTGTTTAATTATTTTTTCAATTCTTTGCGCATAAATCTGTTCCTTAACACGATTCGGTCCACTAATAAACTCAGACCAAATCAAAAGTAATACAAGAACAAGAATGATGACCAATGCCATTGTCGTTGTTGTTCCATGCTGTCTTTTACGCTTATGCTTTAGTCCCATTCTTACCCCTCCTTTTTACTATATGCGCATCAACCAGTTTTCAATCAATTTAGCCGTTTGTGCACTTGCTTTAGAAACATAGGTTGAAAATTCCATTGGATTTTCATTATGATGCACAACATCACTAAGTGAACGCACAATCACAAATGGAATATTAAATTGTGTGGCAACAGCACCAATCGCTCCTGCCTCCATTTCTGAACAAATTGAGTCTGGAAAATTATTCATTAATTTTTCAAAATCTTCATCTCTAGACATAAATAAGTCTTGAGAAGCAATTGTACCTACATGATAGCGAATCTGCATAGCCTTTGCCGCTTCAATACAACTTTGGCTCAATTTTTCATGACTATTATACACCAATCCAACACCAGAAGGACCATCTAATGGACTTGTATCATAATCAGCTTGTACAACCTTATCACTAATCACAATATCCAACACTTGCTCATCCTGCGTTAATCCACCAGCTGTACCCACATTAATAATGCTGTCGATATTTCCTTGCATACACAAAATTGTACAAGACATAGCCGCATAAGCCTTACCTACACCACTCTTACATAAGACTACATCTTTACCTTGCCATTTTCCATATGTTAATGTGCATCCCGCAATTGTCTTCGTATGATCTACTAAGTCCATACGCTTTTCAAATTCATGAATCTCAGCATCCATTGCCGCTACAATACCAATCATTCTTGTACCTTCTTTCTACATACATAAAAATACTTTTCACCAGGCACAATCCCCTCAATATCAAAATCCGTTGTGACTTTTAAAACATCAAAATATTTCGACAAAGTATCATTCAACCATATTGGATCATATACTCTTTGAATATGGTGCTCCTGAACCACTTTGTCTTTCATATAAAACGCAAAATCCTGATATACATAATCATCTTCTGCCATAATTGACCATTGATATTGACAACCATCTTCAAAGGCACCTGTCTCATTATATTCCGAATCAAATTCATCTAAACGATCTAACGAATGTGTATCGAAGAAGAAAAGTCCATTTGGTTTTAGATGTTGAAAGACTTCATGAAAGAACGCATCAACTTCTTCTTTCTCTAAAATATAGTTAAAACTATCACACAAACAGAAAATACCAGAATAAGATCCTAAATTACGTAAATTACGCATATCTTGACATAAGAATTGAATAGACCCCTCCAAATTTTTACTCTTAGCCTGCTTCACCATTTCTTCACTCAAATCAAGAGCTGTCATCGTATAGCCTTTTTTTGCGAGCATCTCAGTGATCTCACCACTACCACACGCAAGTTCTAAACAATCACAAGGTGCAAGTTCACTCTCAATCCAAGATACCCATTCTCTAGATGCCTCTTCATCTTTTACTAAGGCATCATAATAATGTGCCAATGTATTATAAATCATACGTTTTTACTGGAACATCCGAATATAAACGATCCAGATTATAAACCTGCCTTTCTTCATTCACAAATAAATGGACTACAACTTCTTTTAAATCAATTAAAAGCCATTTTGAACCAGAGTCACCCTCAATATGCATATCCCCCATATATCCAGCTTCTCTTAAACGATCCTTAATGTTTTGTGCAATCGCATTATTCTGACGAATATTTGTAGTTGAACAAACAATCATTGAATCCATAAATGGAGTCAAACTCGTTACATCATATACACGTACATCTTGTGCTTTCTTTTCACAGATCGCATGAACTACAATATCTAAAATTTCCATGTTTATCCTCTCTTTAAATACTCACGATTTTGTTGAACCACCAAATCAAATCCTTCTTTAATATCTTTGTTACAAATCTCAATCAATTTAGTAGAATCATATCCACGCAAAGGATCTAATTTATCTGCACAAAACACCATCATCGCATATGGATCTTGACTTGTTCCTAATACATGGTGATAAATCGCATTATAGATAATTGGATTTTCAATTAAAAAGATATCTTTCGTGACAGCAGCCCCGACAAAACCATGCCATACAGCTACAGGATATTCCATGTTTTCAGGACACACACTCTGCATCCATTTTAACATTTCATCCTTTGGCATATATTTAGCTATATCATGAAACAAACCAATATAATACGCAATATGCATATCATACCCATTGTTCAACGCAAACTCTTCACAAAGTTTTGCAACCGATAAAGAATGTTTATATCTTTTTTCTGTCAATCTAGAAGCCACAAAATCCTTCACATACAATCGATTTCGATAGATATAACGCAACACTTCTTCAGGCAAATAATTCAACTTATTTCCCATTCGAATCTCTGAACTAGAAACTGGAACTGCCGGCATTGTCATACACGCAATATCATACTTTGAATCAGAAAGCTTTCCATCCCTATCAAAACATACAAAATGAGCCATCTTCACAAGTTCATTCGAATTGTGCCACTTGTCAAACTGCATCAATTGATCATTTCCTATGATCCAATAAAATTCATGTTCCGGATACATTTCAATCAATTTCTTTAGCGTATCATACGTATAACTTTTACCTGCTCTTTCAAGTTCAAGTGTACAAACTTTAAATTTTTGGTTTTTCTTAACCACCAAATCAATCATAGCTAAACGCTCTTGATCCAATGTCAGATCATGATCTTTTAAAGGCGTACTAGACGTTGGCATAAACCATACTTCATCTACACCTAATCCCTGCAAAGACTGATTGGCCATTTGAATATGCCCATCATGTATAGGATCAAAAGAACCTCCTACAATGGCAATTCTCATTTTTTAAGCCCCAATTTGTTTTCTTTACTTCTTCTATACAACAAGAAAGTATGTCCTACAATATGAACCACTTCACTACCTGTTGCACTTGCACAATCAATAGCTGCCTCACGCACATCGACTGGGCATGTCTTTAATAAATTACATTTTACTAATTCATGTGCCTCCAATGAATCGGATAAAGTATCCATTAAATTATCACTTAAACCATCTTTTCCAATTTGGAATAAAGATCTATATTCCATTCCTAATTTTCTTAAATATTTTTTATTTTGACTCGTTAACATTAAATCATCGCCTTTCTAAATGTTACCTGAATACCTTTATGTACTTTTACATATACATCTTTTACTTGTCCACTAATACAGAACCATCCAATACCATGAATACAAACATCCATTTTTTCTCCCTCAAGTTTAGGAGCATGGAACGTATGCATCGTTAATAAGGATGTATCTACGCATGGCACTAACATACCATTTAAATGTTTTTGCCACAACGCATCCGCATTGCTTAATTTTCCTCTATGAATCGATAAAGAACGAGAGAAATATCCAACTACTGTTGCCTTACCACTCACTACCACATCAAGTCGAGCAAGTCCTGCCGCCGCAAAGGACTGATCCTCAAAGATTTGCGAAACAAATGGTCGAATTGGTTTTGTTGGAATGACCGTCTTTAAATCTTTAGGCTGTAAATGCGTTAATAAAGAATGCGTATTCTCAATACCGGGCGTATCATAAATTGTATAATCCTCAAAAGGAATTGGAACTAAATCTAATGTAGTCCCTGGATTTTGAGAAGTCGTTAAATCTTTCGATGCCAATAAATGATTCAATACAGTGGATTTTCCTGCATTGGCAACACCCATAAAAATCACATTTCGATTCTTACGATATTTCAAAATCGCATTCACAATACGTGATGAGTATTCTCTAGATTTATCATTTTCCTTTAATAGATAACCACAAATCACAATATCCTTTACGACAATATTTTCTTCGTGAAGACGATGCTTTACAAAGTTAATGATTTTTTCATCTGTTAAAGTTGTAGGCAAGACATCACGCTTCGTTAATACCATCACAATATCTTTACCTGGAAGTTTTTGATTCAAACGTGAAATTAAGTTAGCCTCAAACGCAAATAAATCCACAACCCAGAAAACCACACCATCGATTTTATTGATTTTTTCTAATGTTGCGTTGGATTCAATTCCCTGCTGCATATTGATTGTCACATCGCCATAATGACGAATGCGATAACATCTTTGACAATAAGAAGCATCTAAAGTAGGAACATAGCCTAATGCATTTTCATCTTCGTTTTGTAGTAAAACACCACAACCCTTACAATATTTAGTCATCAAAGTCACCTCGCTTCAATAATTTTTTCTTTTCTAAATAACCATATATTAATTCTTCAAAGAAACGAAATACTTTTGTGATATTTCGATCCTTTATCGCAATAGGAGCCGTTAAAATTGTATAAAGCCCCCAAATATTTCCACCCAATATATCCGTATACATTTGATCACCTAATATCGCAATCTGATTTGCCTTTAGACCATGGTCTCTCATTGCCTTTTTAAAACAAAACGGAAATGGTTTACAAGAAAATGGATATGTATTTGAAACTGGAAGATGCTTACCAAAATTCTTACCTCTAGAACTTGGTGAATTTGAACATAGTGCAACCTCAATTCCATTCATTTTTAATTTATTTATAAAATCAATCACATCCTGATTTGGACATTCTTCATCATACGCCACAAGCGTATTGTCAATATCACAAAGAAGTAATTGAATTCCCATTTCATGAAGTTTTTGAATGTTTAAAGTTTTAAAACTTTGAACATAATAATCCGGAGCAAATATATTCATTTAAAACTCCCCTTTGGCAAAGTATTCAATCAAATGCTCGGCACTACGAATACCATCAATAGCACTTGTCATAATGCCACCTGCATAGCCACTACCTTCACCGCTTGGATAGATACCTTGAATATTCGAAACATAAGATTCTTTATCACGAACTAAACGCACGCTGCTACTACTTCTTGATTCTACAGCACTTAATATGGCTCCACCAGAAACAAAGCCAGGCACTTTCTTTTCAAAATGCTCTAACGCCTCATGCAAGGCTAGATTGACTTCTTTAGAAAATAAATCGTTCAAATCACAAAACGTTGTACCAATCGAATATGTTGGTAATACGGATTCAAATTGATTTGATATTTTATTTTCTAAATAATCCTTCGCAAGCTGTACGCAAGCTTTATAATCGCGTCCCATTTTAAAAGCTTTCTTTTCCAAGTCTTCCTGATATTTTAACCCGGCAAACAATTCATTACCATAATCCGAATCATTAATTTGCACAAGCAATGCACTATTGGCATTTTCTCCACTACGACTCGCATAAGACATACCGTTCACAACCAATTGATCTTTTTGACATGAACTTGGAATAACATAGCCACCTGGACACATACAGAATGTATATACACCTTTTGAATTGGATGCCGTATACGTCAATTGATAACGTGCTGGAATCAATCTTTCATCTTGACTATATTCATGAAGCATAGCCTCATTGATATATTTTTGTTTATGTTCAATACGAACACCAACCGCAAACGGTTTATTTTCGACATGAATACCATGTTGATGAAGCATTAAAATGGTATCACTTGCACTATGTCCAGTCGCAAGAATTAAAGCATTACAATCTATCCATTGTTGATTGAAATAGATTTGTTTCAAAGTACCATTTTCCACTTTAATATCTTCTAACTTTGTATCAAAATAGAAAGTTCCTCCCAAACGTTCAATTTCTTCACGACAATTAAGAATAATCGCCAAGAAGGCATCTGTACCAATATGAGGATGCTGATCAATTAAAATATCAGACTTTGCCCCAAAAGAAACAAGTTCCTCTAAAACTTTGCGACATAATGAATCTTTCGATCTTGTTGTCAACTTTCCATCACTAAAGGCACCCGCACCACCTTCGCCAAATTGAACATTGCATTCTTCATCCAATTGTCCATTTTCCCAAAAAGTTTCTACTTTTTGTTTACGAACATCCACTTTTGATCCTCTTTCTAAAACAATTGGTTTATAACCAGATTGTGCAAGAATCAAAGCTGCAAACATACCTGCAGGACCAAACCCAACAACAACGGGTCTAGCCAATAATGCATGTTTTCCACTCATTACTGGATGATACGTTTCATCGGGTGTTGGAGAAACGTCTTTTAGCTTTAAAAGCTTCTTTTCGTTTTTAACTTTACAATCTACGACATACGAAAATAAGACCTTCTGGTGACGTGCGTCCACACTTTTTCTATGTACGTGCCACTGCAAAAGGTCTTCTTTACGGATTCGCAGTTTTTTTAAGATTTGTGCCTCAATTTCATTTTCATTGGCACATTTCACCTGAAATAATCGAATCATAAGCTTACAGTAATTTTTTTAAGATCGGATATTGATCCTGATAACGCGTCACAAAACCTGCCAAACATTGTGCACATGCCAAAGTTAAGAAATAAACAACTAAATGTGCATGTGGCATCAATGCCAAAAAGATTTTGGCAAACAAAATATGTGAAGTATAAATCATCAATGAATCATGACGTAAAATCGCAAACATTTTACGGTATGGAATATTGATTTTTAATAAATAATTCACTAAGAAATAAATAGCGGGAATCAAACAAATATACATACTTGTTAAATCTCTTAAAATACCGAAATGACGATATAAAGATACTTCCGCAAAGAATAATACAAAACTTGTCAAGAAACCAATCAAGCTAACCTTTTTAGGCAAGCGACGCGTTCTTGAAAGTAATAACCCAATCGCAATGAACATAGGACCAAAGAAAATTCCATTTCTTGCGGTTGACAATGTTTTTGTAAAGAAACCAAAGAAGAAGGATACACCTGGAATACTTTCCCAAATTGGTGTATATACATTAATCAAATAACCTACAAAATATAATATAAACGTAATCAACAATGTGAAATTCAAGCCTTTTTTCTTATACAAACAATACACAATTACGTCCGCTAACATTAAGGCTGGTAAAAACCACAAATGATAATAACTTCCATTCAAGAAAAAATCTCTCACATATGTAAATAAATACTTAATATGGAAACCCGTGTGCGTATAATCAAAAATCGTATACGGCAAATAAATAATTGTCCAAATCAAATAAATTCGAAATAAACGAATCAATGCCTTCTTTAAACGAGTCTCATTTAAATCTTCATTTTCTGAATCATAGTTTCTAAAAAAGAAGAATCCACTTGTCGTAAAAAAGAACGGAACCGCCAAACGACATACAGTATGAATAAAATACGTATTAAATGTTTCAGAAATCTCTAAAAAAGGAAATGTATGAATACATACAACTAATAAAGCCGAAACATAACGTGCAATATCTATCGATGCATACTGTCTTTTCATGAGCGCACCTTTAATCTAGGTACACGCGAAGAAATCGAAGTTAGTGTCTCATTGTTGATAGTCTTAGCCGTACGACTAATTTGATCAACTGTAACGACTTCATTTCCTTGATGACCTACGATACATACTACATCGCCCTCTTTTACATCATCTACATCTGTAACATCAATCATACATTGATCCATACATAAGTTTCCAATTAATTTACATCTTTGGCCATGTACTAACACTTCAAATCCCTGATTCGATAAAAGACGTGGTAAACCATCCGCATATCCAATACTCATTGTCGCAACTTTTGTTGGTTTTTCAGCCACAAAATGACGACCATAACTTACACTTTGTCCAGGATATATCCATTTCACCAAACTAACATTGGCATACATAGACATAATTGGAATAAAATCTGGGTTTGTTTGAATTGGAATTTGATCATCACTCGTCACACCCATATAAAGTAGACCCGGTCTACAATATTCATATTCCAGCTCTGGATAGTTTAAAATTCCATAACTATTTTGAAGATGACGAATACCTGGATCAATACCTTGAGATTTCAATAAATCAACAACTTCATCAAACAATTGAATTTGTTTGGTCGTAAACGATTTACAATTTTCATCCAAGCAATCACTCACAGGAAAATGCGAGAAGATACCTTCTACGCATAGATTTTCCATATGATACTCTTCATAAATATCTTCTATATGTTTATCTTGTTCTTGATAAACAATTCCCGTTCTGCACATACCTGTATCTACTTTACAATGACAACGAATCTTTACATTATTTTCCTTGGCATACGCATTTAATTCTCTTGCATACTCAATAGAAACTAAAGATTGAACAATATTTTGTTCATGAAGATAGTGAAAATGCATACTCGGTGTATATCCTAATATTAGGATATTATCTTGAATTCCTGCATTTCTTAAGTTCAATGCCTCATCCACACTCGAAACACCAAAATAATCCACTCCACATTTTTGTAAAGCCTTAGCACATGCGACATCACCCAAACCATACGCATTGGCTTTGACGATACCCATAATTTTTGTTTTCTTTACGAGCTTTCTAACTTCTTCTACATTATGCGCAATCGCATCATAGTCGATTTCTGTCCAAGCCCGACTATAAGCTTCTAACATGCTCCAATAGTCCTTTGCATAGCTAATTCAATTAGCTTATCAATTAAATCCGCAAATTCAATTCCAGCTTCTTTCATCATAGAAGGATAACGAGAAGTAGCCGTTAATCCTGGAATTGTATTCAATTCATTTAAAATCACTTCTTTATCTTCTGTCACAAACATGTCTACTCGTGCCATACCACAGCAGTTCATCGCAATATATGTTCTACGAGCTAATTCTTGTGCTTCTTTAAATGTTTTTTCATCAATACGAGCCGGACAATAAATAGCTGCTCCCTTCATCTCATACTTACCTTCAAAATCAAAGAATCCACCATTAATTTCAATTTCATCCACTGATCCTGTAAAGATTTCTTCATTTCCCATAACAGCACAACCAATCTCAAAGCCCTTAATTACTTTTTCAACTAAGATCTTACCGCGACCATCATAGAAGAAAGCATCTTTACATGCACTTTCAAATTCTTCTTTATCATTCACAAAATGAACCCCATAGCTACTTCCTGCATTGCATGGCTTAACAATCCATGGTAATGGAATCTCTTCTTGAATCTGTTCAAATGTAGGATTTTCTCGATTTGCGTATAAACAAATATAATCTGCACACGGAATATTTGCTTCCTTACAAAGAATATGCATAATTTCTTTGTCCATTGACATAGCACTTGACATTACATCACAGCCTACATAATGAATATTCATCAATTCAAGCAATCCTTGAATCAATCCATCTTCTCCATTTTTTCCATGTAGTACTGGGAATACACAATCCAATTCAATCACTTTGTTTGAACCATCCAAAGGCATGATTCCACCATTTACCCATGCACAAGATACACAAGTTTCTTCACTTTGCCATGTATCATGTTCAATCGAATCCACATCTCCGTTATATAAATAGAAATGTCCATTTTTATTAATTCCAATTAAAGTCATATCATAGTTATCAGCATGAATCTGACGTAAAAAAGAAGCGACAGAGTGCAATGAAACAGAGTATTCACTACTTTGTCCTCCAAATATGACACCTAAACGTAATTTACTCATTGTTTTTTCCCCCTAAATGCATCTACTAACGTATCCATTTTCATAGCTCTTGAACCCTTGATCAAAACAATACAATCTTGATCTAACAAAGGTTTAACAGCTTCATATATCTCATCTTTTGTTTCATACCACTTTCCATTAAAACCATCACTTGTTTCTCTAGAAAGAGGTCCCGTACAATATAGTTCGTCTACACCTTTTTGTTTAGCGTATTCGCCCACATCAAAATGCAATTGTTTTTCTTCACTTCCAAGATCTAACATATCCGATAAAATGGCAATATGTTTTTGCGCAGGCAATTCCATCAATGTATCGATAGCTGCCTTTGCACTTTCTGGATTTGATTTATACGTATCATCTAAAATATACGCATTTGAAACTGGAATTAGCTGTGTACGCATCTTTGTCATTTCTAAATCAGCCAATCCTTTTAAAATAGATTCCTCTTTTAATTGACAAGCCTTTGCGATAAAAATACACGGTAATGCGTTCATAGCCTGAAAATCACCAAATGCACGTAAATGAACAGGTGCATCTAGAATATTGCAGTTAAAAACAATTCCTTCTTTATCATATTTAATATCACTTGTGATAGAAACATCTCCACCTTGACCAAAAGATACGATTTTCTTATTTTCTGTATTCAAAGTAGGAAGAACCTGTTTTATTTCTTCACTTTCATGATTATAAAGGAATAAGCCATTTTCTTTTAATCCCTCTAAAATTTCACATTTTGCCTGAGCAATCTGAAGTCTACCGCCCAAATTTTCCATGTGAGCGGAACCTACAGAAGTAATCACAGAAATATCTGGCTGTGCAATTGAAGTCAACTGCATAATTTCGCCTTTGTTTTCCATACCCATTTCTAAAATTGCAACTTCAATATCTTCATCAAAGTCAAAAATAGTTAATGGAAGACCAATTTCACTGTTACGATTTCCCTGTGTTTTTTGTGTTTTTTTCTCTTGTGAGAAAATACTATATAACATATCTTTACAACTAGTTTTTCCGTTAGAACCCGTTACACCAATTACTAATGGACGTAACTCATCTAAATACGCTTTCGCAAGATCTTGCATAGCTTTAAGCGTGTCATCAACTAAAATAACGGGAAAATCCGGATATGGAAGATGATCCTTTTGCCACAAACTAATCAAAGCACCATCTTCAATTGTTTGTTTGGCAAATACATGTCCATCTGCCCTTTGACCAATAATTGGTACATATAAAACATCTTTTGTCACCTGTCGTGAATCAATCACAACGCCATGTATTTTTCTTGTATCATCAATATCACCATGCACATTTGCATGCATCATATTTGTTATTTCCTGAATGGTTTTTACAATCATCTCAAAACCTCCACTTAGTTTACATTATAGCATAAAACTAGTTCTCAATATTTATAATTCACGAAAAATCCAAATTTTCCCATTTTTGGCACTCGCAAGCACTATCAATTTTGTAAAATGAGTCAAAAAAAGCAAAAAAGTGGGGTGAAAATACTACTTTTGTGTTAAATCACATATTTTCCCACACTTTTCACATTTTATTTGACACAACTTATGGTATACTTCTATACAAGCAAGGAGTTTGAAGACCTTGCCGGTATGAAATCAGTAAATGGTATTCATACTATTTTCTATCCCCTTATTGAAAAGTCAGACACCCCCTTAGTCTGGCTTTTCATTTTATCTAAAACGATGTATTATTTTTAATAAGGAGGACGTATACTTATGTGTATTTTTTGTATGATCGCTAATGGTGAAATTCCAAGCAATAAAATCTATGAAGACGAAAGTGTTATCGCTTTTCTAGACATCAACCCTACTTCTTATGGACATACGCTTGTAATCCCAAAAGAACACTGTGATTCTTTTTTAAATTGTCCAGATGAAACACGCAACCATGTATTTGAAGTTGCTAGTAAGCTTGCCAACAAATTGGAACAAACTCTACATTGTGATGGCATTAACATTTTAAGTAATGTGCATGAAGCTGCAGGACAAAGTGTTAACCATTTCCACGTTCATTTGATTCCACGTTATAAAGATAACGATAGTGTTACCATTGAATTTCATGAAATTGAAAAACCAGATTTTGAAGAATTAATGAATAAACTAAAATAAAGAAGTCAATTTGATTTGACTTCTTTATTTATTTGTTCAATTTGATATTTTAATGAATATACACGATTTACATATCCACTAAAATCTTTACCATTCCATTCATCTTGCGTTAAATACGCCTTTTCTCCATAGATATTATGCATATCTATCGAATCTGAATCATTAATATTTGGGATACATACCATGTAATATAAAATTTCTGAGGCATAATTCATTTGTACAATATATACAAATCGATCACTATTATTTTTTTGATTCGATTTTAAATAAGCCGAATAGACAATCTTCATTTTATCAAGTCCAGGTACCTTATCTTCTTTACCGTCTATAGTATATATAGATTCTTGATTATCCTTTACATAATCTATAGCTGCATCTTTCCCATCCTGAATCAATGCTTTTGGAATGTCCTCTAATGCACTATAACGATTGGCAAGCCCCTTAACCACCACATCGGTTTCAACACTTTTTGGCTGATAATGATATTGATTGGCTAAAGCCTCATCATACGTTGCCGTTACATGAATCGTATCTCCATTTGATAAATCTGTATTCGGACTGACTTCATATTGAACAGAGTTCAAAAAATCCTGTGTTCTTTGATTTAGATCTCCCTGTTTAGCACTTACCGTCACACTCGCATTCCCGTTTTCTCCAACATACGTATATTGCGCATTTGCCATAATATCAATTTCAACATTACGCAAAAAGAAGAAGTAAGCAATCAAAACAAGAATGCATATCATACTCAATAAGCACATAAAATATATAGCTTTATTCTCTATCTTCTGTTTATCCATCGTAAAACTCCTAATCAAAATACTGTGCACTTTCAATAGCCCTTGAAATATACAACAACAAATCCACATCCACTTGATCTTGTATGATTTCTTTCGCATCATGAATACACGTTTCCATCATGGCCTGGTCTTTTTCAAAATCACCAAACACAAGACAAGGCATACCACTTTGTCTTATCCCTAAAATATCACCTGGACCGCGCATATGCAAATCATAATTGGATACTTCAAAGCCATCCTTTAATTCTTCCATCTTTTTTAAGCGTTCAATAGCCTGAGGATCACTCGATGCCGATAACAAGAAGCAATACCCCTGTTTTTTATCACGTGCTACACGCCCTCTAAGCTGATGCAAAGTACTTAAGCCAAAACGATGTGCATCATAAATGACCATCACGCTCGCATTGGCCACATCAATTCCAACTTCAATAACTGTTGTAGAAACAAGGATATCCAATTCATGTTTAGAGAACTTCTCCATCGTTTCTTCCTTTTCCTGACTTGTCATTTTTCCATGAAGCAAGCCAATACGTATATCTTTTAATGTCTTTGTCATGCCTTCATAAATTTCAAATACATTACGCATTTTAAATTCATCATTCTCTTCAATGGCAGGACACACGACATAACATTGTCTTCCTTCTTGAATAAATTTCAATACATCTTTTAAAACTGGCGACATACTTGAGGTTTTAAAATACTTTGTGACAACACTCTTTCTTCCTTTAGGCATTGTATGAATCGAACTAATATCCATATCTCCATATAAGAAATGCGCATACGTTCTAGGAATCGGTGTAGCTGACATCATTAGAAAATCAACACACTTGCCTTTTTCTAATAAAGACCTCCTTTGTTTCACACCAAAACGCTGTTGTTCATCCACAATCACAAGGCCTAATTTATTAAAAATAACATTTTCTTGAAATAAAGCATGTGTCCCTACCACATTTAATATTTCTCCATTCTCAAGTTTCGTTAAAACTTCTTTCTTTTCTTTAGCCGGTAAACTCGAAACATATAAAGTCGCATCTAAACCTAATTTATGCATATTATCTACATGTTGGCGAGCTAAGATTTCGGTTGGTGCCAACAAAGCCGATTGATACCCAGCTAGCTGATTGGCATACATGCTAATTTGAGCAACAATTGTTTTTCCACATCCAACGTCTCCTTGAACAAGGCGAAACATGACATTTGTGCTCTTTAAATCATATAGAATATCCTCAATACTTGAAAGCTGATCCTTCGTTAGCTCAAAAGGAAGATCTGAAATCCATTTCTTTACTGTTGCCATAGAAAATTTCTTAGCTTTTTTAATTTCTTTCTTTTCATGCATCGACTGCATTACGCATTGAAAACATAGAAACTCTTCATACTTCAATGTACGAATTGCGGCATGCAGCTGCTTTTCATTCTCTGGAAAATGAATCCATTTATAAGCCGTAGATATATCTAACAACTTATACTTTTCAATATACCTTTGTGGTACTCTTTGAGGCAAAACATCCACATGTTTAAGGGCCTCTTTCATAATGGCCTGTATATCGGATTGCTTCAAACCTTCAATCAATGGATATACTGGATGTAAGCCTAATTGTTGATCTAAAGGTTTAAAATTATAAGTAGAAGCTACCACATTATTATTCCCTTGATATTGTCCATATATTGTAATCGTCTTGCCAAAGCCAAACTGAGATGGCCATGGACGATTGAATAAAGTAATGTTTAATTCTTCATTCCATGACAGGACTTTAAACTTAGTCATCGAACGATTCTTAGATAAGCGAATCATTCTTGCGTTTGAACAAATCAAGCCTTGGAATACAACATTTTCCTTTTCATTCCATTGTGAATAGGGCAATGTTTGAACCGTATCATACCGCAAAGGATAATATTTCAATAGATCCTCAACCGTTAAGATATTCATCTTTACTAAAAGACCAAGTCTTCGACTGGTAATTTTCAATTCATTAATCTGCATCTAAAAGACTTCCTACATAAGAAACATAATTCAATTCAAGAATGCAATAGAAAAAGCCCAATAAAAAATTCACAAACAAATAAGTAAACATAGCTGCAAGACTCGACTTAAAGCTAACTCCCAAGAATAAATACATCATCCAAGATATCATAGGATTACCCATATACATAGATCCAACTAAAATACTTTGGGCATTAAAGCCTTGTGCTGCACTAAATAAACCTCCAGACATTGTATCAAACACAACAATACAGATTAGTAATGTACAATACCAGTTCAACATGGATTTCTGGTGTTTTTTTAGTGCAAAAGGAATAAATTCCCTTAAGTTTTTATCGTGAATCAATCCATAATAGAAAATCAACTGGAATGGCACCATCATAACTAAGCAGAATGCACTAATAAGTTGTAACACTAACATTAAGCTTGTATTATTTGTGCAAACATTCACTAGATTTGTAAGAATTCCACTCACAATTAAAATATAAATACCTTGTAGCACTAATACTTTCAAAATTGCAGATGCGCAAAAATTTTGTTTCTTCCATATCTTTGTGCAAATAAAATAGAAACCTAAACTCGACAATAAACTTAATACGACTTCTAGACTTTGTCTAAGATATACATTCATACCTGAGGCACTCATCATTAAATAGGCAATGTTATATACAAAGCATAAGATCAAAGTTAATACGATTGTTTTATATATACTTCTAAAATGTAGTTTTGACATTATTTTTTTCATGCAAAAATCTCCTTTTTTGGTAAGATACAATTATTCTAGTCCTTTGTCCAAATACAAATTCATTCAAATGACCAGAAACACATCCACAAATATGTATCTGTGCTATAATATTAACAAATTTATGGAGGAAATGTATATGAATTCAAAAATTAAACGAATTATTGACTTCTCAACTGCCTTTGGACCAAGTGGCATGGAAGATGAAGTATCTTCACTAGCCATGGAAGATGTCAAGGATATTTGTGAAGTTCATGACGATACAATGCGTAATACGTATATGCACTTTAAACAAGACAAAGAACATGAAACAACGATTCTTTTGGATGCACATGCCGATGAAGTTGGTTTTATTGTGCAAGCCATCAAGCCAAATGGTACAATTCGCTTTTTACCATTAGGTGGATGGGATCCAAAAAACATTGTATCTGGCGAAGTCTGGATTCTTAATGACAAAGGTGAAAAAATTTCGGGTATTGTCGCAAGTCAACCGGTTCATTTCTTATCTGAAGAAAAGCGTAATGGAAAAGTAGATTTTGATGATTTAGTAATCGATGTAGGCGCAACAAGTGTTCAAGAAGTAAAAGAAGAATTTCATATATCTGTAGGTAACTTCATGTGTCCTGCAGTTACATGTAAATATGATGAAGCACATAAGATTTTCTTAGGAAAAGCCTTTGATTGTCGTATAGGCTGTGCAGCCGTAATGGATGTACTACACCAATTAAAAGATGTAAGCCACAACATTGAAGCCACATTAACAACACAAGAAGAAGTCGGCGAAAGAGGCATGGACACAGCAATCAAAAACTTAAATCCTAACATTGCGATTTGTTTTGAAGGATGCCCAAGTGATGATACATTTGAACAAGACTACATGATTCAGTCTGCCTTGAAAAAAGGTCCAATGTTACGTTGGTTTGACCGTTCTTATATCACAAGCCCTCGTTTTATGCGTTATGCGATTGATTTGGCTCATGAAAAAAATATTCCTGTACAGGAAAGTGTAAGAAAAGGTGGAGGAACCAATGCAGGAATTACTCACCGCTATAACATTCCAACCATCATTATCGGTATTCCCGTTCGTTTTGCGCATGCTTCCTTTGGAATCTGTTCTGAAGAAGATTATGATAATGCTGTAAAACTTGCGGTTGAAATCATCACAAACATCGATGCTCAAACTATTCGAGGATTCTAGTATGGAAAAAATTGCCGTCGTAACGGATACAGGTTCCAATCTATCTTTTGAACAGGCAAAAGAATTGGGTATTTACCTGCTTCCCTTACAAATCACAATTGACGAAACAACATACCAAGATACATTAGAAATTTCAACACAAGATATTTATAAAGAATTAGCCAAGGGGAAAATGCCCAAAACAAGCATGGCAACCTATCAAAAAATTTATGATTTATTTGAAGAACTAAAAAAAGACTATGACACAATATTCGCCGTTCCTTTGACAAATGGATTATCTACAAATGCTTCGACCATGCAAAGTATTGCACGTGAACTCGAAATGAAAGTACATGTCATTGATATGTATGCAACATGCGCACTTGAAAAACATGTTTCGATTTGGATCAAGAAGTTGGTGGATGAACATAAATCTTCAGAAGAGATTTTAAAGATTATTCAACCTGCTATTGATAAATCCAACTCATTGATTCTTGTCAAAAATCTTCAACATTTAAAACGCGGTGGAAGATTAACACCTATGGCTGCTGCACTTGCGGGTTTCTTAAAGATCTATCCTATTTTACATATAAATAAAAGTACAGAAGGTAGAATTGATGTTTTAAATAAAGTTCGTACAGAAAAAAGAGCCGATGCCTATGCGATCGATAAAGTCATGGATGATATAGATATTCAACATACGCATATCTATATTATTCACTCAGATTTTTTAGAGGGTGCCAACCATTTTAAAAAATGTTTTATCGAAAAAGGTGTACCTGAACAAAATATTCATATAGACTATATTAGTTCTGTAATTGCCGTACATACTGGTCTTGGTTGTATCGCAATTCAATATATAAGAGAGGAAAACTAAAACATGGAAACAAAAAATATTTTAATCACAATGAAAAATGGAGATCAAATCAAAGCTGAACTATATCCTGAGATTGCTCCAGAAACGGTTGAAAACTTTTTAAATCTAATCGAAAAGAAATTCTATGATGGACTTACTTTCCACCGTGTTATCAAAGGATTTATGATTCAAGGTGGATGCCCTATCGGAAATGGTACTGGTGGTCCAGGTTATACAATTCATGGAGAATTCGCTTCAAATGGATTTAAAAACGATTTAAAACACACTCGTGGTGTTTTATCTATGGCTCGTGCTATGGATCCAAATAGTGCGGGAAGTCAATTCTTCATTATGCACCAGGATGCACCTCATTTAGATGGTGAATATGCTGCGTTTGGTAAAGTTATTGAAGGTATGGAAAATGTAGATAAAATTGCAAAGACACCTACTACTTTCAATGATCGTCCAAGAAATCCTCAAGTGATTGATACAATCACAATTGTTGACTAATGACGTTGCAACAATTGCGCTACGTGATCCAGGTCGTTGAATCTGGATCTTTTAATTCCGCAGCCAAAGCCTTATTTATTTCACAACCATCTCTTTCGAAATCCATTCATGATTTAGAAGAAGAAATGTCCATCTGCTTATTTGTTCGAACAAATAGAGGTATTCTTCTTTCTGAACAAGGAGAAAAATTTCTAGGCTATGCTAGACAAGTCATAGAACAAGCAAACTTACTTGAAGAACAATATAAAAACACATTCCCTGCAAGAACTGTATTTGCGATTTCAAGTCAACACTATGCCTTTGTGGTAAATGCGTTTGTCGCCTTAGTCAAAGAATACAATCAAAGTGAATATGAATTTTCTTTAAGAGAACAAAGAACATACGATATTATCGAAGATGTAAAGAACCATCGAAGTCAACTAGGCATTCTTTATCTTTCTCATTTCAATCGTGAAGTCATTCAAAGTATCTTAAAGAAAGAACATCTTACATTCACTAAATTATTTGAAGCCAAACCCCATGTGTTTGTTTCTAAGACAAATCCTTTATCCCATAAAAAAACAGTGAAAATGGAAGATTTAGAGAACTATCCCCGTCTAACTTATGAACAAGGAATCAATAATTCCTTCTACTTTTCTGAAGAATTACACAGTACTCAGCCATCTAAAAAGAGTATTGTTGTTTCAGATCGCGCCACATTATTCAACTTATTGATTGGACTAAACGGATATACGATTTCTTCAGGTATCTTAAGCACGGATTTAAATGGAAACAACATTGTATCCATTCCACTTGATAGTGATGAAGTTATGGAAATAGGCTACATTAGTGATGGAGTTTTATCCAACATGTCAAAAAACTATCTAAATCATCTCATTCAATACATTGAAAAGACCAAGTGAAATTGGTCTTTTATTATAGTTTTTAACTATAACAAACTAAAAAATATTTTAATTATTCTATATACTATAAATATGATAGACTTAACACAGACGAAAGTTGAGGAATTTATTATGACAGTTCAAACACCTTATAGATATGATGTAGTTGGAAGTTTTTTAAGACCTGAAAAACTAAAACAAGCTCGTAAAGATTATGAGTCTAAAAAAATTTCCAGAGAAGAATTGACCCAAATCGAAGATGAGTGCATTACAGATTTAGTTCAAAAAGAAAAGGCAGCCGGCCTACACATCATCACAGATGGTGAATTCAGACGTGCTACATGGCACTTAGACTTTATGTGGGGATTTGATGGCGTATCTCATACACCAACGAAAACAGGCCTTCCCTTCCATGGAGAAGCCGCTATGATTGATGATACATATATCACTGGAAAAGTTGGCGTGAGTGGTACACATCCTTTTGTAGAACATTTTAAATTTGTGAAACAATTTGAAGATGAAAACACAATTGCCAAACAAACCATTCCTTCTCCAGCACAATTTTTGGAACAAATGATTCTTCCTTTTGCACTAGAAAACACTAAAAAATATTATGAAGATACTGAAGAATTGGTTCAAGATATTGCAAAAGGATATAAAGTTGTCATCCAACAATTATATGATGCAGGATGTCGATGTATTCAATTCGATGATTGTTCATGGGGTATGTTGGTGGATGAAAAAGCGCCATTATTCTTCCAAACAGATCAAGAAGGTTTATTAAAAGTTCAAGAATTATTCTTGCGTATCAACAATCTTGCGATTGAAGGAAAACCTGAAGATCTTACAATTAACACACACGTATGTCGTGGTAACTTCCACTCTACATATGCATCTAGTGGTGCTTATGATGCTGTCGCAAAAACATTATTTGCGAAAGAAAATGTGCATGCCTATTTCTTAGAATTTGATGATGCTCGTTCTGGTGGTTTTGAGCCATTAAAAGAGGTTACACCCGATAAAAAAGTCGTACTTGGTTTAGTTACTACAAAGTTAGCCAAATTAGAAGACAAAGAAACAGTAATTGCCCGTATTAAAGAAGCTAGCCAATATGTCCCTTTAGAAAATTTGTATCTAAGTCCACAATGTGGTTTCGCCTCATGTGAAATAGGAAATAAATTAACTGAAGAGCAACAGTGGGCTAAAGTTAAATTGGTTAAAGAAATTGCCGAAGAAGTATGGGGATAGAAAAAAGTTTGGATTAATTTCCAAGCTTTTTCTTTTTGTGATTTATTTTTTTTAAAATTATTTTTACCCAATTTGATACAAGCGTTAGTATAAAAGGAATCAAACATACATTTAAAATCACATAGATAATTTCATACCATTGTAAGTGAACAATATAGAAAAAGTTCTTACATAAAATGATGGAAACGGCAAATATTACTGACATGATTGTAACCAATATTTTTCTTAGCATTGTCATTGGCACACATACTCGTGTCAACACCATAAGTGCATTGACTCCGGCAAGAATTGTACACATTGTTGAATATTCATTAGGTGAAATATAAACAAAATGGCCTAAGATTGAAACACCAATTACACTACAAATTACACATATAGCTCCTGGCAATGCTTTAGATATGACATTTCTTAAGAAATTTCCTTTTACAATATTTCCGTTTGGTTCAAGCGTTAATATAAAGCTAGGTATTCCAGTTGCCAAGGCAGAGATCAAAGTCAATTGAATAGGTTTAAACGGATAGTTTTTTAAACATACAAGTGTCAATAAAGAAAGTGCAATTGAGAAGATTGTCTTCACCAAAAATAAAGAGGCTGTTCTTTGAATGTTATTAATAACACAACGTCCTTGATATAAAATAACAGGTAATGTATTCATTTGGTTTTCTAATAAAACTAGGCTCGCCACACTTTTACATGCTTGTGAACCCGAACCCATCGCAATAGAACAATCCGCTTCCTTTAATGCCATAACATCATTTACACCATCACCCGTCATTGCAACAGTTTTCTTTCTTCTTTTTAAAGCTAAGACAAGTTCCTTTTTTTGTTCTGGAGTAACACGTCCAAAAATCGAATACGAATCTACAACCATTTCTACATCCTTTATAGTAGACATATCAATACTTTTTGATGTAAAACCTGCTTTTCTAGCTAAAGCTTCCACTGTTCTAGGATCATCTCCTGAAATAATTTTTATTTCCACGCCTTGTTTTTTAAAGAAATTTAAAGTATCTTTGGCATCTGGCCTTAATTCATCACGAAGGCAAATATAAGCCAAAACAGCATTATCTTTCATCAAAACTACTACACGCATAGCTTGAGACGTATAGTCCTCAATATGTTTTTCTACATCCAAATCTATTTCTTTGGCAATATATGAATACGCTCCTAATTTGTATTCTCCATCTTCAAATGTCACGCTCGAATATTTTCTATGACTTGAAAACGGAAAATAGGATACAACTTTCTTATAATTTCTTGCCTTAAAATAGTTTCTTATCGCTATAGCTGTCGCATTGTCATCTGGTAAAGCCTGCATCATATCGCCTAGAATTCCGTCGACATTTTCAATTTTTTCAACATGACAAACACTAAGTTTTCCTTGCGTCAATGTACCGGTCTTATCTAAACATAGTGTATCTGTCCTAGCTAAGGTTTCAATACAATATAGTTCCTGTACTAAAACCTTTTGTTTACCAAGCTTATAAGCACTGATTGCCAATGCAACACTAGTTAAAAAGACAAGTCCTTCGGGAATCATGCCTACAACGGCAGCCACAGTATTTAAGGTTGCGGTTGTATAATTTGTTTTAATAAGCTGCTTAATGAACAAAACACATCCCAATGGAATTAAAATATATGTACACCATTTTATAATCCAATCAATTGAATCACGTAACTGACTCGGATAACGTTTAAAACGCTTAGCATGTTTTAAAATCGAATACGCATATGTATCTTGTCCTACTTTGTCTACGTGCATCCAACATTTTCCTGAAATCACAAAGCTTCCACTAAGTAGTGAAGAATTTTCTTGTTTATATACCGCATCACTTTCACCCGTCAACATGGATTCATCGCATTCAATATTTCCAGATATAATATGACCATCAAAACTGATTTCATCGCCAGCATATAATACGAGAATATCGTTGACTTTCACTTCTTCAACGCTTAATTCCAGTTCAGTATTATTTCGAATCACATGAATCTTTGTCTGATTTAATAAAGAAAGCTTATCCAACATATGTTTTGAACGAATTTCCTGAAACAATCCAATCACCATATTTAAAATGACCGTAATCATAAAGAGCATATTACGATAAGATCCCGTAAAGAATACAAATATAGCTAGAACTACGTTAATTCCATTAAATAATGTAAACACGTGTTGTTTAATTATTTCTTTATAGCTTTTCGATAAATTATTTGAGTTATGCATATATTTATTGTACTACCTTTTAAAATATGAAATTATTAAGATTCTATTAAAAATGATACGACAATAGCCGTATCATTCAATAGATTCTAGTGGTGTATCCGCAAGCGCAACAGCTTGGGCATAAGATGTAATTGCCAAGTTAGATTCAATAGCTTTTTGTAGGCAGAACATCAATAATCTTGTATCAAATGCCTGCAAGTCTTTATCAAAGTTAATAGCCGGATATTTCGATAAATGATCTAATAATGTATCTACGTTTTCTTTTGTATGTTTTGTAGAAATACCAGTCACAACAACATTTTCTTGTTTAACAGCCTTTAAGCCATTCAACAATGCTACATACGGTTTGTCTGGTCTTTGTACAAGCATCACCTTATTTTTAGGGGATGAAGCCAGTCTTAATGTCCATACACTCTTGCAGCTCACAACAATTTGCGTACAATTTTCGTCATTCGCAAACAAATCAATTGTTTCTAATAATTTGTCATACGTATCTTCTACTTCTTTACAATCATCAAATACCAACGCTGAATATTCCATCTTTATACCTATCCTTTCAAATCTTCTGGCAAAGTTATTTTTTTATTTGTGAAACTTGATAATACCACTTTTACTCTCGCCTTAGAAAACCACTCTACAAGCTGAGCATCATCTGTTGCCTGCACTTGTTTATTCCTTGCAAGTTGGTGACACTCCTTAATTAAATCCGTTTTAAAACATTGCGGTGTCTGTGCATGATATACAAGCTTTCTTTCTAATGATTCCTTTACATAACCATCCACAACAATCTTTGTCGTATCCACACTAGGTACCATTAATAAACAGGCATCCTCTGTTTCTAAAGAATGTTTCAAATCTAAAATCCACTTTTTTTCAACAAAAGGTCTAGCCCCATCATGAATCATAACATAATCTTGATCTACGATTTGTAATCCGTTGTATACACTATCTTGTCGTGTTTGTCCTCCTGTTACAACTTGGATTCGAGAATCATATAAATAGTTTTCAGTAACATAGTCCTTTTCATAATCCGCACAAACTAAAACGACCTGTTTACAATCTTCATCTGATAAAAAAACAGACAGACTCTTATTCAGTACAGTTTGTCCATTTTCAAAAGTATAAAATACTTTATTATAATCTAAATTCGTTCGACTACCTCTTCCAGCAGCTAAAACAATCACACTATAGTTCATGGATTCATTATATCAAATTTTCTTAACAATTGATAAAAAAATTGGAAGATTAAACTTCCAATTCAATTACCTCTTGTTCTTTCAAAGATTTTTTCATATCAATAAGCCTTTGGTTTCTTGAACCACGAAATGCCAATGTGATATCTTTTTCTTCTTCTTTAAATGGGCCATCCACTAAAACATCCAATAACGACAACATTTCATCCGTTACTTCACAATGTTTTCGTCCACCATCCAACAAGTCTTGATCTAAAACAAAGCCTGTAAAAGACCAAATATTCTTTTCTGGTAATTCTTCACGAACACGACGAAGCAATTTAACTAATTCTCTTTGATTCTCCGGCTCAAAAGGCTCTCCACCAAGTAATGTCAAACCTGAAATATGGCTTGGTTTTAAAGCATCAATAACCTCATCTTCTGTTTCCTTTGTATAAGGCTTACCATAATCAAAGTTCCATGTTTCTGGCTGAAAACAATTTTTACAATGATTTGTACATCCCGATACAAATAGTGTCACACGCACCCCTTTACCGTTTGCAATATCGTTTTTCTTTATATTTCCGTAGTACATAAGAAACTTGCTCTTATAAGTGTAGTACTCTTTCTTTGATTTCTTGTGTTCGTCCTTGATTCCAGAACTGTGTACCAATATATCCACAAGTACGACGAGCCACATTCATTTTTTCTTGGTCACGATTCCCACAATTTGGACATTCCCAAACTAATTTATGGTTTTCATCTTCCACAATCTTGATTTCTCCTGTATATCCACATACTTGGCAATAATCTGATTTTGTGTTCAACTCTGCATACATAATATGATTATAAATATGTTTCATAATTGCCAAAACAGCTTCAATGTTATTTTCCATATTTGGAACTTCTACATAGCTAATGGCTCCACCTGGAGAAAGTTTTTGGAACTGTGATTCAAATGTTAATTTAGTAAACGCATCAATTTCTTCTGTTACATGAACATGATAGCTATTTGTGATATAGTTCTTATCTGTTACATGTGGAATAATTCCAAAACGCTCTTGTAGATGTTTAGAGAATTTAAATGTAGTTGACTCCATAGGAGTTCCATATAATGAGAAGTCAATATTTTCTTCTGCCTTCCATTTAGCACAAGCATCATTTAGATACTGCATAACTTTCAATCCAAATGAAGTTCCTGGCTCTTCAGTATGAGGGTGTCCAGTCATATAATATACACATTCACATAATCCAGCATATCCTAAAGAAATTGTAGAATATCCACCAAATAATAATTTGTCGATTGGCTCTCCTTTTTTCAAACGCGCCAATGCACCATTTTGCCATAAAATAGGAGCTACATCACTTGGTGTACCTAATAATCTTTCATGACGACACATCAATGCCTTTTTACACAACGCCAATCTTTCATCCATGATTCTCCAGAATGCTTCTTCGTCCTGTTTACTTGAACAAGCTACATCAACTAAGTTCAAAGTAACAACACCTTGGTTGAATCGACCATAGTATTTTGGTTTACCATTTTCATCTAAATATGTAGTTAAGAATGAACGACATCCCATACATGGATAACAATGCCCTTCTCCATTCGAATCTACTTTTAATTCCAACATTTTCTTTTCAGAAATATAATCTGGAACCATACGCTTAGCTGTGCATCTAGCCGCTAATTCTGTCAAATACCAATATTTAGAATCTTCTTCAATGTTGTTTTCTTCAAGAACATAAATCAATTTAGGGAAAGCCGGCGTAATCCAGATCCCTTTTTCATTTTTAACTCCCTTGATTCTTTGTTTCAGCATTTCTTCAATAATCATAGCTAAGTCATCACGAGTCTGTCCTTCAGGCACTTCATTTAAATACATGAAGACAGTCACAAATGGAGCTTGGCCATTTGTCGTCATCAATGTGATAACCTGATATTGAATCATCTGTACACCTTTTTCAATTTCTTTACGAACACGCATTTCTGCCATTTTATTAACTGTATCTTCAGATGAATCTAGATTCAATGATTCTAATTCTTCTTTTACTTCACGACGTGCTTTTTCTCTTGAAACCTGTACAAATGGAGCTAAGTGAGAAAGTGTAATACTTTGCCCTCCATATTGTGAACTAGCAACTTGCGCAATAATTTGTGTAGCTACATTACATGCTGTAGAAAAACTATGTGGTTTTTCAATCATTGTTTCAGAAATAACTGTACCATTTTGAAGCATGTCCTCTAAATTTACTAAACAACAGTTGTGCATGTGTTGTGCAAAGTAATCTGAATCATGGAAATGAATAATACCTTTTTCATGAGCCTCCATAACATCTTGAGGTAACAAGAAACGTTTTGTGATATCCTTTGAAACTTCTCCAGCCATATAATCACGCTGAACACTGTTTACTAATGGATTTTTATTTGAGTTTTCTTGTTTAACTTCTTCATTATTACGCTCCAATAAAGACATGATCTGTTTATCTGTTGAATTTGCCTTACGAATTAAAGCACGTTCATAACGATATGTGATATAGTTGTGAGCTACCGCAAAACAACGATGTTCCATCAATTCTCCCTCAACCATATCTTGAATTTCTTCCACATTTGGGCTTCTCTTCAAGTTTTCACATTTATCGATAACACTTTGCGTAACAGAATGAATCAATTCATCTGTCATTTGATTGTGTGTTGTAGCTTTATTTGCTTTTTTGATTGCATTTTCAATCTTTGATGCATCAAAAACGACTTCTTCTCCACTTCTTTTAATTACATTCATATTAATCCTCCTAAAAATAGTTGAACCTTCAACTATTTTCTTTATACATCTAGTATACTAATAATTTTTTCTAAAACAAGCCTTTACATTCATACAAAATAATGCTTGCCCTTTAAGTAAAGGAAACCGGTTTTTTATTTTTTTAAAGTCCGCTAATTTGTTTAAATATTTTAATTTTCAACCAATTTTGTGCAACCCCCCTTTATCATTAAGATAATACTAATATTGACACTTATTGTGTCAATTTAAATAAATTATAATAATTAATGTTAAATTCACATACACTTGATACAATAAAAGAAAGAAACAAAAAGGAGGTCACTAATGGACTATAAAATCAAAGGCGATTCAGATTGCCCTATCGTTGAAATCAATCTTCAGAATAATGAAACGGTAAAAATCGAAAGAGGCTCTATGGCCTATATGTCAAACATTGTGATTGAAGGTAAAATGAACAGTAACAAAAAAGGCATTGGTGGTGTATTAGGCGCCTTAGGACGAAGCCTTACCAGTGGTGAAAGCATGTTCATTACAGAGGCTACCGGAACAAGTCACGATGGATTGCTTGGTATTGCACCTTCTATTCCGGGAAAAATCGTATGTTTAGAGGTTACGCCAGCATGTCACTACTATTTAAATAATGGTGCTTTTTTGGCGTGCGATAACACTGTTAGCTACGAAATGAAAACACAAAGCGTTGGAAAAGCATTATTTGGTGGAACCGGTGGATTCTTTGTCATGCATACATCTGGACACGGTGACCTATTGATCAATGCATATGGCGACATTATGGAAATCAATGTAGATGCAGATCATCCAATCACAATTGATAACGAACACGTTATCGCATGGGACGATTCTTTAGATTATGAAATCAAAATTGCATCCGGGACATTTGGATTCACTACAGGCGAAGGTTTAGTGAATGAGTTTCATGGAAACGGAAAAGTTTACATCCAATCTCGTAACCTACATTCATTAGCTGATGCATTAATCCCATTTATACCTCAAGGAAAGAATAGGGTAGAGGGATAAAATAGGATTATCGCCCCTCCCATTGAACTTATCCCGAATTATGTATTATCCCGAAAAACAGGTTTTCACTATAGAA